>Ga0172379_10002398_pt1 | contig 33279 bp, 30 predicted proteins | sample GrowelOW334metaG_FD_119756 | JGI IMG/M metagenome (GOLD analysis project Ga0172379, IMG submission 119756) | Groundwater microbial communities from an aquifer near a municipal landfill in Southern Ontario, Canada - Groundwater well OW334 metaG | ecosystem: Environmental > Aquatic > Deep...
CGGATGACTTAGCCAGCGGACGCTCCACCTTCATGGTCGAGATGACCGAAGCCGCCAACATCCTGCACAACGCCACCGACAAGAGCCTAGTTCTGGTGGACGAGATCGGGCGCGGCACCAGCACCTTCGACGGCCTCGCCCTCGCCTACGCCATCGCGCGCCACCTGCTGGAGATCAACCGCAGCTACACATTATTTGCCACGCACTATTTCGAGCTCACACGACTAGCGGAAGAATTCAAACAACTCGCCAACGTCCACCTCGCCGCCATCGAACACCAGCACAGCATCGTCTTCCTGCACAGCGTGAACGAAGGTGCAGCAAGTCAAAGCTACGGCCTGCAAGTCGCCGCACTCGCAGGCGTGCCGAACAGCGTCATCCGCAGCGCGAAGAAACAGTTAGTGAAGTTGGAACAGAACAGCGCCGCACAAAGCCCACAAGGCGACCTCTTCGCCGCCGCACCCGAAGCGCCAGAGCCGGAAGAACATCCGCTGCTGTCTGCACTACGCGATCTACAGCCGGATGAGATGAGTCCGAAGGAAGCGTTGGAGAGGATTTATCAGTTGAAGAAGCTGCTATAGAAGCCAACATCTGTGCATATTCCCGAACACAATAAGATTAAGGCGTTCCTGATTAATTTCCTAGGCACAACTCTCCTCACCTCCGCATCATTCGCTCTGTTAGTCCATGTCCTTGGCAATATGAGGTTCCCTGAAAAAGGCGTGCCTGCTCCAATTGCCATTCAAGCAATAGCCAATGGCATTACTGAACAACTTAGAATCAATCCTATCGAAGTGGAAGTTCGACATATTGACAACCTCGCGGCAGCCACATGTCCTGCCTCATCTGAATGCAAGATACTTATCGACGAAAGCATTACTCATCAAATTTCAGAACGAACTCAAGAAATTTCAGGAATTATTGCCCACGAAATTGGACATATCGTTGAACCGCAGACTCCGGGCTACCTGCATTACCTGCCTGTATTTCTGACGCTCAACCTAATACTACTGATTTATGTTGCCCTTACTGGCTGGAGATACACTCTATTAGTGTCAATCACTTTCAGCACTCTCATCTTCTTCATGGGAATTAATGCTACGGGAGCATTCTCTTCCTTGAACCTACTCACAATTGTTCTATTACTACTAGGTGTATTTGTATGGAGCAGGCAGAAAAAGCCATTTCTTAAGATGCTCTTTGTAACTATGGTCATTGCGACGATGACAAGCCAAATTGTTAAATATCAATTTAGACATGACGAGATCAATGCCGACCAGTTCTCTGTGCGTATTGTTGGCAAAGATTCTGCAACTCAGATGTTATGTTTTTTAAAGCAAGAAATTGAAAAACGAAACCTGAGTTCCATTGATGCGATGTACCTTGAATTAGTGGATAGACATCCTTCTGTTGAAGATCGCTTCAGACTCACAAATATTTCGTCATCTCATTGCCCCGGCTGACCTTCAATTAACGCAGCTAATAGATAATAGGATCAGCTTCGAATATCTTCACACGCCTTCAATCCAAAATCTCATAAGGCTCCATCGTCACCGATTCAACGCGCTCACCAAGCATGGTGACTTCCCCTTCTCTTCTGCTGTTACCCGTTTCGGTGAATTCGAAGCGATAGGTGCGGCGCAATATGCGGCGGCCTGATGCGTCGCGATCTAGTGAGAGGCTGGTGCTGGCGACGGTATCATCTAGAAATTGCAGCTCTTCTTTTGCGCAGGCTCGTCTGCCCGCTTCGCGTGCGATCTCTAGGATGCGGATGCTGTGTAGCCAGAACCATCCCAAGGCGATGATGACCAGCAGTGAGAGTAAGCTCAGGATGTCCATTTGGGTTTTCTGCTAACGGGGGCTGGATTCTAACCTGCGGTTGATCGGCGTACTTCTGCATCGGAGCCCTGTAGTAACATGCCGATATCGTTTGGCGTGCGACGTGATTTCCGACTCGCACACCTCGCTCAATCAGTTAATTTTTTCAAACATGAATCCTTCACCAAACTCCACTACGCCACTACCCGATTCAGCCATCGCCACGGCTGAAAAGCATGTGCGCGATATCTTGACCATCGCTTTTGAGCATGATGCGACGCATGCGGCGTTAGTGGTGTGGGATGGGCAGTGTGCGTTGTCGTTGGCACTGACGGCGGCTTATCGACACTGTTTGCCTGAGGCGACGTTCATCGACTTCGATGCGGTCACACCTGATTTCGTGCGCGCCGAATTCGAGAAGCTGGCGCCGTCCGACTTGGTGGTGCTGATCCAATCGAGCAGCTTCAGATTGGATGCGTTCCGTTTGCGCGTCGAACTCTTCAAGCGCGGCCTCAAGGTGATCGAGCATCCCCACTTAAGCCGCATGCCCGGGGATGAAGGCTTGCGCTACATCGATTCGCTGGCCTATGACCCCAACTATGTACGGCGCGTGGGCAATGGTTTGAAGACATATATCGACCATGCGGCAACAGGTGTGATCGACAGTGGTGGTGAGCAGCTCATCTTTGCGGCGGGATTCGAACCCGCTAAGTTGAACATCGGCGATTACCGCGAAATGAACAATGTGGGCGGTCAATTCCCCATCGGCGAGGTGTTCACGGAATCGCTCGATCTGGAAGCGGTGAATGGCCGCGTGCGCATCTATGTGTTCGGTGATACCCAATTCAGAGTGAACAAACCCGAGCATCCCATCACGCTGGTCATCAGCAAAGGACGCGTGGTTGAAGCCATCGACTCGACGCCCGAATTCGATCTGGTGTTGTCGCAGATTCGCAAGGACGAAGGCGATATCTGGTTGCGCGAGGTAGGCTTCGGATTGAATCGCACGTTCACGCGCGATGTGTTGGTAAGCGACATCGGCACCTATGAGCGCATGTGCGGCATCCATCTATCCCTTGGCATGAAACACGGCAGCTACCCCAAGCCGCAGATCAGGCGCGCGGATGCGAGGTATCACGTGGATGTGTTCGCCATCACCGAGTGCGTGACGCTGGGTGATGCGGTGGTGTATCGCGATGAGGCTTGGGTGGTTTGATACGCGCTTCACTGCACATAAGGGGGGCATCGCGATGAGACTGCGTGTTTTGATCTTGGGTTATGGCGAGATGGGGCATGCCATGGAATATCTTTTGGCAGCGCGACACGATGTGCGCATCTGGAACATCGGCACGGTGGTGAAGGGCATCCATTCCACGCTGGAGGAGGAGGTCGCCGAGGCGCAGGTGGTTCTATTCTGCCTGCCTGTGAATCCACACTTTGAGATTGCTACCCACATTGCGCCTCATCTTCCTAAAGAAAGCGTGTGTCTTTCCATCGCCAAGGGATTGGACGAATCGGGTCACACAGCGGCGCAGGTATTCGATGACGTGCTAGGTGGCAAACATCACTACGGAGTCATATACGGACCGATGATCTCGGAGGAGATACGCGCGGGTCGTCATGCCTTTGCCGATGCAGTTCTTTCCGATGCAGCAGATTTTGAGGTGATGGAAAGTCTGTTCCGTGGCAGCACCTTGGTATGTCAGCAGGCAAGCGATATGCACGGCAGGAGTTGGTCGGTGATCTTGAAGAACGTGTATGCGATCTTGTTCGGCGTGGCGGATGAATTGAAACTGGGAGACAACATGCGCGGCCATCTGCTGGTGACTGCCATGGCAGAGTTGAGCGGCATCGTTCAATCCTTCGGCGGGCAGGCTCACACACCCTACAGCTACGCCGGGCTGGGAGACCTGATGACGACAGCGACCAGCGCGGATTCGCATCACCATGAGTTGGGTTGCAAGCTGGTACGCGGCGAGATCGACAACATCTCTGGCGAGGGTGTGCATACCTTGCGAATGGTTGCGCAGTACCAACCATTCGATTGGCGTGCCTATCCGCTGTTCACGCTATCGCATGACATCGTGAACCAACCGGAGAGCGTGCGCGAACGTGTGGATGAGTATCTGGAGTGGCTGCGCGGGATGGAGAGCTGCCCGATCTAGACCGCCCTATGCTTGGCCACGACAAGCCGTCAAGCTAAAGGGGTCAGCTTCGCATTTATATTCGACCCAACACCCCTACTGCCCGTACCCATTTTTATTTCCATTCCAGAAGCGTAGGATGATTCTCATGAAGGGGGATTTGCGCCCCTTCTGTTCTTTCATTCGATGAAGGAGACGATCATGAACACTGCCGATATTATGATTCATGTTCATCCGGAGCTGGATGCGCAGGTGAGAATAGATTTGGAAAGAAAGCTGATGGGGCGTGTGGGTGTTGATTGTGCGGAATTCGAACACAAGCCGCACCCGCATTCGTTAATGGTGAAGTACGATCCGGATGCGATTGCGGGGATGACTATCTTGCGGATGGTTCGCAAGGTCGATCCGGTCGCATCGCGGGTGGGGCTGTAGTTTTCCCCGTACTGTGATTTTACGGGTACAACTTTAGCGCTACGTTTGGTAGTCAGTGAAGCCCGCGCATGCGGGCTTCGTTGTTTCCGGACATGCCATACAAGAAGCCCTGCCCAAGTTTGACTCTGAGTCTTCCGAAAACTAATGGGGTCAGTATCGAATTCCCTATGCTCCTTCACTCCAAAATCTCATACGGCTCCATCGTCACCGATTCAACACGCTCACCGAGCATGATGATCTCCCCTTCTCTGCGACTGTTGCCCGTTTCGGTGAATTCAAAGCGATAGGTGCGGCGCAATATGCGGCGTCCGTTTTCATCGCGCGCCAGTGATAGGTTGGTACTGGCGACGGTGTCATCCAAAAATTGCAGTTCTTCTTTGGCACAAGCTCTTCTGCCCGCTTCGCGTGCAATCTCTAGGATGCGGATGCTGTGTAGCCAGAACCATCCCACCAAGACCAATACGGACAGTACCAAGATGATCGCGAAGTCCACGATGATTCCTTTTGAAAGATTGCAAAATGACGCGGATCATCGACATATCCGTGACGCCCTCGTCAGTGTCGACGATGATTTAAGCACAAGCACCGCTCCAGAATGCAAAACGCCTGATGCGATGCATCAGGCGTCAGTCAGGCGAAGCGTTGCAACGAATCAGTTCGCGCGTTTCTTGAACTCGTTAGTGCGTGTATCGATCTCGATCTTGTCACCGATCTCGATGAACGCGGCCACTGGCAATTCGAAACCAGAGCCCACCAAGCGAGCAGGCTTCATCACCTTGCCGGAAGTGTCGCCACGCACGGCTGGCTCTGTGTACTCTACTTCGCGCACGATGGTGTTTGGCAACTCGACAGAGATCGCCTTGCCGTCGTAGAAAACCACTTCGCAGATGTCTTCCATGCCGTCAGTCAGGTAGTTGACTACGTCGCCGACGTTTTCTTTTTCTACTTCGTACTGGTTGTACTCGGTGTCCATGAACACGAACATCGGGTCAGCGTAGTAAGAGTAGGTGCACTCTTTCTTGTCGAGGATGATCTGGTCGAACTTGTCGTCCGCTGCGTAGACCGTTTCCTTAGCGGAATCAGTCAGCAGATTCTTCATCTTCATTTTCACAACAGAACCGTTACGGCCAGAGCGGCTGTATTCTGCTTTCAGGATAACCATTGGCTCGCCGCCTACATTGATCACGTTACCGGCGCGGAGGTCTTGTGCGATTTTCATAATATGTCTGCCTAAAGCTGAATTTTGAAGGCGCGGATTCTATTCAGTTCGGTGGAAAAAATCCAGCAAATTCAATGCAAGGCTGTTCTTCGACAGTCGCCGCACCCATCCCGCACCATGCCTAGCCAAGCCCTCGCGCTGTACGATGAAGTCCCGCCACGCCGTAGCGACGCCCTGCCCGCCGTTCCAAGAACGCCACATGTTCTGCACAGCTTGTGCCGTTTCATCCGGCAAACCAGCCGTATATAGCCGCCGCAATGCCTCCAACTTCTCCAGATGTACCCCGTCATGCTGCGGGTAGATATGCCAGATGAAAGGCCGCCCCGCCCATTGGGCACGCACACAAGAATCTTCTCCACGCACGAAATTGATGTCACACGCCCAAAGCAGCAAGTCGTACTGCTCCTGCTCCACGAAAGGCAGCACATGCACACGCAGATTGCCGCGCTGCCACACCTCACCCGCCTTGGCTGATGTGACACCAAAGTGGGCTGCCACCTGCGGCAACGCCCTACCTTCTGGCAACAAACAGGTCACAGGATAGGAGCCCTGCTCCCATTCCGACAGCAAGGCCTGCATCGCTTCGTTCTCGTAGCCGAACAAAGACACCCGCAACTCACCCGCCACACGCGGCGGCACGCCCAAGCTCTGCCAATACGTCAACTGGGCAGCAGCATCTGATTGGAATACATCGCGCCGCACCAATAGGTCGCGCTCCAAGAACAGACCGCCTGTCTTTTCAGTAAAACCGGGGAAGAAGAAATATTTTGAAATTGGTAAGGTCGGATGTGGCGAAGGCAATTGATGGCAACCTTCCACCCACTCTTCGGCAGACAGATATTCCAGATTCAGCCAAACCGACTTTGGGTGTCGCAAGGCCATGGCCTCGACATACGACTTAGGAACCTCACAAGCAAATGCACCGATGACCAAGTCAGCTGGTTCAACAATGGCGAATGTATCTCCCCAATGATGAACCTCCACACCACGACAAACCTGCTCCGCCAATTCCACATCCAACTCAGGACACAATTTGCCGAAGCTATGCAGATCATCCACCCACATTCGAACTTGCAAGCCCTGCTCGTTCGCCAACTGCCGCGCCAGCCGCCAGCACACGCCGATGTCGCCGTAGTTATCGACGACAGTGCAGAAGATGTCACATGATTTTGGTCTGACCATCACCAAACGACTCACGCCGCCTGCTGTTCCAACACGAAACTGCCCTGCCCAAACTCTCCTAGTCGTGCCGCCAACACGGGCATCACTTCCTGCAAGGTGGCGTACAAGGTCCACGGCGGATTGATGACGAACATGCCGCTGCCGTGCATGCCGAAGCCATCTTCATCGGGTGTATGCACAGTCAATGCGACGTGCAACCAGCTCTTCACGGGAAGTTGCTTTAGCTTTTCTGGTAACTCAACGGATTCACTGCGTTGCAACTGCGGATACCACACGGCGTACGTGCCGTTGGCGAAGCGCTTCAAGCCTTCTTGCAATGCTTTGACCACTCGTTGGTAGTCCTGCTTCTCTTCATAAGGCGGGTCGATAAGGACGAGCCCTCTGCGCGGGGGTGGCGGTAACAAGGCTTTGAGCGCGCCGAAACCATCCGCCTTTTGCATGAGTACGTGCGAGCTATGTTCGGCGAAGTTCTCTTCGAGGATGGCGTGATCGGTAGGATGCAATTCGAACAGGCGCATACGATCTTGATCGCGCATGGCATGCAGAGTAACCAGCGGTGATCCGGGATACAGCTTCAACACGCCGTCTGGATTGAAGTGTTTGACCATGCGCACGTACTCGGCCAACGCTTCAGGCAGATCATCCGCATCCCACAGACGCGCGATGCCGCTCTTGTATTCGGCGTTCTTCTCGGCGTATTCGCTATCCAATTCATAACACCCAGCGCCCGCGTGGGTGTCGATGTACCAATAGGGTTTGTCTTTCTGCGCGAGATAGCGCAGTAGTTCTAATTCAACGAAATGCTTCAACACATCGGCATGATTGCCTGCGTGAAAAGCGTGGCGATAACTCAGCATAAAATCTTCCTTAAATTTGGAGCAAAATCATTCGCTCCGATAATAATTTCCCGTTCGTCCCGAGTGCTGCGCAGAGCGCAGTGTATCGAGGGCAGCCCTCGCGTACCGCTTCGGATGGTTCGATACGGCTTTACAGCCTACTCACCACGAACGGTCTGCTATTACTCTGCATGCAACGCCTCGACCGGGTCTAGCCTTGCTGCACGCATGGCGGGAGCGACACCCGCCGCTAGCCCGATGGTGATCGCAGTCAACTCTGCCAACACGGCGTACAACCAAGGCGTGTGTACGGGCAGTGCCGGGATGAGCAGATGCAATCCCTGCGCAATACCGACACCGATGAGCAAGCCCATGATGCCGCCCAAGGCGGAGAGCATGATAGCTTCGCCGAGGAACAGCATCAGCACTTGATTCTCGCGTGCGCCCAGTGCGCGTAGCAGTCCGATCTCAGCCGTGCGTTCGGTGACTGCCATGGTCATGATGGTGAGGATGCCGACCGCTCCGACCAATAGCGAGATACCGCCCAATGCCGCCACGGCGAAGGTGAGCACGTTCAACACCGAACCCAATACTTCGAGCGCTTCCTCTTGCGAGATGAGAGTGAAGTCCTCGCGCCCGTGCCGCTCGATCAAACGTTGCGATACTAGCTTCTTCACATCATTGGCATCCGCGCTTGGGCGATAGCTGACGTTGATCTCCATCAATCCGGGGCGATTCAACAACTCCATCGCGCGCGCAGCGGGGATGTACACCGCATCATCGAGATCCATCCCCAACACTTGCCCCTTCGACTCCATCACACCGATGACGCGGTAACGCTGACCACCGACACGCAGATATTCCCCCAAAGGGTTTTGCCCTGCAAACAACTCTTGCCGCACTTTTGATCCCAACACCACGAATGCGCGCGCCTGTTCGTCGTCGGCATCAGGCCAAAAAGTCCCACTTTGAACACGCATGGTGAAAGCGGCGGCGAACTCTCTCCCTTCACCAAAGATGGTGGTGCGACGCGTCTTGCCGTTGAACTTCAATTCCGCGTTACCCATCAGGGAGGGATTCACACTTTCCACATAAGGCAGGCGGCGCAAGGCGTCGGCATCTGCAAGCGACAACTGGCGGGACGAACCGAACACACCCACGTTGCCCCCCTGCGTTTCTGTCTTGCCGGGCTGGATGGTGATGATATTGGTGCCGAACTCAGAGAACTCTTGCAGTACGAACTGATGCAATCCTTCGCCGATGGAGGTGAGCAAGATGACCGCTGCGATACCGATGGCGATACCCAAGCCCGTGAGGAAACTGCGCATCCTCGACGTGAGGAAACTGGATGTGGTGAGCGTGAGGAAGTCGCGGTAGTACATGATCTATCGCCCCGCCAACGCGGCCACAGGGTCGAGTCGTGCCGCACGTCGGGCAGGCCACACGCTAAAGAGGATGCCAGTACCCAGTGCCGTGCCACATGCTGCGATGATTGCCCACCACGGCGGCGAGACAGGCAAGCTAGGATAGACCTGTCCGATGATGGTGCTACCGATATAGCCAAGCACCAAGCCTGCGACACTGCCGATGCTTGAGAGCAACGCTGCTTCCGCAAAGAACAGCGAACGTATCTGTTTTGGCGGTGCGCCCAATGCCTTGAGTAGCCCGATCTCTTTCACGCGTTGCGCCACGGCGATGAGCATGACGTTCATGATGAGCACACCGGCCACCGCAAGGCTGATAGCAGCGATGCCACCTACCGCCATGGTGAGTGCAGTGAGGATGCGATCGAAGGTGGCGAGTACCGCATCCTGCGTGATGACGGTGACATCCTTCTCTCCCGCATGACGTTGGAACATGATGGCTTCGGCATCACTCTTCGCTTGCTCGATGGAGTCACGATTCTTAGCTTCGATGAGTACGCGGAATAGACCCGATGTGTTGAATAACTGATGGGCAGAAGCAACAGGGATGATGACCAACTCATCGGTACGCAAACCCATGGACTCGCCTTGTGATGACAGGATACCGATGACGCGGAAACGTCTATCTCCCAGACGCACCCACTGCCCCACAGCCTGCTCGTTGCCGAACAACTCCTGCTTCATCTGATTACCCAAGACGCACACCGAGGCGCTTTCGTGGATATCACCTGCGGGTAAGAACTTGCCCACGCCGATGCTCATGTGGCGCACTTCGAGGAGGTCGGATGTAGAACCCAGAACCACCACATCCCGATTCAGCGCATCGCGCGACAAGGTGGCGGAGCCGACCGTAAGTGGTGCGATGCGTTTGACGGCGCGACTACCCATGATGGCTTGCGCATCGTCCAGCGTGATCTCTTTGGGAATCTGGCCGACCAACATGCCCGGCCCAAGTCCCGCTGTCTCTGTACGCCCCGGCAACACGATGACGAGGTTGGTACCTAGTGATGCGAACTGATCGACCACGTAGCGACGAGCGCCCTCCCCCAACGCGGTGAGTACCACCACTGAAGCCACGCCGATGGACATGGCGAGGATCATCAACAAGGTACGTGTGGGACTCCCCCGCAGACTACCGGACGCGAACTGCAGGGTGTCGGTGAGTTTCATGTCGTGTGTCGTTCGTCGGAACGAATGGCGCCATCCAACATGTGGATCTGCCGATGGGCACGAGCGCCGATCTCGGTGTCATGCGTGACCACCACCAAGGTGATGCCCTGCTCTAGCAAGCCTTCCAACAACTTGAGCACCTCCCATCCAGTGGCGCGGTCCAAATTGCCGGTCGGCTCATCCGCCAACAACACGGTTGGCTTCATCACCGTGGCGCGTGCAATGGCGACGCGTTGGCGCTGACCACCAGAGAGTTGATCTGGCCTATGGTCTGCACGTGCAGATAAACCATAGTTCTGCATCAAGACTTCGACACGTTGCTTGCGTTCTTCGGGTGCGATGCCCGCCAAGATCATCGGCAATTCGACGTTCTGCGCCGCAGTGAGGCGTGGCACAAGGTGGAAGGACTGAAACACGAAACCGATCTTCTCTCTGCGCACTTGAGCTTGCTGCTCATCGGTCAGATCGGTGACATTACCGCCGTCCAACAGATAGGTGCCACTCGATGGCCTGTCGAGCAGACCGAGTAGATTGAGCATGGTGGACTTGCCAGAACCGGACGGCCCCATGATGGAGATGTACTCACCCGCATCCATTCGCAAATTGATATCGCGCAACGCGGAGACTTGCTGATCGCCGACAGTGAAGCTACGACTGACGTTCTGAAGTTCGATCATTTCGCAGGTTGGGCTACTTCTTGAACGACCTTGGCGCCGACCTTAACGCCAGCCCTATCCAAGGATGAGACCACTTGATCGCCTTCTGACAAACCAGACAAGACTTCCGCGAACTCCCAGTTGGAAAGTCCAGTTGTGAGCTTGCGTTCCTCAAGCACACCGTCCTTATTCAACAGCACGCGATTGCCTTCGAGCAAAGTCTGGGTAGGCACGCGCAACACTTGAGAGCGTGCGTCATACACGATCTCGACATCGGCGCTGTAGCCCACCAACAGGTTCTCGTCCTGCGCCAGCTTGTCGAATTCCACTTCCACTTCGACTGTACGCGCCTGCTTCTCTAGGTCGAGCACATAAGGCGCGATACGCCGCACCTTGCCGCTGAAACTGCGCCCCTTGATGGCATCCAACGTGATGCGACTATGCTGACCTATCTTGAGTTTGGCGGCATCCACTTCGTCGATAGGTGCGCTCACGTAGAGGCAGCTATCGTCGATCAGATCGATGGCGGGAATGGTCAATATGCCGGGAGGAGACGGGGTGGCGTATTCGCCTAGTTCGCCACTGATATCTGCCACCACACCATCGAATGGTGCGCGTAACGTCATACGTTGCAATGTGGCTTGAGCCATCGTGATGCGCGACTTACTTTGATCGATATCACCCTTCGCAGAATTACAAGATGCTTTGCGCGCTGCCGCCTCGCTCATCGCCTTATCCAACATCTGCACCGAGATGAAGCCCTTGTCGCGCAACTCTTGTGAACGCACAGCCTCACGCTCTGCTGCCTCAGCTAAACCGCACACTTCCTGCACGCGGCTCTGCGAGACCTTCAATTGTTCTTGCGCCAGCCCTTCTTGCGCATGCAGGTCTTCATCCCACAGCTCCAGCAGTATCTGCCCCTTGCTGACGCGCTCACCTTTCTTCACGCGTAGCTTGGATATCTGCCCTCCTGCGGGAGGTGACATCTTGGCGCGGCGACACGCCTTCACCGTGCCAGCACGTGTATTACTGACTGAGGCTTCGACATCACCGCGCTCTATCTTTTGCAAGGTGACTGGAATGGGTTTTGCGCCACCAAAGACAAAGAATGCAATGACGACCATCGCAACCGCAACGGCAGCGATGGCGATCTTTTTGTATTTGGAGAAGGTGCTGCCGAGTTGCGGGGAAGTCATTGTTGCTCCTGACTGTGCGCGATGGTGATGCAAGGAAAATGGTGCCGATGACCGGAATCGAACTGGTGACCTACTCGTTACGAGTGCACAATCACACTCAACATTTGCAAGGCTTTCAAGGCAATGTTACGCTGGTCGGCACAATTTTGGCACATCTGCAACACGATAATGGGGTAATTATATGGCAACGATTAGGCGAAAGGGAGAAGCGTGGCATGTGCAAATTCGAAAGAAAGGGCATTCCACGGTCACCAAAACTTTCAAAATAAAATCTGATGCCATCAAATGGGCATCCATCATTGAATCAGAAATAGAGCGCGGCGTATTCATCGACCGTAGTGAAGCTGAGGGCACCACAATTCGACAAGCATTTGATCGCTATTTAAGCGAGGTGTCGCCTCTCAAAAAAGGCTTTAGTCGAGAGAAGACCATGATTACTCGTTGGCAAGCATACAAACTTGCAGATCGCTCGATGGCAACTGTTAAAAGTGCTGAAATTGCATCATGGCGCGATGCACGACTGACAGAGGTTTCCCCGTCATCGGTGAATAGAGAATTGTCTCTTCTGTCTCATCTTTTTACAGTTGCTGCAAAAGACTGGGGAATGGGAAACACCAATCCTGTCTTATTGGTTCGCAAGCCACGCCCCAACAAAGGTCGTGATCGCCGATTAAATCAATTAGAAATTGACAAAATTATCTCTGCAACAGAATCGTTTGAGTTACCAATAATCGTTCGCTTATTGACTGAGACTGCAATGCGCCGTGGTGAGTTGAATAAATTGCGTTGGGAGCATATCGATTTCAAAAATAAAACAGCTCTACTTGTTGATACAAAAAACAACGAAGATCGAACAATCCCTCTCTCCTCCAGAGCAATTTCGGCTCTCCAGACTCTTCCACGAAGAATCGATGGCCAAGTTATCGGCATGTCCGTAGATGCAATTACTCGCGCCTTCGCAAGAGCTTGCAAACGAGCAAAGGTTGATGATGCTCGAATTCACGACCTCAGACACGAAGGTGTATCTAGATTATTTGAAAGAGGCTTGGACTTGATGGAAGTCTCTGCGGTTAGTGGTCATAAAACCCTTAGCCAACTTAAGCGATACACTCACCTTAAGGCTGAAGATATCGCTCGTAAGCTTGGATAGTTATTGGCATCAACCGCTCGAACATAACGGATTTAGCTCTGGCTGTTATCCGATACATAAGTTGATCAGATATCTAAGTAGAAATCTAAGGGGAGGACAGCGCCCTCCCCTTAGATTCCTGAAGAGTCTTTCAAGTTAAACCCTGAATCAGTTGGTCTGCCGGCACCCATCGAATACCTTTATTATCGCTTACCCGCAATGGCCTAGTCCGATACCATTCCCTGTAGGCCATAAAACGGGCCCTCGCGGCTGCTTTGTTTTCTCCCCTCTCGATACATAGATAGAGTGCGTATCGCAACAATTCCTCTGGGTTCAAACCGTTGGCTTCTGCCATGTTTTTAACTTCCTCCCACGTATGCATATCCCCCTCAAAGTCAATCCTAAGGGCAGGTGCATCTTTGTCGCTATAGCCGCCATATATAAAATCCCAGATTTTTCGAGAGTAGGTAATATCTTTAGTAGAGTCTGCCATTTTTCAAAATCTCCTTAGATAGTTGAGTCATTACAATGTGCAGAATCGCTGTCGATTCAGCGGGCCCACTTCCCCGAATTTGGGCAATACCAAATCCGGGATGGTTCATTATTTAGTAGTAAACAGACCTTAGCAATCAAAGGTAATAAGGGCAGTAATTCGGCCACAAGAGACGGTGGCGATTTGTTGATGCGGGTGTCAGCTTGAATCTAACCGATGTCCGCTTCAGCTTCAGGAAGAGACATGCAGGGTATTTGCCGTGGAGCTTCAATGTTATTCCGGTATGTGGCTTAGTAGCCATTCTGCAGCACAATATCTCAGTCAGAGTCCTAGTATCTTGAATCTGGGCAGGGTGTTCTTCAAACCTGCGTCTTTCAGGTTCTCCGGTTGCGATATATCCATGACACTATCCCCGTTAAAACTTTTTGCATGATGCCCGAAAGTGCTTGCAATTGCGAATGAGAATGATTATCGTTCGCAAAAGTCAACGAAAGGACCGTCATGAAAAATATCTGTGTATTAGCCCTGCTATTGCCGTTCAGCGTCTTTGCCGCCGATGCTGAATATTCCCTGGTGATTAAGGATCACCGCTTTCAGCCTGCCGAGTTGACCGTTCCCGCAGGCAGCAAGATCAAATTGCTGATTGAAAACCGCGATGACACGCCGGAGGAATTCGAAAGCCATGCTCTGAACCGAGAAAAGGTGATTGCCGGACATGGCAAGGCGACGCTGTATATCGGTCCGCTGGAAGCGGGACGATATCCGTTCTTCGGTGAATTCAATGAAGCGACTGCCCAGGGCGTGATCGTCGCCAAATAGGAGAGGCCCGCCATGTTCGGAACCGCAATCATCGTTTTTAGGGAGGTGCTGGAAGCGGCACTCATAATCAGCATCGTAGCCGCCGCCACGCACAACGTCCCGGATAGCAGACGCTGGCTCTTCGCCGGACTGGTTGCCGGCCTAGCCGGTTCGGCAGTGGTCGCCGCATCTACCGAAGTGATCAGCTCCTTTGCCAGCGGCATGGGTCAGGAACTGTTCAATGCCTGCGTGCTGGGTATCGCGGTGTTGATGCTGGCTTGGCACAACATCTGGATGTCTTCACACGGTGCCGCGCTGGCGGCCAGTGCGCGCTCGGTCGGAAGCGATATCCGCGACGGGCGCAGCGAGTGTTCGGTGCTGATGCTTATCGTTGGCTTGGCCGTGCTCAGGGAAGGTTCGGAAACCGTGCTGTTTCTGTACGGCATCGCCGCCTCGGAAAGCGATAAGTCATCGATGCTGATTGGCGGACTGATCGGTATGGCACTCGGCATCGTGGCCGGATATGCGATCTACGCCGGACTGTTGCGCGTGCCGCTACGCTGGTTCTTCAAGGCGACCGGTATTCTGATTCTGTTGCTGGCTGCCGGCATGGCGTCGCAAGCAGCGCGTTTCCTCATACAGGCCGACCTACTGCCCAGTCTTGCCGCACCGCTTTGGGATACCTCGTCCGCTCTGCCGGAAAACGGGATCGCCGGAATGTTGCTGCATAGCCTAGTTGGGTACGACTCGCGACCGGCAGGCATGCAACTCGTCTTTTATATCGCAGTAATGGTTACCATCTCTGCCGGAATGCAATGGGCCGACAAAACACACCAACCTGACCAAAGAGACCGCTCCGAAACAACTGGTCGAGGCGATCCGCACGGTGTTCGCAGGCAAGAAACATATCAGCCCTAATCTAGCCGAGTTGCTGCTACAAGAATGCGGTTCTGATTCTGAAAAATCCGCGCACGAAAAATTGAGCGACAGGGAATATCAAGTCCTGCGAATGATCGGGTCTGGGAATAAAGTTTCAGAAATTGCCGAGACGCTGTCACTTAGTGTCAAGACAGTCAGCACTTATCGTGTGCATATCCTAGAAAAAATGAACTTGAAGAATAACGCTGAGCTAACTTATTACGTGATCCAAAACGGATTGGAAGAGGATTGAGGGACACAATATCTAATGTCCGCGATTCGACTAGTCACCACAGGCCACAACTTAATGATTTTAATCTGACGCAGTATTGAAATTTACAAATCTGTTTGACTTGCAAGATCCACTTAGACCCTTCCCATTTGCTTTACGGGAGATGCTGGGTTGGATCTGGCGACGAGTCGTCGAGTGCGTCAGGTGCACCCTGTTGATATTTCCAAACGAAGGGAGTAGCTTGGTCATTCCACTTCACTATTTTCCAATTCTGTAGTGAATGCAAAGGAGGTGTGCCATGAAATCTCCACATGCACATAACAAACACAGATTTGATGCCATCAAAGCCTCATCTCGGCAAGATGAGGCTATGCTTCTCGCTCGTCGATTAACAGATATCACTCCAGCAACTAGAACATTGAGCGAGTCACATGGTGTTCCAACGTCTCCTAAACTCCATGAATTGATCGAGAGAAGTAAATACTACTGAACTGATGTTTCATCAGCATCATTTTCTTTTCAAATATATCCAATGGCATTGATTGCTGTCTGCATCGACAGGCTGATGTCCGCTTTGAACACTGCAGCGGTCTTTGCTAGGATGTGTATTGATAGCGCCAGATCGTTGACCGACGCTTCACGGCCACAAACAGCCGGGCAAAACCTGCAACCTCTGTGTGCTTTCTTTCTCTGCGCCATAAATGATTTGGCGTATGGTTTGGCTCATGTTGAGGTAAGATTTATCCACTTTCTTCCTTGCGGGATGATTGCGCGTAGATGCCATGTTGAAAAGCCAACCATCGAAACTTCCTTCAACGCTAAGCAATCTACCGATTAGCTGGAAAATCATCCTTCTCTCCACAATAGTTTCGATTACGGCGTTTAGCATTGGTTTTTCATATTTCGCCTATCAAAGTTACTGGCTGAACGTTCAAGCTGCATTGGGTGGATTGATGAACTTCACCGATGCCAAGCAGCATGGGGTTATTCGCTTCATCGACCAAAACGAAAAACTGGCGAAGCAATTAGCCAATCTGGCCGAGCATGCCGAACCAAAAATTCTTCGTAGTCAATTTGACAGCATAGTCACGACGGACGTCTTTCGCTTGGACGAGCATGCATTCAAAGAAGAGATCATCGCCAAAACCCGCACCATTCCGACATGGAAGGTGTATCACGCGATTGATTATGTGGTGCATGGTCGCATCGTAGCGTCCTCAGATCATTTACGTGAGGGGAAGAGATGGGATAGAAACATCGATCTTAGGCCGGGTTACTCTGACCCATATTACGATGGCGAAACACCTGTAATCACATTTGCGGCTCCGACTGCGGAGGGCACCGTATATGTCCATGCCGATGCCCGCATGTTGACCAACATTGTCAATGGTGAGATCGGAAACCTGGCTGGGGATATGGGAGCTTTCTATCTGGCCGGAGTGGGTAAGACCTTCGATTACTACATCGTCAACAAAGAGAACCTGATGATCACCGAATCCAGGGTGCGCCCAAGACAATTCCTGAAGGGTAATGGAAGCGAGCTTCCTTGGCGTACCACGTTACAGCAAGCGGGAGTGATATGTGGGAAGAACGGTACCTATACAACCGATGCAAAGTGTACGACGGGCTGCCGAGAAGCAATGGGTTTTTACATTGGCGCAACTGGCAAAAAGATGCTCGGCACTTCAATGCCATTCTACGATTCACAGTGGACGCTGGTTGTGGAACAAGACGCAGATGAATTGCTCACGCCATTGTGGGAATCACTTGCATATGTATTCGGATTTTTGTGCGCGGTTGGATTAGTTGCTGCATATATATTCTCTAGGCTGATCCACAAATTCATTAGCAAGCCTATCCATTCTCTTCAGACTGCCATTGAAGATATTACAATCTCCAACAATTTCGATAAAAGAGTTCCTATCTCTTCAGGTGATGAGATCGCTGGGCTGAGCAATTCCTTTAATGGTATGTCAGAGAAACTCAGCATTCTTTACCGAACACTTGAAGATCGAGTTGCAGCGCGCACGAATGAACTAAGTGCCACGAACCACAAGCTACTTGAAGAGATCGAAGAACGTGAGCATGTTGAAAAAGCACTGAGGGAAAGCGGCGAGTACTTGCGGGTCGCGGCAGTGGCTTTTGAAACACATGAGGCCATCATGATCACAAAGGCCAGCGGGGAAATCATCAGGGTAAATCATGCGTTTCAAAACATAACTGGTTATAGCGCAGAGGAAGTCATCGGAAACACCCCACGCATCTTGAATTCCGGGCGCCAATCCAAAGAGTTCTATCAGGACATGTGGCAACAGCTGTTAAGCAAGGGCGTTTGGGGAGGTGAGATTTGGGATAAACGCAAGAATGGTCAGATCTATCCGAAGTGGCTGACCATCACTGCTGTCAAGAATGGGGTGGGTGAGACTACAGAATATGTCGCCATCTTTAACGACATCACTACTCGCAAGAAGGCTGAGGACGAGATTCGTAATCTGGCGTTTTATGATTCATTGACAGGATTACCTAATCGTCGGCTTTTGATGGATCGATTGAGTACCGCACTCACGGCATCGGCGCGAAACCATCATTTCGGCGCTGTCCTGTTTTTAGATATGGATAGATTCAAAGTGCTCAACGATACACTTGGGCACGATTTAGGAGACCTATTACTCATTGAAGTTGCGAATCGCATCAAATCGTGTGTTCGCGAGGTGGATACAGTCTCGCGTCTTGGAGGGGATGAATTCGTTGTATTGCTCGAAGAGGTTGATGAAATCGCCGAACACGCATCGCAAAAAATCGCACTGATTGCTGAAAAGATACGTCGTTCCTTATCTGAGTCTTATCAACTTAAGGAGCATGAACATTTCACCTCTCCTAGCATCGGAGTGTGTCTGTATCGTGGCAACGGAGAGTCTATAGATACCGTGCTTAAATACGCCGACATGGCCATGTATAAGGCTAAAGAATCGGGACGTAATGCTGTGCAATTCTATGATCCTGACATGCAACAAGCGGTAGAAACTCGAGCTTCACTTGAAGCGGATTTGCGCCATGCTATTCCAGATAACCAATTGCATCTCTATTATCAAATTCAGGTAGACAACGAGAATCATCCAATCGGAGCTGAGGCACTGATACGTTGGAGTCATCCCCAGCGAGGCATGGTTTCACCGATGCAGTTCATCCCTATCGCAGAGGAAAGTTCTCTGATTCTAGATGTTGGGCATTGGGTGTTACAAGCAGCCTGCAAGCAGCTGGCACTATGGAGCAAGCTTGAACATACTGAGCAGTTGATATTGGCGGTCAACGTCAGTGCTGCACAGTTCAACAAAGGTGACTTTGTTAGTCGAATTTCGGAGCTCGTAAATGCTCACCATGTTGATCCAAGTCTTCTAAAGCTGGAATTGACCGAGGCGGTCGTGCTTGAAGATGTAACGGATGTCATTGCCAAAATGCACGCTCTGAAAGCACTGGGGGTACGCCTTTCTTTGGATGATTTCGGTACGGGTTATTCATCCCTGTCCTATCTGAAGCAATTACCACTCGATCAAATTAAGATTGACCAGGGTTTTGTGCGAGATATCGGGACTGATCCCAGCGATGCGGTGATGGTTCAAACCATCATCAACTTGGCACAGAGTTTCCGGTTGAATGTGATCGCTGAAGGTGTGGAAACTGAAGCACAGCTAAGTTTCCTTAAGCAGAATGGTTGCATGGCTTATCAGGGTTACCTATTCAGCAGACCCGTTCCTATAGAAGACTTTGAAGCATTGCTTCACCATTAATTCTGCCAGAAGTGCCGAGCTTTGAAATATAGCGAATGTCTCTTCAGGGTTAGCAAGGGGCGGACGAGCCTCATCGAACTCGCGGCTTTGAACGACCGCAGTTGAATTGGAACAGTCATTCACATTGATCGACTCAACATCAATTTAAGCAAACCGCCACCGTCTCTTGTGGCCGAGCAAGCGACAGACAGTGATTCGGCCACAAGAGACAGTGGCGATTTGTTGATGCGGGAAAATTTCAATTCGTAGTGATGTCCGCTTCACTTTCAAAAGCTGCCGTACAAAACTAAGATTATCGAGGCAGGTCAGTCCGCCCTTGCCAAACCGAATCAATCAAATGATTGGCTATTGATTGAAGGCGTTATGAAACCAGTTAGTTTGAATAAACTCGTACTAGGTTTCGTCCATCATGCTTAGCTTGATACATCGCAACATCTGCCATTTTTAGGATGTCATCTGGCTTACTACTTTCTTTGAATAGAGCAACCCCGATGCTAGAGGTACATTGATGCTCAACTATGACATCACCCGCGTTTTCATCTGTTTTTGTCAGAAAATAAGGCAGTAAAAGTGAAGTACGTATTTTCTCGGCGATAAGACTAGCGGCCTTAGCCGCCCCAACCTCCTCTTCGCCTAGGTTGTCCAGCAACACAACGAATTCATCCCCCCCAAAGCGCGCAACAGTATCCAATTCCCGCAAACATGAGGTAATTCGGCGGGCCACTTCTATCAAAAGTAAATCACCCATCGCATGGCCATGTGTGTCATTCAGTGTTTTAAAATTATCCAAATCAATAAACATCACCGCACCACACCGCCCACTACGTTTAGTCGCGGCTAATGACTGGGTAAGTCGATCATTAAAGAGCTGGCGATTGGGTAGTTGCGTCAAAGTATCAAAGAAAGCTAGGTTGTAAATTAGTGCCTCACTTTTTCTTCTATCCGTGATATCTAAGAAGGTTGCTATTGCGCCCACCAAATTCCCATCTCTCATGATGGGTTGTGACCAGTATTCCACTTGTACAGCAACGCCGTCTTTTCGCCAAAACACCTCATTGTCAACGTGTGTGCTCTGTTGACTCCTAAATGCCGAATACATTTGACACTGTTCTGAAGGATAGTGGCGTCCATCGGGAAGTGAGTGATGAATTAATTCGTGAATATGTTTCCCGACAATCTCTCCAGCATCACCATAACCAAGGATTCTTAAGAATGAATGATTCACAAATGTGCAGTTGCCATTCGTATCAACACCATATGCCCCTTCGGCCATGGAGTTGAGCAGATAGTTCAGTTTTTCATTTAGCTCAACTAGCTTAAACTCTGCCTGCTTGCGTTCAGTTACATCTTCATAAATTGCAATCACCTCACCTGTTGGCAGGCGATAGACATAGTTCTCCCGCCAGCCAGAAACATTATTGTCTTGATAAAAGGCTGCGGGGAAGTGCTGTGGCTGGCCAGTTTTCCAAACACGTTGTAGGACTGTAAGAAAACCGAACTCCCTCACCCCAGGAAACATATCAGTTAGTCGTCGCCCGATAACATCTTCGCGTTTCAACTTATCCGCAATTTCAGCAGAATGGTTAAAGTCTAAAAAGGTAAAGTCTTCGCCTTCGCCCACCGCAGCGTAAATCGCTACACAACTTCCCATGTGTTGAAATATCGAGTGGAATAAATCTTCGCTATAAGAGAAGGTGGAAGGTCCATTGTTATTCTGCATAAAAAGCTTTCCTTCAAATCTGCGTTAATTCGCTTGCACTTAAATGATGCTTTTTGTACTTATGTCTCCACTCTACGCCTACGTCTAGGATAAATAAACGCATTGCTTTAGTCATGTAATGTCATGGCAGCGACTAATTCCTAACTAAACTTAATACATTAATTCTCGATCAATGACCGTTGTTAGTTGCGAAGCGGACATCACTACAATCTAAAACCTCCACCGCATCAGCAAATTGCTACAAACTCTTGTGGCCGAAATTCGAAAGCAGCCGGTGAAGAACCTTAAATCAATCGTCAGCTATGGAATGGGCTGCTGACCTTGGAGATATCAGAGCGAGGAACGTCAGCTTTAGACCAAGTGGATCCTCACTGCTCGACCAAATTAGCGGGGCTATAAGGTAGGAAAATGGCTAGTGTTTCGGGGGCCGATTCAATGTGATGCTTGCATCCGCGTTGAAAAATGTAATTGCCACCACGCTTCTTTGCACCTATTCTGCAACCACTTTGTCTAGGTGCAATTTTCTCAGGTGGGGCATTTGGTGACAGCACAACAAGCGATTGTTTCAAGTTACGCCATGCGGCATCAAGCTGTAACACTTCTCATCCCCATTCCCTTGTGTCGCCAAGCCCGACATGCCGCGCTTGGCAACCCACCTCCCACTTTTGTCATGAACCTACAAGCGCGCGAATATGGACTCAACCCGAATAAGTCTATTCTGATTTACAGGTGCGCGCTGAGAAGCGGCCCATGTGCATGATGCAAACTTTACGCGACGGCGAAGAACGTTTACTGGCAATTTTGGATGCGATCATCAGCATGGATAGCTCCGGCATGGTTGTGGGTTGGAATGCCGATGCCGAGAATATGTTTGGCTACACGCTCGATTACGTTCGCGGGAAGAGCTTGGCTGAATTGATTGTTCCGCCAGCCCATCTCGATGCGCACAATCGCGAATTGAAACATTTTATGGAAATGGGCGAAGGCCCTCTGCTCGGCAGTCGAATTGAAATAACCGCGATGCGTAATGACCAGAGTGAGTTCCCTGCCGAGCTTACAATTGCGGTTGTTCGTCAGAATGGAGATGCCTTCTTCAGCGCATTTGTGCGCGACATCACAGAGCGCAAGCTCACCGAACAAAAGCTAAACATTGCCATCGCGGAGCAAAAAGAATCGTTGCGACGCGCGCAGAACAGTGAGTCGCGTTATAGAGCGCTGGTCACGCAGGCCGCTGATGCGATGTTTGTCTTCAATCAAGATGATGGACGTTTTGTCGAGGTAAACCAAGAAGCTTGTGACAGCCTAGGGTATACCAGCGAGGAGCTGCTCCAAATGAGCATACCCGACATCTCTCCCGGTTTTATTCTTGCTAGCAGACGCCTCGCGTGGGCCGCGTTTGAGGCTGGCAAGAAATATAGTTTGACCGCCACTCATCGACGCAAAGATGGCAGCATCTTCCCGGTGGAGATCCACTTGGCGGTACTGGCAATCGATGACAAGAAGCAAACCATGGCCCTAGTGAGTGATATCACAGACCGCAAGCTCGCCGAACAAGGAAAGCAAGAACAGCAGGCTCGCATCAACGGCCTCATAGACGCTGCGATGGATGCTATCGTGTCAGCCGATGATAACCAGAACATCATTATTTTTAACCATGGCGCCGAGCAGATGTTCGGCCACCGTGCCGCCGACATCATCGGCCAACCTCTTGACCTGCTCATACCAATCCGATTTCGGAAAACACATTGCAAACATGTCGATGCATTCGGCAAGTCAGGGATTACTACCCGTACGATGAATCAACCGGGGCAATCCTACGGCTTACGCGCCAACGGAGATGAGTTTCCTTTTGAAGCATCCATATCAAAGGTAGAGGTCGGCGGAAAACTAATCTACACGGCAATTCTACGTGACACCACATTGCGTAAACAGGCTGAGTCCGAACTTCGCATCGCCGCCACAGCCTTCAACTCGCAAGAGGGCATGATAGTCACCGACGCAAACGGGGTGATTCTACGGGTCAACCAAGCTTTTACCGACACTACCGGCTATACAGCCGAGGAAGCCGTGGGACAAACACCGCGCCTACTCCAGTCCGGTCGACACAACGCGGACTTCTATCGTTCGATGTGGGAGACCATCAATCGCACTGGAGCATGGCATGGGGAAATCTGGGATCGACGTAAAAATGGTGAGATATATCCCAAATGGCTTACTATTTCTGCCGTCAAAGGAGCGGATGGAAACGTCACTAATTATGTCGGATCACACATCGACATTACCGAACGTAAGGCGTCAGAAGAAAGAATCAAGAATCTGGCGTTTTACGACCCTCTCACTCACCTTCCCAATAGACGCCTTTTGTTGGATCGCCTCAATCAGGCACTGGTTTCCAGCAAGCGTAGCGGTCGGGAAGGTGCATTAATGTTTATTGATTTGGATGATTTCAAGATTCTCAATGATACGCTCGGCCATGACATCGGTGACCTGCTCTTGCAAAAGGTTGCGCAACGTCTGTTGACTAGTGTGCGCGAAGGAGACACTGTAGCCCGTCTGGGCGGTGACGAGTTCGTGGTGATGCTGGAAAACCTGAGCGAAGACACCCTAGTGGCAGCGGCACAGACAGAAGCCATCGGCAAGAAAATCCTCGCCAATCTCGGGCAGCCCTACCAGCTTGTCACACACGAATGCCGCAGTACTCCCAGTATCGGTGCCACCCTGTTCGCCGACCATCAATCGGAGGTGGAGGTACTGTTCAAGCAAGCAGACCTCTCCATGTACCAAGCCAAGAAGGCAGGTCGCAACACAATGCGCTTCTTCGACCCGCAGATGCAGGAGACCGTCAACACCCGCGCAACCCTTGAAAGCGACTTGCACAAGGCACTTGAAAACCAGCAGTTCCAGTTGTATTACCAAATCCAAGTAGATAGTTCGCTCCGTTCATTGGGGGCAGAGGCATTGATCCGCTGGATACACCCTGAACGTGGTTTGGTGCCTCCTGCACAATTCATTCCGCTGGCGGAAGAAACTGGTTTGATTCTGCCCATCGGACAATGGGTACTGGATACAGCTTGCGCCCAACTCAAGGCGTGGCAGCAAGATGCGCTCACTCGGGAACTTGTTCTGGCGGTGAATGTGAGTGCCAAGCAATTTCGCCAGCGTGATTTTGTGACGCAAGTGCAAGCCACAGTGCAACGCCACGCCATTGATCCGAGGCGGCTCAAACTGGAACTGACCGAAAGCATGTTGCTGGAGGGCATTGAGGACACTATTGCAACTATGAGTACATTGAAAGAGATCGGTATCATGTTCTCATTGGACGATTTCGGTACCGGCTATTCATCCTTGCAATATCTCAAACGACTATCTCTCGACCAGCTCAAGATTGACCAGTCATTCGTGCGTGACCTTGCCTCCGACAGTAGCGATAGGGCGATTGTGCGGACTATTATTTCTATGGCACACAGCCTGAACTTGGATGTTATTGCGGAAGGGGTGGAGATGGAAGAGCAGCGACAATTTCTTCAAAACGCGGGTTGCACTCAATACCAAGGGTATCTGTTCAGCAAGCCCGTGCCGATTGAACAGTTTGAGGCACTGTTGCAGCAGGATTGAGGGCTGTTTTCTGGAATCCGATAATGCTGGTTTGGATCGTTGAGTTGATGCCCAACATGTTGATGGTTCTTGAGAAAACTCACCGTCTCTTAAGACCCAAATTACTGTCTGTTACATCCTCGGCCTAATCGGACACTTGGTGAAATTCGCACATTCTTCCGCTATGTGGCTGCGGATTCAACCCGTCGATGCAACAAGTTGATAAATCGTTCAGCTGGTGTTTCATAGCTTAGCGTCTTCCTTGCGCGTTCATTTAACTTCCTCGCCCCCCCATTTAGCTGTGCTTGCGTAAAGCTCTGCTGAGACCATCACAAATAACCTATAAAGCAACTAAGTATTAGTGCCACTAATCAATATTATTGGTACGCGCTCCCAATTACTGCGCCATTACAACAAAAGCGCTCCCAAATGGTGCGTCAATGTACTTTAATCACTAACTTCCCTTGATTTTTCAGACTTGGTTCACTTATTGCTAAAGCTCCATGGGACGAGCGGAAGGAGATAAGTTGAAAAGAATTTTAATTATTGATGATGTAAGAGATCGCGCCGCATGGCTAAAGGCCAGTCTTGAATTGGCCGACTTCGAAGTGGTCGGTGTGTTGGCTTGGGAACAGGTGGACGAGCATGCCATACAGGCAGCCTCAGCCGATGTGATCATTGTGGATGCCAATGCACCGGGACGAGATACGCTGGAGCAGATCAGCCTGATGTCCACCACATTGGAAAAGCCGGTGGTCGTGCTGGGCGCACGAAACGATCAGGACAGTATCCAAGAGGCGATGCGTGCCGGTGTCAGTGCTTATGTGTCACATACCGTTCAGGGCGAGGACCTCAGCGGCATCATTCACGTGGCCGCCGCCCGCTTTGCCGAGCACAAGCGCTTGCGCGATGAATTGAAGGAAGCCAAGGACCAGTTAGCCGAACGCAAACTGGTCGATAGAGCTAAATCCATATTGATGGCAGACCACGGCTATGGCGAACCCGAAGCTTATTCACGCATGCGCAAGTTGGCGATGAGTAAGGGCAAGCGTATGGCCGAGATCGCGGAGGCGATCATCTTCGCTAAAGAATTGAGTGCATGAAAAGTGTGCGGCATGGGTCAATACTCCAAGCAGATGCACCAAAAGTGATTTCACTCTTTTGTATCAGCCACCATGCGGGTTTCCTATCTATATGATTCGGATGACTTAAATATTTAGGCTCATTACTGGCACACCTGTTGCTTATGTAACTGGCGTCAACGAATCAACGGCGATTCGGAGCATTGCAACAAAGGACAAAGGCGTCCCACTGCGCATCGCGCAGTCGGATGCCTTTTTTGTTTTTCGAGTTTCAGATTTTTCTTAAGGAGATTGAAGATGGATAAATCAAATAAGGAATCAGCCAATGCGATTTCACCTGAACAAATCAGCCGTAGAGACTTCATCAAGCAAGCAGGTGCTTTGATGGGTGCCGCCGGGATCATGTCTATGGTGCCAATGAGCACACGTGCCGCAGCTTATGCGGGCGGTTCCGATGCGCCCGAGTTGAAACAGATCAACGTGGGCTTCATCCCCCTGACCGATTGCGCGTCGGTGGTGATGGCGTCGGTGATGAAATTCGACGAGAAGTACGGCATCAAGATCAACCTATCCAAAGAAGCATCGTGGGCCGCCGTACGCGACAAGATGGTGAACGGTGAATTGCATGCCGCTCACGTCTTGTATGGCTTGGTATATGGCGTGCAGCTGGGTATCGGCGGACAACAGAAAGACATGTCGGTGCTGATGACGCTGAACAACAACGGGCAAGCCATCACTCTCTCGAATCAACTCAAGGAGAAAGGTGCGACCACGGGCGAGACCTTGAAGAAATTGATCGATACCGACAAACGTGAATACACCTTCGCGCAGACCTTCCCTACCGGCACACATGCCATGTGGCTGAATTACTGGTTGGCCAGCCACGGCATCAATCCCTTGAGCGACGTGAAGATCATCACCGTGCCGCCTCCTCAGATGGTCGCCAACATGCGCGTGGGCAATATGGATGGTTACTGCGTGGGCGAGCCATGGAATAACCGCGCCATCGCCGACAAGATCGGCTTCACAGCGATGACCACACAAGACATCTGGAAGGATCACCCGGAGAAGGTATTGGGTTGTACTGCCGAGTTCTCGCAGAAATATCCCAACACGGCACGCGCACTGATCATGGCCATTCTGGAAGCTTCCAAGTACATCGATGTCATGGCAAACCGCCGCAAGGTATCCGAGATCATCGCCGACAAGTCTTATGTGAATTGCCCAGTCGATGTCATCGACCAGCGCATGGAAGGCAAGTACGAAGATGGTCTGGGCAAGAAATGGAACGACCCGAACTACATGAAGTTCTGCAATGACGGTGCAGTCAACTTCCCTTACCTGTCTGACGGCATGTGGTTCATGACTCAGCACAAGCGTTGGGGCCTGCTCAAGGATGACCCGGACTACTTGGGTGTGGCCAAGAAGATCAACCAGATCGAGTTATACAAACAGGCTGCGTCACAGGTCAAAGTCGCCGTACCCAAGAGCCCGATGCGCAGCACTAAATTGTTCGACGGGACGGTATGGGATGGCAAGGATCCAAAGAAGTACGCCGCCTCATTCAAGATCAAGGCGTAACTCGACTTTGCAAAATGGTGATGGCCAGTGGTTGCAGTTCAAGAATCACTTGGCCCGCTGTATCAACTGAAAGAGAAAGCACGCAATGAAAGCAAAGAAATATATCCAAGAGCAGTTGCTCCCACCCTTGTTGGGATTGGCGCTATTCATCCTTCTGTGGTCAATATTGGCACAGGGCAGCGAGACCCTGCCGGGGCCCATCAAGACGTGGGACTCGGCGGTGGAATTGTTCAGCGATCCGTTCTACCAGAAGACACCGAACGACCAAGGTATCGGCTGGAACATCCTGAACTCCTTGGGACGCGTAGGTATCGGTTTTGGGTTGGCTGCTCTGATCGGCATCCCGCTCGGTTTCATGGTGGGACGTTTTGATTTCTTCGACAAGATGACCTCGCCCATCGTCAGCATGCTACGCCCAGTATCACCACTGGCCTGGCTGCCCATCGGCCTGCTGGTTTTCAAGGCGGCCAACCCCGCAGCCATTTGGGTGATCTTCATCTCCAGCATCTGGCCGATGATCATCAATACCGCAGTGGGCGTGCGCCAATTACCGCAGGACTATCTCAACGTAGCGCGCGTACTCAATCTGTCTGAATGGAAGATCTTCACCAAGATTTTATTCCCGGCGACTCTGCCTTACATGCTGACCGGTATCCGCCTCGCTATCGGCACAGCATGGCTGGTGATCGTGGCAGCAGAGATGCTGACCGGCGGCGTGGGCATCGGATTCTGGGTGTGGGATGAATGGAACAACCTGAATGTCGAGCACATCATCATCGCCATTTTCGTCGTCGGTATCGTCGGCCTGTTGCTGGAAATGTTGATCATCAAAATCGCAAAACGCTTCAGTTATTGAGTATGACTAACATGAAAAATTATGTACAAGTAGAGAACGTGCAGATGTCGTTCGAGACCAAGCAGGGAGCATTCGTTGCGCTCAAAGATATCGACCTCAAGATCAATCGCGGCGAGTTCATCACCCTCATCGGGCACTCGGGTTGCGGCAAATCCACCTTGCTCAATCTGATCGCAGGACTGCTGATGCCGACCGACGGGATCATGCTGTGTGCGAATCGCGAGATCGCTGGCCCCGGCCCGGATCGCGGCGTGGTGTTCCAGAACCATTCGCTGCTGCCCTGGCTGACCTGTGCCGAGAACATACACCTCGCGGTAGAGCGTGTGTTTGGCGCGACAGAAAGCAAAGCACAACTCAAGCAACGTACCAGCGACGCGCTCGCCTTGGTGCACCTCTCCCACGCCGAACACAAATACCCGCACGAGATCTCCGGCGGCATGAAACAGCGCGTCGGTATCGCCCGCGCACTGTCCATGCAACCCAAAGTGTTGCTGATGGACGAACCGTTCGGCGCCTTGGACGCATTGACTCGCGCGCATTTGCAGGATGAGTTGATGAAGATCGTAGCGGCCACCAACAGCACGGTAGTGATGGTGACGCACGATGTGGACGAGGCAGTATTGCTGTCTGACCGCATCGTGATGATGACCAACGGCCCGGCAGCGACCATCGGCGAGATATTGACGGTCGATCTACCCAAGCCGCGCAACCGGCTGGCGCTGGCGAACGATACGCATTACCACAACCTGCGCGGAGCAGTATTGGAGTTCCTGTATCAGAAGCAGGCTAAAAAGGAAGCGGCCTAACCCATGAAAGACTTTATGGGTTCGCTGTTTGTCACTCAAGCCAAAAGTAAGCACATGATCGAGATCATGTACTTCGGTCGCACCAGCGAACAACTGATGATGACTTCAGAACGAATGGGGATACCAAGCGCAGGTTATTCGGTCGCTCAAGTGCTTATGCAGCTACGCCAACGGGGTGACAGATGGGCCTATGAGCTTGCTGGCGACCATGTGATCTGCACCGTCAATGGACGCGCGGTGCGTTTGTACGACACCGTAACAATGGGTGATGAGATGGGGCTCTTCTCGAGTAAGTCTTGGCTTGAAGCGTAAGCGTGATCAATTTTGAGGAATGAATGATGGAAAAAATAAAACGGCGTTTAGTGGTGATCGGCAACGGGATGGCGGGAATTCGCACGCTTGAGGAACTGCTCAAGATGTCGGCTGATGAATTCGATATCACCGTATTCGGCGCCGAGCCACAGCCCAACTACAACCGCATCATGCTTTCGCCGGTGTTGTCCGGTGAAATGAAATTTCAGGACACCGTGCTCAATGATTGGAGTTGGTATGCAGACAACCACATCACACTTCATGCAGGAAAGACGATCAGCAAGATCGACCGTCAACATTGCGTCGTTGAAACCGAAGACGGACTGTCGGTACCTTATGATCGCTTGTTGATCGCGACAGGTTCGAATCCGATCATGCTGCCTGTGCCGGGTGCGAAGTTAGCGGGCGTGATCGCCTACCGCAGCATCGATGACGTAGAAAAGATGCTCGCTGCCGCCAAAGCAGGAAAACATGCTGTCGTCATCGGCGGGGGCTTGCTCGGTCTGGAAGCAGCGAATGGATTGTCGCTACAAGGAATGGATGTGTCGGTGGTGCACTTATGTGATTGGCCGATGGAGCGTCAATTGGACAAAGTCGGCGGCGGACTATTGCAAACAGAACTGGAAAAGCGCGGTCTGAAATTCTTTATGGCGCGTCAAACCGAATCCCTTCTGGGAACGGACAAAGTCACTGGCTTGCGCTTCAAAGACGGGGAAGAGATCGCTGCGGATTTAGTGGTGATGGCGGTCGGCATCCGCCCAAACATCGCGCTGGCTAAATCGGCAGGCATCCATTGTGAACGCGGTATCGTCGTCAGCGACACCATGCAGACCTACGATCCAAAAATCTATTCAGTGGGCGAATGCGTGCAGCATCGGGGCCAGACTTACGGCTTGGTCGCTCCACTGTTCGAGCAGGCCAAGGTGGCGGCGAACCATCTCGCTCAGTACGGCAGGATGCGTTACGAGGGCTCGTTGGTTTCGACAAAACTCAAAGTGACGGGCATCGATCTGTTCTCGGCTGGGGATTTCAATCCAGTTGCGGGCGATGAAGAGCTGTTGTTGCAGGATGCTGCACGCGGCGTTTACAAAAAACTGGTGCTGCGTGACAACAAACTGCGCGGAGCAGTGATGTATGGTGACACGGTCGATGGTCCGTGGTATTTCCAAATGCTACGAGACGGAACGGATGTATCCGAGATGCGCGAGCATCTACTGTTCGGCCAGATGCACATCGGCGACTCCGGTCATGGCGCGAATGCAAGCGTGGCGAATATGCCGGATAGCGCAGAGATATGCGGTTGCAACGGCGTGTGCAAGGGCACCATCGTCAACACCATCATCGACAAGAAGCTGTTCACGCTGGACGAGGTGCGTGCACACACCAAGGCATCCGCATCGTGCGGCTCCTGCACCGGGCTGGTGGAAGCGTTGCTGGCGAACACGTTGGGCGGCGACTATTCCGCCAAGCCCAGCAAGAAGCCGATCTGTGGCTGCACCGAGCACGCACATCAGGACATGCAGCAGACCATCCGCGCGCGCGGCCTCAAGACCATTCCCGATGTGATGCAAGCGCTTGAATGGAAGACACCGGATGGCTGCCATGTGTGCCGCCCCGCGCTGAACTACTATCTGCTGGCCGCATGGCCGGGTGAATATGTTGACGATAGCCGCTCGCGTTTCATCAACGAACGTGTGCATGCCAACATCCAGAAGGACGGCACCTATTCAGTGATCCCGCGTATCTGGGGGGGTGTCACCTCGCCAACCGAGTTGCGTTCCATCGCAGAGATCGCCGAACGCTATGGTGTTCCTACCGTGCACATCACTGGGGGACAGCGCATCGGTCTATATGGCATCACAAAAGACAACCTACCCAAGATGTGGGGTGATCTGGTCGAGGCTGGGTTCGTCTCCGGCCATGCCTACGGTAAATCACTGCGCACGGTAAAGACCTGTGTTGGTTCCGAGTGGTGTCGCTTTGGGACACAAGATTCCACTGGCCTGGGTATTCAAGTGGAGAAGATGACTTGGGGCTCGTGGACGCCGCATAAATTCAAGATTGCCGTTTCTGGTTGTCCGCGTAATTGCGCCGAGGCCACCATCAAAGACTTCGGCATCGTGTGTGTGGACTCGGGTTACGAGATCCATGTGGGCGGCAATGGCGGCGTCAAAGTACGTGTCACGGATTTTCTGTGCAAGGTCGAGACCGAGGCCGAAGTGTTGGAATACTGCGGCGCCTTCATGCAACTGTATCGCGAAGAGGCGCATTACCTAGATCGCACCGCACCTTGGATAGAGCGTGTCGGTCTGGCCCATATCAAAAAACACATCGTCGAAGATACGGCAGGTCGCACCGCTCTGTATGCACGCTTCCTGGAATCGCAACGCTACTCGCAGGACGATCCGTGGAAAGAACGCGCTGAAGGAAAAGAAGCGCATGAGTATGTCGCGCTGGCAACCATTTGATCAGGAGATAAGTCATGGATTGGATACAAATTGGAACACTGGAAGACATTCCACGTCAGGGTTCGCGCATCGTGCACACCGAAGCGGGAGAGATTGCCCTGTTCCGCAGCGTAGATGATCAGGTGTTCGCATTGAACAATCGCTGTCCGCACAAGGGAGGTCCGCTGGCTCAGGGTATCGTGCATGGAAAACGCGTCACCTGTCCGCTACATAGCTGGGTGATCGATCTTGCCAGCGGTGAGGCTATCGCACCGGATGTAGGCTGCGTACACCGGCATGAAGTACGGAATGCGCAGGGCGTTTTGTTACTCGAAGCTAAGGCTGGGGTATGCAAGAAAGCCTAGCGGCACCCTGCACGGTACGCAGCACCTGTCCTTATTGTGGAGTCGGCTGCGGCGTGGTGGCGCATGTCGCGGCGAATAGTGTGCAGGTGAAGGCTGATACCGAACATCCCGCCAATCTGGGCAGACTGTGCTCGAAAGGTTCTGCGCTGGCCGATACTTTGGATCATGAGGGGCGATTGCTTCATCCTCTTGTGAATGGCGAACGTGTCTCGTGGGATGAGGCGCTGGATCGAGTGGCCAACGGTTTTAATCAAATCATCACCGAACACGGGCCGGATGCCGTTGCGTTCTATGTCTCAGGCCAACTGCTGACCGAGGATTATTACGTCGCCAACAAGCTGATGAAAGGGTTCATCGGTAGCGCGAACATCGACACCAATTCGCGGCTGTGCATGTCCACTGCGGTGGCGGCACACAAGAGAGCCTTCGGTGCGGATGCGGTGCCCCTTTGTTATGAAGATGTCGAACTGGCCGACCTGATAGTGATCGTCGGCTCCAATCTGGCCTGGGCGCATCCGGTGTTGTATCAGCGCTTGGTTGCGGCGAAGAAGGCACGCCCCGAGATGCAGGTCGTGGTGATCGATCCGCGCCGCACTGCGACCTGCGACATCGCCGATCTGCATCTGGCCATTGAGCCGGGCGCTGATGCCTATCTGTTCAATGGACTGCTGCATCACTTGCGGCGCGAAGATGCACTCGACCTAGCTTACGTCGAGGCGCACGTGGAAGGATTTGCCGCCGCTTTTGAAGCGGCACGCGCGATGAGTTCCATTCCTAAAGTGGCGCAGATGTGTGGCGTGTCTGAATCCCAAGTCAGTGAATTCATCCGCCTGTTCGAGCACACCGAACGTGTAGTGACCCTCTTCTCGCAAGGCATCAATCAATCTTCCAGCGGCGTGGATAAAACCAATGCCATCATCAATGTGCATCTGGCGACTGGGCGTATCGGCAAACCCGGCATGGGGCCGTTCTCGGTGACGGGACAGCCGAATGCGATGGGCGGACGCGAAGTGGGTGGACTAGCCAATCAACTGGCGGCGCACATAGATTTTTCCGATGCGGACAGCATTGATTTGGTTTC
>Ga0172379_10002399_pt1 | contig 33276 bp, 27 predicted proteins | sample GrowelOW334metaG_FD_119756 | JGI IMG/M metagenome (GOLD analysis project Ga0172379, IMG submission 119756) | Groundwater microbial communities from an aquifer near a municipal landfill in Southern Ontario, Canada - Groundwater well OW334 metaG | ecosystem: Environmental > Aquatic > Deep...
AGTCGCCTTGTGGGCATGAGATGGCTACAGCCTGCGAAGATCATAGGGCAAATTCTACAGAGATTGTTCAGCACCAATGTCGCTGTCAACAACAGCCTCGCTAATGTGTACAGCCAACTGTGGAACCCCGTAGACGAATGCAAGGCGTTGATGAGAATCGCGATAGTCAATTGCCATGATCACGAATTGTTGGCACGCGCGGGCGAGAGTGCGGCCTATGCCCGGGATGCGTCCAGCCTGGTAAAACTCATGGAAATCGCGACCGAAGAGAGTCCTCCGCTACTAGCCTATCTCAGCGGCTTATTGGCTTTTCTGAATGGGCAAGCTAACTATCAGGCATATTTCAAAGAGTCAGTCGAATCTTATCTCCGCATCGAGGATGTCGGCTTGTTCGATGAACCGGGGAAGTCGGTAGGCATATTGACCATGAAACTCAAAGAATCCGGGCGCAATTTGCCAGGGTTCTTCCGTCAGGCATACAACATCCGGGAACTGGCTGACCTAGATGAACTGTTGATGGCCGATTCCCTGTCAACTACATCGCCGTCACTGTCGGGCGTTCTGGATCGCAAGCCAGATACTGGAACCAGTCCTCCAGATGTGATCGTATTGATTTCCTGCAGCGAAGGATATCTTCGTGCGTTTGCAGATTACTATATTCGTACCTTTCTGCGCAGAAATTCGAATATCATTCACTTTCATGTCATCGCGGAAGATGTTGAGGCTGCACGAGATTACTTAGGGAGTCTGAGGAAGAAGTACTTCAATATCCGCTATTCAATTGAGCCACTCGCTGGAAGATCACAGACCTATATTACGCTGTCGAGATTCCTGCTCTGTCACGATGTTATGAATCACTATAATTGCGACGTTCTCATTTCGGACATTGATTTGCAGATCGATTTCGACCTGAGTTCATTAGGCAGCGAACTCAAATCTAAGTCATTCGACTTTGGCCTTTGCGATATGGGCTATTCCGTGCCTTGGGCGAAGTTTGCCGCAGGGTTTTGCTATTTCAGGGTTGCAAACATTGCCACTGATGTCTATTTGAGGATGCTGTCGAGACACTTGGCGTCACTGCACGCTGAAGGAGGTTATTTCTCCATGGACATGACCGGTGTGTCGTTGATCCACGAATATATGCAAGCGCGAGGATATGCTTTCAGGGTGTTTAACCTCTATTCGGCAATTGACTTCATAAAATTGATCAGCGTGCCGCGGCGACTACAGCGCCAAAAAATAAAAATCAAATGGGGAAGCGGTGGTCCTCAATAAGTACCTCGACATCTGCCTGTGGGACTATGGCGGAGGGAATGCAGATAGGCTCAAATCTTGATCGAGCCGGACTATCAAGCGAGAATTGATACTCATGGGAAAGGCAACGAACCTTGAAGAAAAAAGTGTCAGCGCTTATTTTGTGCGGCGGAAAAGGTGAGCGTCTCAGACCACTGACGGATACGTTGCCCAAACCTTTGGTGCTCTTACGAGGTCGTCCGATCCTAAGTTACCTTATGGATTATCTTCAACATTATGGCATCGACGATGTAGTAATCGCCGCTGGTTTCAAGGCGGAAACAATCCATAAATTCTTTCAAGAAAATTATCTCGACCTGAATGTGAAAATAGTAACTTCAGGCGATGTTGACATCATTGAGAGAATAAGAAGTTGCTCTTCCGTAGTCAATGATGATTTTATCCTCTTGTATGGCGATACACTCGCCAATGTCAATCTCGAACGTCTCCAGGAATATCATCTTTCACACTCATTAGGGGCAACCGTTACTCTTATGCCGCTCAAGAGTTCATTTGGCCTATTTGAACTCGATCAAGGCGGGAATATCATCGCCTTCCGTGAAAAGCCAACGCTTAACCAATCTATCAATATTGGGTATTTCTACTACGAGCATGAGGTCTTGTCTTGGATGAAGGATTTCGCAACTTATGCTGAGTTTCTGGAGTTCTTGGCAGATAAGCGAAAAGCAAAAGGGTTCATGCATCACGGCGATCATCTGACCGTAAACACGCTTCGCGAGTTAGAAGATGCCGAACAGCTTATTGATAAGTTCAGTGTTTGACCTGCCGAGATTAGGGACGATTGAGATGCTCTCACCTGAAACCCAACCGCAATGGAGGTAACGGCTATGCAAGTTTACCCGATCAAGTTCCGAGAAAGCTTGAAAAGCAGTGGCGAGATTCCGGAAATTGCGCGAAAGACAGACTCCCTGAAGATTGCGCTGTTGGACCTGAATCATACGACCAAAGGACTGCATACCTGCACCATGCCCTTGGGAATTGGACTGCTCGCTTCCTATCTTCTGAAAAATCTTCCCAACGGATCCATCGAAGTCCAGTTATACAAATTCGCCGATGAACTTACAGCGAACCTCGCGCAAAAATTCGATATCGTCGGATTTTCCATGTACTCGTGGAATGCGAACCTGAACCGCTTCTTCGCGGAACGCATTAAACAGCAAAATCCCCGGGCCGTCGTGATCTGTGGGGGGCCTGACATCAATTACAAAGATGATTGGATCAGGAATTATTTGATCACACATACATTTGTCGACTTCCTCGTGCCCTTCAACGGGGAGATTCCCCTGCTTAACATTGTTCGGGCGGAGCTATTTGGACGCAGCCAGAAATCGCGCAGTGTTGAAGGGGCTTACTATTTGCAGGGAGACGAGAAGAAACTCATCTATACGGAATTGGAGACGAAACTCGAATCCCTGAACACGGCGCCGTCCCCATACCTGACCGGTTTGATGGACAAGTTTTTTCCATCTCCGCGGAGCGCTTTCAAACTGGCTCCATTTGTGGAAACCAATCGAGGATGCCCCTATCAGTGCACCTTTTGCCATACCGCCAATGAAAAATACAATAAGCTAATCTATAAAGAGAACGATGTCTTTAAGGCGGAAATGGAGCTTTTTTCACAACGGATGAAAGATTATCCGGATATCCCGCTCTATATTGCCGACAACAATTTCGGCATGTTCAACAGGGATAACGAGATTGCCGACATTGTCAGGACACATCAGGACAACTCCGGCTGGCCCGTATTTATTGATGTCACCGTCGGAAAGAGCCGAGTTGAAAATATTCTTCAGGTGGTAAAAAAGCTGAAGCCAGGAACTCTGTCGGTATTCATGTCGGCGCAATCGATGACGCCGGAGGTTTTAAAGAATATCAAGCGGAAAAATCTGTCGCCGGACGCGTTTCAATATTTACAGCACGGGCTGTTGGAGGCAAGCAAGGACCAGCCGGCAAACCAACAAAATCTTTCGTCTTCGGGAATTATTATCGGGCTCCCCGGAGAGACAAGGCAATCGTTTTTCGAGACCGTAGAGAAGATCATGGAAATGGGCATCAACAGCTTCATTCCCTATACGCTGATGGTGCTGAAGGGCACGCCCCTCGGCGATGAAATCTACGAACGGCGGAGAGAATATGTGATCAAGAATCGCATTGTTCCTCAGCAATTTGGTAGATATGAGGGCCGCCTCGTTCTTGACACCGAAGAGGTGGCCGTGGCAACGCCAACGATGACCCATGATGATTACTTGGAATGCCGATCCCTATGCTTTTTCCTACAGGTCGTATATGGCAATGACCTGTTCCAGAGCCATATTCAACTTCTCAGAAAGCATTCCTGTAGCGTTTTCGATTGGATCCTAGATATCATGGCAACGGTGCGCAAGGATCAGGGAAAGCTGGGGCGACTCTTCCGGTCCTTTTATGCCGATACGGTTGGCGAATTGTGGGAGTCTGAGGAAGCGGCCCACGAGTTCTTTGAAAGGGAGGAGAACTACAACGCTTTGATCGATGGAAAGTATGGGGCCAATCTCATGGCTAAATATACGTTTTTGTCACGCATGGAGTGTTTTGACGAATGGATAGACGTCGTTTTTCAGAAGACTCGGGATACATTGACGAAAAAACATGTCAGTGAAGTAGAGAACACAGAAATCGGTGATTTCTTGGATGAATTTAAGGAATATTGTCTCGGCGTGAAGAATATTGCAAGGTTTTTTGAGGATGGATTCGAAGCAAAGCCATTTACGATGAGGCTCCGGTACGATTTCAATGACATTGACCCTAACAATATCGTGCGGACGAGTAAGGAACCGAAAGACGTAACCTTTGCGTTCTCGGATACTTCAAAAGCGATTATCGCCAATACCAGGCGAGATCAAAACTGGCGCTATAAACTCCAGCAACTCATTCGGATTAAGAACGCTGCGGAAAACATTTACCCCAGGGCCAACACGGGCGAGCGCGAGTTTGCCGAATCAGTGGCAAGCACCGATGAGCGAGGTACTCGGGATCAATCATGGCGGTTATAACAATCGCTGGACCTGACGTTTGAAAACGTAAGGCGCGGAAGCTACCTGACAACAATCTGATGTTGAAAACGATTTTGTGGAGCTAACGATTCAAGTTACCGGCTCTGCCGGCGATATTTGATTGCGTTGAATCCGTGCCCCGTACCCAATCCATCTCTCAACTCCTAAGCCGACTCTGGCGCCACGTCAGTCCCCGACGACGGAGACAGTTTGGACTTCAGCTCGTGCTGATGATTCTCGCATCCTTCGCCGAGATCATCAGTATCGGAGCGGTGTTACCCTTTCTTGGGGTGCTGACCGCGCCCAATCGCATCTTTGAACACCCAGCCGCCCAGCCACTCATCCAGGCCCTGGGCCTTACCGAGCCCAATCAACTCTTGTTACCACTAACCATCGCTTTTAGCTTAGCAGCTGTGTTGGTTGGCGCGATGCGCCTATTGCTTCTCTATGCAAGTTCACGCCTGTCGTACGCAACCGGTGCGGATCTCAGCATTGGCATCTATCGCCGCACCCTCTACCAGCCTTACGCCGTTCATGTCGCGCGTAATAGCAGCGAGATAATTAATGGGATATCAAGCAAAGCGGGGGGGGTGACACACATCATTCTGATGGTTCTCACCCTCATTGGTTCGAGTGTCGTCCTTATCGCAATCCTGATCGCGCTCCTGTCTGTTGATCCAGTCGTCGCTCTCGTAGCTTTTGGTGGTTTTGGCCTAATCTACGCTTTGATCATCCATATTACACGCGACCGACTATTGGCCAATAGCCAACTCATCGCTCGTGAATCCACAAAAGTCATCAAATCACTCCAGGAAGGATTGGGAGGCATTCGTGATGTGCTAATTGATGGGAGCCAGACCGCCTACTGTGAAATCTACCGCAAAGCTGATCACCCCACGCGCCTTGCTCACGGCAGCATCATCTTTATCAGCAGCAGTCCACGTTATGGGATAGAGGCCTTGAGTATGTTGCTCATCGCCGCACTGGCATATACGCTAGCCCAGCAACCTGATGGAATTGCCAAGGCGATCCCGGTTCTCGGGGCCCTAGCGCTCGGCGCGCAGCGCTTCTTGCCGGCATTGCAGCAAGCGTTTGCGGCATGGGCTTCAATTCAAGGGGGGCTGGTCTCGCTACAAGACACCCTGGAACTTCTAGACCAGCCGCTGCCGGCGTATGCCGATCAGCCCGCGCCCGAGCCCATACCTTTCCACCAGGAGATTCGGCTAAACGGCATTTCGTTCCGCTACGGCCAGCAATTGCCCTGGGTGCTTGAGAGACTCGATCTCAGCATAGCAAAGGGAAGTCGTATCGGTTTCATTGGTACAACCGGCGCGGGCAAGAGCACTTTGCTGGATATCGTGATGGGGCTGTTACAGCCGACGATAGGAAGGCTTGAGATTGACGGCGAGCCTATCACCAAGCACAATCAGCGTGCCTGGCAATTGCATATCGCGCATGTCCCGCAAGCAATCTTTCTTGCTGACAGTAGCATCGAAGAGAACATCGCCTTTGGCTTGCCGATCGAACAGATTGATCATCAGCGTGTCAGGGCAGTTGCCCGCCAGGCACAAATTGCCGACATCATCGAGACTTGGCCCAAGGAGTATCAAACTCAAATCGGCGAACGTGGGATCCGCCTTTCAGGTGGTCAGCGCCAGCGAATCGGCATCGCGCGTGCCCTGTATAAGCGAGCCGACGTCATAATCTTCGATGAAGCGACCAATGCGCTGGACTCTGAAACGGAGCAGTCTGTCATGCAGGCCATTGAGAGCCTCGGCGGAGATCTTACCATTCTCATCATCGCACATCGCCTTACTACGCTTAAGAACTGCACCCAGATAGTGGAACTGGGCAAAGGCGGTGCATTGCGGATTGGCAATTACGACGAAATCGTGTCGCACGTGGAGTGACCCCAATGAGTCGGGCGAACAAAACCTCAATCGGTAGTGCAATCTTCAGCTCCCGCGACGAGTCCAGGCGCCGCTCGCAGCCCGTCGGAAAGGCCGTCAAATTGAAGCCTGTTATGGTAACGACCGCCAATCCTCAAAACCTGTCCCAAACGGGGGCCAATCAATTACTCCGCTGAACTATGGCTGAATTTCAAATTGCAGACCGCTGGATCGGGGACCATCATCCGCCTGTCGTCGTTGCGGAAATCGGTATCAATCATGAAGGATCTTTGGACGTGGCCTTAGCCATGGCAGATGCTGCAATTGATGCCGGCGCAGAACTCATCAAACACCAGACACACATCATTGAGGACGAAATGTCCGAAGAGGCAAGGTCGGTGATCCCTGGCAACGCCGATGTTTCCATTTACGAAATTATGCGACGCTGCGCGCTCTCGGAGGGTGATGAGCGACGACTAATGGATTACGTTCAGCAGCGAGGCAAAATCTTTATCAGTACGCCGTTCTCTCGAGCTGCGGTGGACCGTCTGGTTCGCTTTGACATTCCCGCCTTCAAGATCGGTTCGGGCGAGTGCAATCACTATCCACTTGTTAGGTACATTGCGAGATTCCGGAAGCCGGTCATCATCAGCACCGGCATGAACTCCATCGAGACCGTGCGGCCGTCTGTCGAGATTCTTCGCCAAGCCAAGGTGCCATTCGCCCTGCTTCACTGCACGAATGTCTACCCGACACCGCCGGAACTTGTGCGTTTGGGCGCGTTGGGTCGCTTGCGAGATGCATTCCCGGATGCGGTTATCGGCCTGTCTGACCACACTACTTCAAATTACCCTTGTCTCGGGGCGGTCGCGTTAGGCGCATCCATATTGGAGCGGCATTTCACCGACCGGATGGACCGACCCGGACCCGACATCGCATGTTCGATGGACCCGCGCGCACTGTCCGAACTGATTGAAGGCTCCAAGACAATCTTCGCGGCTTGTGGCGGCGAGAAGACGCCTGTGTCGGAGGAGGATCCAACAATTGCGTTTGCCTTCGCCTCGGTCGTGGCGATTGAGAATATCGCTCCCGGCAACCGTTTGACGGAACAGAATATCTGGTTGAAGCGACCTGGCGGCGGCGATTTTGGCGTTCTAGATTATGAGTCCTTGCTTGGCAGGATCGCGGTCGAACCGATTCGAAAAGGGTTTCAGTTGAAGAAGCGCGATATGGGCGTGGATTGAGTATGTCTGAACAGAAGCGCAAGATTGTCTTTCTAACAGGAACCCGTGCGGACTTTGGCAAGCTGAAGTCGTTGATGCATAAGCTGCAAGATGATCAGAGCTTTGAGGTCCACATCTTCGTGACTGGCATGCACATGCTGGCTAAGTATGGCTACACCTGTGCGGAAGTCGAGAAAGCGGGCTTCGCCAACATCTACCGCTATATCAACCAGAATGCCTTCGATAGCATGGATCAGGTCTTGGGAAAGACCATTTCAGGCTTGTCCGACTATATCAAGGAAGTCGCGCCGGACATGCTGGTGGTTCACGGTGATCGAGTGGAGGCCCTGGCCGGAGCGTCGGTAGGCGCTCTGAATAACCTCCTTGTGGCGCACATTGAAGGCGGTGAGGTCTCCGGCACAGTCGACGAATTGATCCGCCATGCTGTGAGCAAACTCTCCCACATTCACTTTGTCGCCAACGAAAGCGCGATGAATCGCCTCTTGCAACTTGGGGAGAGCCAATCAAGTATCCATGTGATTGGCTCTCCCGATGTTGATGTAATGAACTCCAGCACCTTGCCATCCATCGCTGACGTACGACACCGCTATAGATTCGATTTCGAGCATTACAGCATCTTGATGTTCCACCCCGTGACGACCGAATTGGACACACTTGCGCTGCAGGCCGAAACGGTGGTCGATCAGGTAAGGATGTCCGGTCGAAATTACATTGTGATCTATCCCAACAACGACAATGGCGCCGACGCAATCCTGCGGGCATACGCAAGGCTGAACGGCGACCCCCGAATCAGGATATATCCGTCAATGCGCTTTGAGTACTTCCTGACTTTGCTCAAGCATGCCGACTTCATCATCGGAAACTCCAGTGGGGGTGTGCGTGAGGCTCCTCACTTTGGTACGCCTGCGATCAACCTTGGTTCGCGGCAATGCAACCGCGTCAAGTGCGACCTGGTTCTGAATGCGGCCATCACCCGTGAAGCCATCTCCAATGCCCTGCGGATTGTCCAGGAAATTCCGCGCATTCCGGTAAAGCAATTCGGCAACGGAAACAGCGCGGCATCGTTTCATAAGATCCTCAGCATTCCGACATTTTGGAGTCGAACGGTTCAGAAGCACTTTGTGGATAGGGTGTTGGCGTAGTTGAGCACTGCAACCAAAGCCGGGCACCTCATATTCCAAACGCGGTCCATGTACGATGGAGAATAGTCCGAATCTCACCAATCTGGAACTGGAAGCGCAAGCCTTTGATAGCCAGATAGAAGAGAGGATTGCCAACGGGTACATTCCCGATCTGCGCTTAGCCAAACCATGCAACTATTTCTACAACAACTCATGGAGGCGACCGGAGTTCGTCAAGCTCGACTTTGTGGAGAAGTTTGACCTCATTCACGCTGCGCTGACCAAGTTTCTCAATCGCACACCGGCCAACAGCCGTATCCTCGAGGTCGGGTGCGGACCGGGTTACCTTAGCCTCGAGTTGGCGCGCAACGGGTTTCAGGTGATCGGGTTGGACCTGTCTGCTAAGTGCATCGAAGTGGCTTCCAGTTATGCCGACGCTGATCCCTGGAAGACGGAGCGTGGCGCTTTGTCCTACATTGCCGGTGATTATTTCTCCAGTCCTGAACTGCAAGTGGATTCCTTCGATGCTGTCGTCTTCCTGGGGGCACTGCATCATTTCCCAGACCAAAACGAAACGCTTAAGCGTGCCCGCCGGCTTCTCAAGCCGGGCGGGCTGATCTTGGCGAATGAACCCGTTCGCGACTGCGTCACGCGTGGCAACGCAGCATTCGCCTATATGCTGCAGACCTTGCTATCCCTCAACAATAACTTTCATCAAAGACAGCCATTGGTGACGGAAATGCAGTCGATCGAGCGTGAAGTTGAAAGAACCTTCAACACCCTTCGCTATGAAGGGGAAAATGGCGAGAGCCTCCAGTCGGTCAACGACAATGAATCGGGCTACGCCGAGATGTGGCCACAACTCAGTACTTTGTTCCAACAGGAACACTTCGAGTGGCGGTCGGCCTTCTTCCACGAGTTCATCGGAGGATTGCGTTTTGACGAGGACACCAACGGTAGGGTAGCCAAGTTCATGAGGGAAATGGATCGCGTGCTTGTTTCGACCCAGGTCCTGACGCCGACGGAGTTCTTCTTTGTGGGACGCAAGACTTGAAATTATTCAGGGTCTTCGTGGAAGAGTGTGGGTAAATCTAGTCATGAAATCGTCTGAACGGCTTTCTGGCTGCTGGATTCCGAAGATCGCCCGACGGCTTTTATCGCGATGAGAATTCTTGCTTTGATAACGGCACGCGGCGGAAGCAAGCGAGTGCCCGGGAAGAACATCCGCCTGTTAGGTGGAAAGCCACTGATTGTCTGGTCGATCGAGACTGCCAAGGACATCGCGGAGATATGCGACATTCTTGTTTCGACTGAAGACCCGGCAATCGCAGAAGTATCCGTGAAATCCGGCGCTCTTGTGCCGTGGTTGCGTCCTATAGAGCTGGCGACCGATACTGCCAACTCAGTTGACGTGGCGCTGCATGCGCTGGATTGGTACGAAGCGGAGAAGGGCGCAGTTGACGGGCTTCTTCTGCTACAGCCAACATCCCCGTTTCGTACCAAAGAGACCGTGCGCAAGGGGATTGAACTGTTTATGCGTAATTCGCAAAAACCAGTTCTGGGTGTCTCCCCGGCACCCGCCCATCCAATGTGGACTCTCAAGCCAGATGGCGATCAACTGGTACCCTATTTTGAGGATCACGGATTTGGCCGGCGGTCTCAAGATTTGCCGGATGCTTACGCAGCCAACGGTTGTTTTTATTTAGTTTCACCGGAACAGTTGCGAGCAAGCAAATCATTTGTCGGAGTCGCGGTTCAGCCGCTTCTCATTGACACATGGCGTGAAGCTATCGATATTGATACGGAGGAGGATTGGGATCTTGCCGAGCGAATATTGTCGGGCGATCGCGACCGTCGATCGACATGGCCGCATATTGGTTTCAATGCGGAAGGAGGACTGAGCCCTTCCACGGAATCATACTTATCCGAGAATGAGGCTGCATTTTCCGTTGAGCGCCACACTCAGGTTCATCCGGGAAACCCCAGGAAAGTGGAGATCGCGACTCTGAGAGGTATTGCTAAGTGGAAAGTGGAAAACGCAGTTTTAGGTACGGCAAGATACTTGAGCGATCTGATTCTAGGGTGGGATGAGATTAAGAGATTGTCGGCTCTCAAGGGCTCAAAGCAGGGCAAAAAAGCGATTGTGATTGGCAATGGTCCATCCCAAGGCTTGATCAGCCCCGAAGCATTGGGAAAATTCTGTCAGGCTGGAAATGATGTCTACGCGGTCAATTTCTGGCATAAAAATATTGAACTCGCCACAGTGCCTCCACAGTACTTGCTAATATCCGATCCAGCCACATTGGGTGATCCGACCGCAAGCGGATGGAACGGCGAACTTGTCGTGAATGCAAATCAAGGACTATTGGAGTACCTACTCGAGCATAAGGACATCACGCTCTTAACGCCCGTAGGCCGAACTAAGCAATTGAGGGCGATTCTTGGCGAGAACCGTGTGTTGGGATTCATTGATACCGAGATGAGATGGTTGACCGCCAACATTGATCCTAGACTTCCACGCGGGTATTTGTCCATGACGCTCTTCAAGGCGTTGGCACTGGCAATTCATATGGGATATAGGCGAATCTACATAGTTGGAATGGATAACACCTATCCCCGAGACATATTCTGTAACGAAGAAAACAGGATATTCAATTATGAGAGACATGCGGGTACGGACGACTATCTTGTAGACGTAACTTCGGTAGTTCCGTCAATGGATGTTTGGGCCCAGGATATCTTTCAATTGTTTCATGACCTCAGAAGGTGTTTCTCAGGCTGCCAAGTCCTGAATCTTGATTGCTATTCTTTGACTGATGTCTTTCCAAAAGTATCAAATTTAAGTCAAATTGACGAATTACTGACTGGCCCGGAGTAAGAAACTTGCGCTCGCTGAGGACGAATAGTACTGGCGATGAGTTACAATTTGCCACCACCTAAGTTGAAGCGCTCGATCCGCATAAGATAACGTATGGCTAACATGAATTGCCGGATGTGCGGCAGTACCAATCTGCATAAGTTTCTGGACCTGGGGTTTACTCCGCCGGCCGACCAATTTCGGCGCAAGGATCAACTTCGTGAACCGGATATTCACTATCCGCTTCAAGTTATGATGTGTGACGACTGCGGTCTCGCGCAACTCAGCCATGTGGTTTCGCCCGAGGTTCTGTACCGCAATGATTATCCCTACGAGTCGTCAACGACACGCACCGGGCAGACTCATTGGTCTGAGTTCGCCGGTAGCGTGGTCAAGCGCCTCGGGCTCGGTCCGAGCGATCTCGCGGTCGATATTGGCAGCAACGTCGGCGTACTTCTGGAAGCCTTTCGCAGCAACGGTCTCCAGGTGCAAGGGGTGGATCCCGCGGCAAATATCGTGATGATCGCCAGGTCCAACGGCATTGAGACGATTTGCGATTTCTTCAACGAGGACACCGCCAAAGAAATAGTCGCTCACAAAGGGCTTGCATCCGTAGTCACCGCGACCAATGTTTTTGCGCACGTAGATGACCTGAACGCGTTCATGGTTGCCGTTTCCGGTTTGCTCAACGAACGCGGTGTATTCATTTTCGAGGCGCCGTACTTCGTCAATCTGCTCAAACACAACGAATACGACACAATCTACCACGAACACCTTTCGTACCTGTCGATCAAACCTCTGATTCCGTTTTTCCTCAAGCATGGGATGGAGGTCTTCGATATTGAGCAACGCGATATTCATGGGGGTTCCTTCCGTGTATATGTTAGCCGCCAAGGCCAGTGGCCGGTATCTGTAGAAGTGGGACGGTTGGTACAGGCAGAAGTCGAAATAGGAATCTATCGCCACGAGATACTCGATGAATTTTCGCGAACAGTGAAGAAAAATAAGGAAGATTTGAACTGGCTTCTACAGTCGCTCAAACACCAAGGTAAGCGTATTGTGGCTGTCAGCGCTCCGGCCAAGGGTATGACGTTGCTCAACTATTGCCGCCTCGACAACGAGGTCCTGGACTTTGTTACCGAGAAATCCGCGCTGAAAATTGGTCGCTTCACGCCGGGGGCACACATTCCAGTGGTGCCGGACTCGGAATTGCTGGCGCGCCAACCTGATTACGCCCTGTTGCTCGCCTGGAATTTCGCCGAGGAGATCATGAAGAACCTCGACGAGTTTCGCAGGCGAGGAGGGAAATTCATCATCCCGATCCCGTCGCCGCGAATCATCAGTTGACCTCCTTGAAAGCCTAATAAATGGAAAAATTGAAAGTAGTTCCCTCGTTCACCGATGAACGAGGCAAGATTGTTGACTTGCTAGAGAACGAGAACGTCAACGCGGTTACCCTTATTACTTTCTGCAAGGGTGCGGTGCGTGGCAACCACTATCACAAGCAGACGACACAATGGAATTACCTCATTTCCGGGAGCATCAAACTAGTCAGTCAGAAACCCGGCGAACCGACGGCCGAGACCGTGATGATGCCGGGTGATTTCGTTGTCACGGGTCCGGAGGTTCGGCATGCGCTCGTTGGTCTAGCCGAGTCCGAACTAATGGTATTCACCAAAGGCCCGCGGGGCGGCAAGGAGTACGAAAGTGACACGTTTCGTCTTGAAGTGCCCATCGCGACCGGCATCTAAGCGTGAATCAAACATCGATGGCGCACCCAAACCCAGGCAAGTCGACTTCGCCGCGTCGCGTTCCCGTTTCGGAACCAATGCTGGATGAGGCCGAGACACATCATGTGAACGAAGCTCTGAAGCAAGGCGCCATTTCCGGCTTTTTCGGGGACTATTTGCCGACGTTCGAAAAGGAGTTCGCCGAGTACTGCGGTTGCTCCCATGGCGTGGCGGTGACCAGCGGGACCACCGCACTGCATCTGGCTCTGCTGACGCTGTCGATTGGCAGGGACGATGAGGTTCTGGTCGCCTCGCTGACCAATATGGCAACGTTTTTCGCGGTCATTTACCAGGGTGCGCATCCGATCCCTGTCGATGTTGATCCGGAAACGCTGAATATCGATTCCACACTCCTCCGCAGGAGCATTACGCCGCGTACCAAGGCGATCATCGTTGTGCATCTGTACGGACACCCCGTTGACATGGATCCGGTGCTCGAGGTGGCAAAGGAGCACGGCCTATATGTGATCGAAGATTGTGCCCAGGCCCATGGCGCAACCTATAGAGGGCGTAAGGTCGGTGGGCTGGGCGATATCGGTTGTTTCAGTTTTTACGCCAACAAAGTTATTACTACCGGCGAAGGCGGGATGATCACCCTGAACAATGCCAAGTGGGCCGTCACTGCCCGCAGTCTCAAGAGTCTGGCGTTTGGTGATCGACACAAATTTATGCATCAGGCTGTTGGCTATAACTACCGAATGACAAATCTGCAGGCCGCGATTGGCCACGCGCAGTTTGGCAAGATCGAGCAGATCATCGCTGCCAAGCGTACACTGGCCACAAAGTATCTCCAGCGCCTGGCGCATCGGGACGACATCCAGTTTCCGGTGGAGAAGTCCTATGCAAGAAATGTGTATTGGATGTTCCATATTTTGCTAAAGGGGAACAATGCGGGCCGCCGCGATGAGGTCATGCTCAAGCTTGCCGAGAAGGGCATCGAAACGCGCTAGAACTTTCTGCCCTACAACATGCAGGATGTCTTCATCCAGCGTGGATGGACCAGTCGGGACGCATGCCCAGTCGCCAATGACCTCGGCTTGCGAGGTTTCTATCTGCCGAGCAGCCCGAGGCTTCCGGATGAAGACGTTCAGTATGTTTGCGACAGCCTGATCGAGGTACTGGATAGCCGATGAGCGCGACGGTTGCGACGGAAAATCCGTTTCGCGAGTACGCGCAGCATTACGACCTGCTATACCAAAACAAGGACTATTCGGGCGAAGCCCAATTTGTGGCGCGGTTGCTCGACCGCTGTTTGGGCAAACCGGCGGAGCAGACCGAAATCATTGATCTCGCCTGCGGCACCGGCCGGCATGCCCAGGAGTTGACCCGGCTGGGGTACCGTGTAGAGGGTAGCGACATCTCCGCCGATATGGTCGCGATAGCAAGTCAGCGTTCTGACAGCCTTGGCCTGCCGATACGTTTTTATAACGAGTCATTTCAGTCTTGCGCTCGGATCGACCGGAAATATGATGCCGCGATTGCGATGTTCTCGGCGATCGATTATCTGACCGATTATGTGGACCTCGCATGCACGCTGAAGAATATCCGTGGGCTACTGCGTGAAGGCGGCGTGTTCATCTTCGATTTTTGGAATGGCAATGCTGTCGTGAAAAGCCACTCGCCGGTGCGAGTCAAGCGCTGCGAGTTGGGAAGGGAAGCGGTAATTCGAGTTTCCAATACGTCGCTAGACACGATTACGCAGTTGGCGACGATCAAATTCGATTTCATGTTGTTGAGAGCAGGAAACGTGATTCGGGAGTTTTCAGAGGTGCACTCGGTACGCTACTTCTTTCCGCAGGAAATGATGGATCTTCTGGCGGGAAACGGCTACGAAGTGGTCCGCCGTTGTCCGTTCCTCAGGGAAGATGCGGCGATGGAACCGGATGAATGGAATCTGACTTATGTGGCGCGCCCGTGCGGATAGGGATTTACCTTGGGGAATTTCGGCCAGAGGATGGCGGCGCATATACGTTTGTGGCGGATATTCTTGGGTCTTTTTTGCAGATTGCGCGATCATCCAAACACAGCTTTGTCGTGATGTGTGATCCGGGCTCGGTTCATGCTGTAGGACAACAGATAACAACCCAAAACGTTTCTGTGGTACCGGTGGCGAAGCAGCGCTGGCTGGCGAGAAAGGTCGTCGGTCTAAAATGGTTTTCGCCACTATTCCGTTGGTTGTGGCGACAGCCTGGTCCCGTAGAACGCGTGGCACGTCATCAAAAGCTCGAACTCTTATGGTTTGTCGGGGTTGGCGCATACGAATCCCCCGAAATGCCGTATATCACCCCTTTGTGGGACTTGCAGCATCGGCTTCAGCCATTCTTTCCCGAGGTGAGTACCAAGGGCAGCTGGGATATGCGAGAACTGTTCTTTAGTTTCTTCCTAAGACGCGCGGCCTATTGTCTGACAGGTACCGAAACCGGTAAGCGAGAGATTCAGCATCTGTATCAGTTGGCTGAATCGCGGGTGCGTGTTTTTCCATTGCCGACACCGAAATTCGTATTGGAGGCGCCACCAACGTCGCTGGATGTCAGTAGGCGCTTCGGGATAGAAAACGAATACGTTTTCTATCCCGCACAGTTCTGGCCACACAAGAATCATGTTAACTTGATACTGGCATTAAAGTGGCTCAAGTCGGAGCGGGGTCTCGATTTGTCACTAGCGCTTACTGGGGCCGACAAAGGCAATCTCGAATTCGTAAAACATTTTGCTGGTCAGCAGGGGATGGCGGATCGCGTGCATTTTCTCGGCTTTGTGACTACGGAGGAGATGATTGCCCTGTATCGTCAGGCAAAGGCTTTGACCTTTGTGACTTATTTTGGCCCCGACAATATTCCACCACTTGAGGGATTTGCGCTCGGTTGCCCGGTCATTGCCTCTACGGTCGATGGCGCGATGGAACAGTATGGAGATGCGGCTCTATACGTGGACGGATCAAGTCCCGAGGACATCGGCGACGCCATTTGGAGGCTGCATACGGACATTGAATTGCGCACGACACTCGTTGAAACTGGATATACGCGGGGAAGTCGATGGACATCGATTGACTATACGAAAAAGTTATTTGACTTGTTCGATGAATTCTCCGCTGTCAGGCGGAATTGGGCATAGGGAGATAGTTGTTTCGCTTTACAGCCTCACTTGCCCGAGATTGAGTATCGGCCTTACTTCGCGCATAGCTCCCCGATGCAAAATGCAAGTCTCCAGTCCTTCTTGAGTTATCGCCTGTCATGGAAACAAAGCAAATTCCATCTGATATTTTTCGCGGAATTGAAAATCTGCAACCTCTAATCACGGTAATCGTCGCTGTTCGCAATGTGAAGGATTCCCTACAGCGTTGCATCGATAGCGTGGCGGGTCAATCATATGCCAATAAAGAATTGATAATTATCGATGGAGCTTCCGTGGATGGGACCGTCGATATCTTACGAGCGAACCAGTCTGCCTTTAGCTATTGGATTACTGAGGCGGATCGCGGGATTTATCATGCATGGAACAAAGGGCTAAGTCACGCACGAGGAGATTGGATTTGTTTTATTGGCGGCGATGATTACTTCATTGACGATCATGTCTTGGAAAGGCTGGTTCCCTATTTACAATCAGTTCCCCTGAATATCCAGGTGGCGTATGGCCAACTCATGATGGTCAATCGGCACGGGGATCCGCTCTATATTTTGGGCGAGCCTTGGGAGCAGGCAGGCCCAAATTTTAGGAACTTCATGTCAATTCCTCACGTAGGAGCCATGCACCGTCGAACTTTGTTTTCAAAGCGTGGCGTATTTGATGAATCATTCCAAATCTCAGGCGATTATGAACTACTGTTGCGAGAACTGAAATCGGGTGAAGCCTATTTTGCACCGATGGTTCTCGTCGCCATGCAACACGGCGGAATAAGTGATTCACCAGCCAATGCGTTCTTGAAGTTGCGTGAGTTCAGGCGTGCACATCGACTACACGGGCAATCGTTTCCGAGGAAATCATGGTTGATAGAGGTAATTAGAGTGTGCGCTAGGTTGCTACTATGGCGATTAATTGGTGATCGCATGGCGAGGCGGTTGCTTGACGTTCGCAGGAGAATGATCGGGGAAGTGCCGTACTGGGTGAAGAGCCGATCGTGAACTCATTGTGAAAGGTGGGTGGGTCGGAGTGCTCATCCTACGAGTTCGACAATATTAAATTAACGGCAGGGTTAAGGGAATGGCCATCGTTGCGCTAAATGAACTGTTTGCGTGTCCGCGCTGCAAAGAAGATTTGAGTTTGATTGGAGAGACGATTGTCTGTCGCAATTGTCAACTTTTGCTGAAGTTAGTCAATGGTATTCCCCGCTTTGTTACATCGAAGCTACATGACAACTTTGGCATTCAGTGGAATACGTTCTCCAAGATTCAACTCGATAGTTTTAATGGCTCGACTGAGTCGAGAGATCGCCTGTTAGCGCAATCAGGCTTGAGTCCTGATTTTTTCTTTCAGAAGACCATCTTGGAAGTTGGATCTGGGGCAGGTCGCTTTACAGAGGTGCTACTCGGATTGGGAGCTAGAGTGGTATCCGTTGATTACTCATCAGCGGTGGACGCCAATGCCGAAACAAATCGAGTTGCCCTACAAGAAGGCCGCCTGTGCATTGCACAAGCTGATATCTTTGCCCTACCCTTGAAACCGAGAGCATTCGATGTGGTGCTATGTTATGGGGTAATTCAGCATACGGGCGACAATGTACGTGCAATAGAATGCCTTTGGAATCACGTGAAGCCTGGCGGTCTCTTGCTTATTGATTGCTATCAGCTAAGCTTCCGTCATACATTGCCGATCAAGTATCTGCTGAGGCCGATCATGAAGCGCCTCCCACCTCTGACGACTCTTAAATGTGCCAGTTTGCTTTGCAGACTGCTAGTCCCCATTCAAAAGAAGCTCTTGCGGAAACTAGGCAGCAATGGGACTACAAGCAAACGATATTTGCGCTATCTGGTTAATAGATCCCCAAACTCTGTGTATCCCATCAATCTGTGGGTTATGGACAAGATCGGCGAAGAAGTAGTATTGGCGTGGTCTATCTTGGACACATTTGACCAGTGGAGTCCAGTTTATGACCAACCTGTCACTTTTCGAAAATGGGAGCAAGGCATTAGACGCTTTACGGAGATGAACGGTGGAACAGTCGTGGGAATTGCATCGGCTGGGCATGGAAATGTTGCCATCCTTAGGCGTTCCGCAATTTAGCTGCCCTCAGACGAATTGTCCGCAGAACATAATGAATAGCCTCAACGAGTGTCTTGCGAATATAAAGGAAGCCGCGGCACAGCTTTCTGCAAGGAAGATAGTAGTCTACACGGCAATAATGGGTGACTATGATGAGTTGTTGGACCCGTTTTCCCATGAAGAAGATGTGAGTTACGTGTGTTTCACGGATTCGGAGAAATTGCGTTCCACCACCTGGAATCTTGTTCATGTGCCCGTGCAATACAGGGATCCCCGCAGAACCGCAAAGATATACAAGATGTATCCGCACTTACTATTCCCCAAGTCGGACATTTCGATCTGGATTGATGGTTCCTGCAGGGTGATGGGCAGTCTCACTTCGTTCCTGGATAGCTACCTAGATTCTGATTGCAGCTTCGCATGTTTTCCACATCCTAGAAGAACCACTGCGCGAGAAGAACGTGAGGCCTGCAAGCGCTACCGAAAAGATGAAGTTAAGCTTATTGATGAACAGGGGAATGACTATGTGACGGAACAGTTTCCAGACGCCGAACAGTTGATCGCTGGTGGCGTGCTGATAAGACGGCACATGAGACCCGATGTGATCCAATTTGATGAATTATGGTATCGCGAGGTGGACAAATATAGCGTCCGGGATTTGTTGAGCTTTAATTACTTGGCTTGGCGGCAAGATTTCGTGTACGCCCTAATACCGCTTAGTTTGATTGATAACGGAGTCTTTGCTTGGGTGCCCCATAGAACGCTAAGGTTTTACGACAAGGACGGCAATGTAATTTTCGGACTGCGTCCGTTGATTGAGTCGATCTACAGCAAATTGAAGTTTCACTGGCAGTCAAGATAATGCCTGCCAACAATATAGCCCATCCAGTTCTTGATGGTCCGGCAACCGGGTAATCCCTGTTTCCCCTGGCAAACTTGCGCTCGCCCGCCGTTGGCGTTGGGGAGACGAAACACCTGTTTGGCCGAATTCAGGGTTGGGGAAGTCTCTCGATGCCTGCAAGTACCGTAGCCGAAACGGTACAGGAAAGTGTTGCCCAATCGCAAGGTAAGGCTGGTACCAATAAGTCGCGCCGCAGCTATGATCCACAATTGAACTCCAATGGTCTATAGAAAGGAGATCGATGGCCTTCGTGCCATTGCGGTTATATCTGTCGTCTGCTTTCACGCCGGGTTTGATTGGTTCAGCGGGGGATATGTTGGCGTAGATGTCTTCTTTGTTATCAGTGGCTACCTAATTACAGCGATCATCGTTTCCGAACGGCAGGAAGGCAAGTTTTCGCTCGCCAAGTTTTACGAACGCAGGGCGCGACGAATTTTGCCAGCGTTGTTTTTCGTAATGTTGGTGTCAATGCCCTTCGCTTGGTTCTTGATGGTGCCGTACCAACTGAAGGACTTTGCCAAGAGCATCCTAGCGGTGTCGGTTTTCTGTTCCAATATCTTGTTCTGGCGTGAATCAGGATACTTCGGGGCGGCAGCCGAACTCAAGCCCCTGCTGCACACATGGAGCTTGGGTATTGAGGAACAGTTTTATGTCCTTTTCCCACTGCTAATTTTGGCGGCATGGCGATTCGGTCTCAGGAAGATGATCCTACTGCTGACATCTGTCTGCACAGTGAGTTTGGGTCTGGCTGAATGGGCGGCTAGAAAGGGTATCGTCGTCGCGAATTTCTATCTGATACCGACGCGTGCCTGGGAACTGTTGATAGGTTCACTTCTGGCATTCTATTGTTTGTACGCAGATCCGCGGCGGGCCAATCAATTTGGTGAGCTGGGTTCGGCGTTGGGCCTAGGAATGATCGTATACAGCATTCTGTCGTTCGACCAATCGATTCCCTTCCCTGGTCTTCTGGCGCTCATTCCAACCGTGGGCACTGCACTCGTGATATTTTTTGCGACCCAAGGTACGCTAGCCAACAAGATCCTCTCAATGCCATGGCTAGTGGGTATCGGGCTCATTAGCTATAGCGCCTATCTTTGGCACCAGCCGCTTTTCGCATTTGCGCGTTTGATGCAGCCGACACCGACCTACCGTGATGCTCTATTTATGGGCCTGACCGTGGCGGCGCTTTTATTCGGCTGGCTGACCTGGGCGCTTGTTGAGAGACCATTCAGATTCGGGTCGAGTTTCTCGCGAAAACAGATTCTTTCAGCCGCGGCAGCATTTACAGCACTATTTGCTTCGACCGCAATTCCCGTCATCGCGGCGAATGGGGTAATCGAAAGATTTCCGGAAAAGGATCGATACCTGCTATCGGTGAATCCAACGGAACTTGGCAGGTACACCGAGAAGAGATTCAAGCAACTCATACGGACTGAGTTCGAAAGGGATGAGGAAATGCCGCGAGTACTTGTCATTGGTGACAGCTTTGCGATGGATTTCATCAACATGATCTCCGAAAATGGATACATGAGATCAAACCAAATTGTCACCTATCCAATAGCCGCACGCTGTCCGAAGTACATCGGCAGCGATGATGTGGCAACGCTCTATGCGCAAGTGGGCGAGTACTATGATAAAGAGTACTGTTCCAAAAACAGCATGATGTCGGGGTCGATACCCCTAGCCAGATCTGCGGACGTGATTGTGCTTGCGGCGGGTTGGCGAAAATGGGAGGCCGAAAGAATCCTGCAGACAATCGAAGCGTTTGGACTAAGGCCTGAGCAATCGCTCGTCGTGGTCGGCAGAAAGTGGTTCGGGAGCGGACTTACGCGCTCATACGTGGAACTGAGCGAGGAACAGCGTTTGCGCCTGAAGGGCCAGGTGCCGAAAGAATTCATGGAAATAAATGCTCTCTTCAGACAGAATCTACCCGCCGCTACTTTCATCGACGTTCAATCAATTGTCTGTGGTGATTATCGCGGCTGCCCAGTGTTTACCCCGGACGTTAAGCTGATAGCATATGACGGAACACATTTTACGCCTGAAGGAGCGCGGTACGTTGGCACGCTGCTTTTCCAGGATCCATTGTTGAGCAAGCTGAAGTAGTCTGCCGACTCTTGCACAAAGGAGACATCGTAGAGATGATTGACCACAGGGCCAAACTACTGTGACCATTTATCCTGAGTACTTATCAGCGGGTCGCCGACCCATATTTAGTACACGAGTAACAAGCATATTCGGCGACAGTATCAGTGTCATGCTCAGCTAGATCCGAATTTGCTTGACCATACCGGATTCCCAATGAGCGCATCGAATGGCAATCACTACAAGAACATTGACGTGGATACCGTCAACAGCTTTGGCGATGAATGGTCCAGGTTCGATCAATCGGCATTGCCTGAAGATGAAGCGACCAAGATATTTGACGAGTATTTCGCGGTATTCCCTTGGGATAGACTGCCCAAGAACGCAACTGGCTTTGATATGGGATGTGGCTCAGGCCGTTGGGCTCGGTTGATGGCGCCTCGTGTTGGCCATCTCCATTGCATTGACCCTTCATCAGCCATGGAAGTTGCAAAGATCGCCCTATCCTCGGTAGCCAATGTCTCGTTTCACACGGCCTCTGCGAACGATAGGCCACTTCCGCCAAACAGTCAGGACTTCGGGTATTCTTTGGGAGTGTTGCACCACGTGCCTGATACCGCTGGCGCCATTCTTTCGTGTGTTGCGATGCTTAAATCAGGCGCGCCTTTTCTTCTTTATCTCTATTACGCGCTCGACAACCGTTCAGCGCTTTTCAGGCTGAGCTGGCGTTGCTCAGATTGGTTGCGGCGGCGGATCTGCAGCCTACCCGCATGGCTGAAGAACCCGCTAACCGATGTGCTTGCGGCGCTGGTGTACTTACCGTTAGCGCGATTTTCGCTGCTGGCAGAACGCATGGGGCTTGGAGTAAGGTCAATTCCACTATCTTACTATCGGAACCACAGTTTCTACACCATGCGCACCGATTCGAGGGATCGCTTTGGTACCCCCTTGGAGCATCGATTTACCCGTAAGCTCATCGAGGAAATGATGGACGCGGCGGGACTGGACGAGTTGCGGTTTTCGGACCATCCGCCATACTGGTGTGCTGTCGGTATCAAACGATGATCAAGGTCCTAGCTTTTGCGCTCTATGGTCCATTGGCGGCAAGCACACGTTACCGACTTGGTCAGTATGTGCCAGGGTTGGCAAGTCTGGGCATTCACCTGAAGATATGTCACCTGTTAGGAGATGACTATTTGCGTTGGCGCTTCGGTGGTGGCGAGGTTCCGATCGTCGAGATGATTCGTGCGGGAATGAACCGCCTCGCTGACCTTTGGCGACAGAATGAATATGACGCATCATTGCTGCATTGTGAACTGTTTCCTCTGCTACCTGGCTTGCTCGAGCGCGCACTCATGCGCCAGCCTTACATCTATGACTTTGACGACGCGTTCTATCTGAAATATCGCAGAAATGCGTTGGCCGTGGCGGAGCCACTGCTCAGTAATAAGTTCGACACTATAATGGCCGGTGCCGCCACCGTGACTGCTGGCAATCATCAGCTTGATCAATATGCCAGTCAGTTCAACGCCAATACTCAGTATCTGCCCACTGTGGTCGACACAAGCCGTTATCTACCTCGGTACGCCTGTCGCAGTGACACCTTTACCGTCGGATGGATCGGGTCTCCTTCAACGTCGACCTACCTGTCAAAGTTGGTTGAGCCTCTGTCTGCCATTGGGAAAGAAGGTTCGGTACGACTGATTGTCATAGGAGGCAAGGCACCCGCCATACCCAACGTCACAGTCGTCGAAATTGAATGGAATGAACACACTGAGGTTGATCTGATCAACTCCTTTGACGTTGGAGTGATGCCACTACCTGATGACGATTGGGCACGCGGGAAATGTGCATTCAAGCTGATCCAGTACATGGCGTGTGCCGTCCCGGTCGTCGCGTCGCCGGTGGGCGCAAATCTGGATGTCGTGAACGAAGAGTGTGGCGTGTTGGCAGCGACTCACCAGGAATGGACAAATGCACTAAGGATGCTGCGTGATCAACCCAGCAAACGCACTCAGATGGGAGAGGCAGGCAGGGAGCGTGTTACGCAGCACTATTCGCTGCATCATACGCTGCCGGTTCTCGCGCATGTGCTGCGTACAGCGGTCCGGAGCGGCTAGACTATGTGCGGAATTGCAGGCTTCTTAGCCAGCGACTATGCCGGCATGCCCGGCCACCTAGAAAACGTGGGCACCCACATGGCGCTTGCAATTCAACATCGCGGACCGGACGGTGCAGGCGTGTGGGCTGACTCCGCGGTTGGCCTATGCCTGGCACATCGACGCCTGTCCATTCTTGATCTGTCTCAAACGGGCCATCAGCCGATGATTTCCCAATCGGGGCGTTATGTGATTGCCTTCAACGGAGAGATATATAACCACTTAAGTCTAAGGAAGGAATTGGGCAAGGAGGTCAGGTGGCGGGGGCATTCGGATACCGAGTCGTTGTTGGCAGGATTTGAGGCGTGGGGAGTTGAGGCGACGCTGAAAAGAACTGTGGGGATGTTTGCGATTGCCCTTTGGGATTGTAAAGAACGGATATTAACGCTTTCGCGCGACCGGATCGGGGAGAAGCCACTTTACTATGGCTTCCAGAATGGTACGCTGTTCTTTGGCTCGGAGTTGAAAGCGCTTAAGGCCCACCCCGATTTCCGGAGCGAAATCGACCGGGATGCGATCTGTTTATACCTGCGTCACTGTTACATTCCCGCACCGTACTCGATTTACAAGGGCATCAAGAAGCTCCTGCCCGGCACCTATTTGCAGTTGCCGCTTGGGCATGACGTTGACGCGTTGCGGCGGATTGCTCCAACACGATATTGGAGCATGGAAAATGTCGCCAGGGCGGGAGAATCATTCGCCGGTAGCGATGTGGAAGCGATTTCGGCCTTGGATCGGCAACTCAGACAGTCCATCGGTTTGCAGTTGGTGGCGGATGTGCCTTTGGGGGCCTTCCTTTCCGGCGGGGTGGACTCTTCTACCGTAGTTGCGTTGATGCAGGCGCAGTCTCCTCGTCCAATCAAGACATTTTCGATTGGGTTTGATGAGGAATCGTACAACGAAGCGAAGTATGCTAAGGCAGTCGCGCAGCATTTGGGGACGGACCACACGGAGCTTTATATATCGTCCGCAGAAGCAATGCGGGTGATTCCGAGACTTGGCAGGATCTATGATGAGCCGTTTGCCGATTCGTCGCAGATCCCAACGTTCTTCGTGTCGCAAATGACTCGGCAACATGTGACGGTGTCGCTGTCGGGCGATGCGGGGGATGAACTATTCTGCGGCTATAACCGCTATATGTTGGCGGATTTGTGGGGGCCGGTCTCGAAGGTTCCGTTCAGTATTAGAAGAGTTGCTGGGCTTTTAGTAAACTCAATTGCACCGACGACCTGGGACAGGTTTTTTCAGCAGGCAGGCAATTATCTTACACTACCACCCAATATGAGCGAAAAGTTGGGAAAGCTTGCCACTCGATTGATGAATGTGGATGGTGTCAATGAGCTTTACTACAGCCTCGTTTCTGAAATAGACTTTCCCGAGCGAGTGGTGATTGGCTCGAAGGAGCCGCCGACTTGGTTGACAGATATAGGACTAGCATCAAAATGCTCGGATGCGAAGTTGCACATGATGCTCATGGATACGATGGCCTATTTGCCCGATGATATCTTGGTCAAGGTGGACCGGGCGGCGATGGCGAATAGTTTGGAGACTCGCGTTCCGTTCCTCGATCATCGTGTGGTCGAGATGGCTTGGAGCTTCCCGATGTCCATGAAAGTACGTGACGGGAAAACCAAATGGGTATTGCGGGAAGTCTTGTACCAGTATGTGCCAAGACAATTGATTGAACGACCTAAAGTGGGGTTTGGCATTCCGTTGGGAGAATGGTTGCGCGGCCCGCTTAGAGAATGGGTAGAAGTATTGTTGGATAATTATCGCTTGAGGCAGGAGGGATTCTTTGATGTTGCTTACATTCGTTTAAAATGGCGGGAGCATCTCGAAGGCAAGCGCAACAACCAGTACTTGCTATGGAGCATTTTGATGTTTCAAGTATGGCTTGAAGAGCAGATGAGCGTGCCTTGATGTTTGTCTATTGGCTGATGTTCTTCATTCCTGTCTTTGCTCTGCTAAGCCCGCTTCGGGTAACGAACGAGGCGCGCGATTGGATGTGGCGCACGGTATGTCTATTGTTCATCTTCATCATCGGATTGCGGTTCGAGGTTGGGGGGGATTGGTTCCCCTATCGAAGTTATTATCAGTCTGCAGTTGGAGAGTCGCTTTCCGATTCGATCGGATTCAATGATCCAGGCTTTGCGCTTTTGAATTGGCTGTCGGCTTCACTCGAACTGGGTGTTTATTCGGTCAACCTTGCTTGTAGTGCAATTGTAGTGACAGGAGTCTATTATTTTTGTCGTCGACAGCCGCAACCGTGGTTGGCATTGACAATAGCCGTGCCGTATATGCTGATAGTCATGGCTATGGGCTATACGCGCCAGAGTGTTGCATTCGGTTTTGAACTGCTCGCGCTGGTTGCGCTTAGTGACGGTCGCTTAGGGCGATACATTCTGTTGATCGCTTGTGCGGCCCTCTTTCACAAAACCGCAGCCCTTCTACTCCCTCTCGGAGTTCTGGCCTCCACTCACAAGAAAGCCTGGATAGTTATTTCCGCCGGAGGTATGGCAGTCCTCTTGGGTGGGGCGTTCTTGTTTGAGTATTACGACGCACTGATAGTCAATTATGTTGATGCAAGAATGGAATCTGAGGGTGGTCCGATTCGCGTCGCCATGAACGCGGTACCGGCCATGCTATATCTTCTGTTTGTCAAGCGCCTCTCGCCAGAGGGGACTGAGCGCAAGATGTGGATATGGTTAGCGATATTCTCCCTGGCTTGTGTTCCGCTTGTAAGTTTGGCATCCACGGCAGTGGATCGTGTGGCGCTATATTTTATGCCAATACAATTGTTCGTCTACGCTCGAATCGGCTATCTGTTTCGAAATCTTACCGTTAGAACATTGACAATGCTGGCTATTGTGGCGACTTACGGATTGGTTGAGTGGGTACTACTCAATAAGGCGACTATTGTGTCAGTCTATTGGGTGCCATATCAAAATGTGGCTTTCCTTCGGTAGATAGTCCTTTGTCAGGTCCAACCATTGGATGAGGTTTGCTGACATTCGCGTTTCGTCAGAAGTGAATTCGCTCAAGTCGGACGGTCGGAGCGGCGGAAGCCGGAAGGTAGTTTGACGAATAGATTGCGAACTTGAAACACTTGGTGTCGCTGGCAGTCGGCCGATCCCAATTTGTTTTATCGTCCCCAAAACGCCTGCCGCAATTGGCTCAGGCCTTCCGCCTGACTGGGAGAAGACCTTGCTCTATTGAGGGCTTCGCGCAAGAAGGCCCAAAGCATCCCCACCGCAAATCCTCCCAGCGCGGACAGTATCACCACCAATCGTCGCTTCGTAATGGTTGCGCCTTCAGGAGGAACTGCCTTGTCAAGAACTTGAACCATTGGGGCATCTTTTGATTCGTCCAGGCGGGCGGTTTCATACTGCTTGTACATTAGTTCGTAAATGATTTCACGAAACCGAAAGTTGCGCGTTGCTTCGAAGTAACCCAGGCTGGTGCGTGGTGTTCTGTCAAGTGCCAGGAGTGCATCGGTTAACTTGTCCTTTTCCAGCCTCAGTTGTTGCTCGAAATAAGTCCGTCTTTGCGCGGCCTCTGTCAGGGCAAAGGACGACATGACCTTTCTCACCTCGTCAACATACGCGTTGGCTATTGCTGCTGCGCGCTGGGGATCTTCATCAGCCACCTCGATCTTGATAACCCCGTCCTTGCCGCTGACAATTTCGCTTCGTCCCGCCAAACTCGCCCTGGCGTCTCCGAGACGCTTCGTCCCATAAACCATCTGCAACTGAAATCGATGGACAAGTTCATTGGCTACGGTATCACTCTTGAGCATTGCAATGAACGAGTTTCCACCGAAGTCTAGAAACCCGCCGCCGCCCCCACCCAATTGCGCGAGCAGGGCAGTGGCCGTGGGCTGACTTTTCAGCGACGGAAGTATCTTGACACTCGAAGTGTAGATCGTGGGTGTCTGGATAACGGACGATATCGCGTATGCGGCTGCGAGCAGGGTAATTCCGAGAATTTCCCATTTGTGTTTAGCCAGCATGATCGCCAGATCAAGCAGGCCAATTTCGTTTTCCCGCTGCGCAGTAGGTAGACTCTGCTCAGCCATGACTGGATCGGACATATGATTTGCAGTCAATCGAAATCTATTGCCGGAGCGTCTTGATAGCAGCCGCACCGAGGGAGAACTGGTACAGAATCTGGGTCCATTCCCTAAGTTCCTTGGTCAAGTTAAATTTGCCGCTGAAGTCTTCCGGCACAACGATGGTGTCACCCGGTTGAAGCTTTATGTCCTTCGACTCAGATCCAGATAGCCAACCCGACTGCCTTTGCTGGCGGGCCACCATGCCATTGGCGCGAACCAAATAGACGCCTGATTGATCGGCGCTGGGAATCGGTCCACCTGCCAGGCTGAGGTAGTCGGAAAGACCTCGATCAGGCCGATAGATAAAAGTGTTCTCATTGTATACGGAGCCCCAGACGCTCACCGCGCCTGATGTGCTTGGTACGAATATGCGATCTCCCGCCTCCAGAGGAATTTCCGGAAAGGCCTGCGCGTCTTTGTTCTCGGGTTCAATGTCGAGGACTATACGGCCGGACGCCTTAATATCCTTCATCTTCCCAAGCAAAGTTCGCTGACTGGCCAACTCGTCTCTCACCTGAGCGCTATCTTCTGCCGAATTCGACTTTCTGATTTGTTCCCGCGCGGCCCGTTCCAACTCCTTGTCCACCCGCGAAGAAATCTCTTCCAACTTCTGCTGCTGAATGCGACGAACCGATTCGCGGGTAAACTCCGTAGCGTAGGGGTAGGCGCTGCGGGTCAGTCCGACCCGAGTGACGAGTTGACGTAATGTTTCACCAGGTTCGACACGATAGACACCTGCAGTCTTGAATTCGCCTTCGAATTGCACGAACTTTGTTTGACGACCTTCTGGGACACGCAGGTCATCCTTGGAAAAAACAGTCACGGTATCACCGGGTTGAAGCATTAGATTGTGTTGCTGATCGCCTTCCAGGAGTAGTTTGCCGGGACTGAAGGGGAGCAAGAGGGTACTGAGGTCGACATTGATCCGTTCGACTACCGCGTAATCCCAATTTACCTCCGTGCCAACGCGCGGCAGTGGATTATTCTGCTGCGGCTGACTATTCTGCTGCGGCTGAGTGTTCTGCTGCGACTGACCATTCTGTAGAGGTTGGTTGCCCTGCTGAGGTTGGTTGCCCTGCTGAGGCTGGTTGCCCTGCTGAGGCTGGCTGCCCTGCTGAGGCTGATTGCCCTGCTGAGGCTGATTGCCCTGCTGAGGCTGATTGCCCTGCTGAGGCTGATTGCTCTTCTGAGGTTGATTGCCAATGCTGACAAGACGATTTTTCGCCAGCCAGTATTCCGGTGTGATCAAGGATTCCTTGCTTGGAATCAGATTTGAGATCCGCATGCCTTCCTTCCAAGGAAATCGCCTCGGCTGTGCCACGTTTCCGCGCAGCGTAACAGCGTTTTCGACGCGCGGGGACAATGTATAGACGTTTATCAGGTCACCGTCGCGCAGAGTAGCTTGTCGGCTCTTCTCGATGTCCAACTCCTCCACCCTGCGCGAGGCCCGGTCAACGACGCGCTCGACCGTCACTTTATGCCCCCCCGCACCTGTCGACAGCCCTCCCGCCCACTCCAACAGCTCGCTCAGGCTGCTTCCGCTCTTGATCTCATAGATGGCCGGCACATTGACGCTGCCGGCGATCGCGACCTGTTGTCCAACCGACGGAATGTAAATCACATCCCCTGGCAACAATTGAATGTCTTTGCTCTTGTCACCTTTGACGAGCAAATCATAGAGGTCGAAAGTAGTCATGGTCTTGTTGCCGCGCTTGACCTGGATCTGCCTCATAGAACCGCGCAGTGACGGCCCACCTGAAGCGAAGATCGCATTGACAAGCGAACTCAAGGAACTAACTGTGTACGAACCCGGACGTTTAGCCCAGCCCACGACGAATACCTGAATCGAACGAAGTTGCCCCAGGCTGGCGTTGATTTCAAAATTCCGGAAAACCCGGCCTATCGACTTCTTCAAGTGCTGGCTGAGATCTCTGTAGGGCACTCCCGCAACGCTGATACTGCCGACCTCAGGCACATTTACACCGCCGTTGCGGTCGACCACCAACCTCAGATCCATATCCACTTGGCCCCAAACCGAGACCAGAATTTCGTCTCCAGGCCCGATGAGGTAGTCGGCAGTCACCGGCACGCGATCCAATGGGGCAAAAGTGTCGGGCACGCCGTCAAACAATGCTTGCCCGAATATCAGTAGTTTCGAACCAATGGATTGTTCGATCTGACGCTGAAACTCAGTTGGTTCTTCTGGTGGCAAAGGGGGCCTAATTCTTTCGTCCCACGGAACGCCTTGATTGAACTCCTGTTGGGAGGTGTTTGAGATCCGCGACTTTGCCCTCTGCGCAGTCGAATCGAACCTAGTAGGCGACGAGGAAATCTGTCCCGACAACTGGTCCGTGAGGACATTTTGCTGGCGCATGTCACCCGAATTCTGAGCCAATGCAACAGAACCCATGACTAGGGAAAAAAGCACCGATTGTGCCAATGTGGATGCTGCAGCCTTAATCATTCCTTGCTCCATTATTTCTCGGGCATCCAAGGGACCTTGGTCAGTGATTCATTACGAACGAAGGAGGATACCGAGTTTGCCTCATCTCAGCGCCGATTCGCAGTAATCGGAAATCACAACCTTCGTCCTCCTGAGCCAAGGTTACGTCCCAACATAAACCATGCATGTACCAATTGACTAGGCGATGAGCCACCTTGTTTCGCGTCAGAACAGGAATTCCGGCGCTAGGCAAAACACGCCGACAACCCAGAATCTTGGTTTCTGCCCTCGACAGCACGCCGGAAACGGTGTCCCACGCGGAGTTGAAATATCGAAGGGCTACCGCCCCCTAGCAATTCCTACAGCCTCGGGACTGCCGACCTACAATAACTCAGAAAGGACACCGCTACGGGATATCGTAAGGTAAAACGGGATAATGGTCAATGAGACTGAGCATGTTTGTCGGGAGCTTTTAGAATTGTCCGGTTCTGTAGCACGTGAATTGTCCGCTTTTTCTGCCTCAACAGCATCAGACCACCGTCAGAACTGAGCGCGCCACCCTCGAAATTCGCCTCGATCACTCGGCGACCAAGGCGACCGAATTTCATTTGCTTGCGGGTACAATTTGGCATCGACGGAACGCTCCGTTAAAACTGTCTAGACACCAGTATTAACGCGCCTTACGGCGGTTCCGCCGACCTCTCCTTATGAAATATTCGGGCTAGGGACTCAGGACGAAAGGCAATTGGCGGCATAATGCCGATGGGATGGATTGCGAAGAACAGAGGGAAACTCATGGACCACACAAACTGGTGATTTGGGTTTAGTTCGTGGCAGTGTCGCGCATGAAGTGAAAAAAGGGAACAGGATAATAGAATTCGTCGGCGCGCAGCGTGCGTGCGTTGAATCACCGGTGCGTGAATGAACTCGATGGAAAGTCGTAATGGCGAAACTTGTAAATAGATCCAAGCCTCGAATTCTGATAGTGTTGAATACGACGTGGAATATTGCCAACTTTCGGTCAGGATTGATTCGAGCGTTGATGAATGCTGGTTATGAGGTAGTTGCCGCCGCTCCTCCCGACGACCACGTCAATCGAGTGAAAGCGCTAGGCTGTCGCTATATTTCATTGCCGATGGACAACAAAGGCACGCACCCCGGCCGCGACTTCTTGCTGCTGTGTCGGATTTTCTTTTTGCTGCTACGCGAACGGCCTCAGGTATTGCTTGGGTACACCGTCAAGCCGAACGTATATGGCTCGCTGGCTGCACACGCATTGGGTGTGCCAGTGGTGAACAATATCGCTGGCCTTGGAGCCGTTTTTATCACGGACAGTTGGATCACTCGTTTGGTTCGGGGGTTGTACAAAGTGGCTTTGTCGCGTTCGGCTAAGGTCTTCTTTCAGAACGAGGATGATCGGCGACTTTTTGTCGAAGGTGACTTGGTTGACTTCACCAAGACCGATCTCGTTCCGGGGTCAGGTATCAATTTGCGCCGGTTTGCGCCCGCGCCTTTGCTTACGTCTCGCAGGCCAGTGAGATTCCTGTTGATCGCACGCATGCTGTGGGACAAGGGCGTGGGCGAATTCGTGGAGGCGGCGCGTATGATCAAACGGCGAGGCGCCAACGCCGACTTTTGTTTGCTGGGATTTCTGGATGTGCAAAACCCGGCGGCAGTCATGCGCGAGGAAATGCAGGCCTGGGTTGATGAGGGCGTGGTGAAGTACCTTGGTGCAACCGACGATGTGCGACAGTACATCGCCGAGGCGGATTGTGTTGTCTTGCCTTCTTATCGAGAAGGAACGCCGCGCAGCTTGCTTGAGGCAGCCGCGATGGCTCGGCCAATTATCACCACGGATGCGGTCGGTTGCCGCGAGGTAGTCGATGACGGAGTTAATGGTTTCTTGTGCCGGACGCGTGATTCGGCGGACTTGGCGGAAAAGATCCAACGCATGATCGCCTTGCCTCCGGACGCGCGTGCCGCGATGGGGCGAAAGGGGCGCGAGAAAGTCGAGCGGCAGTTTGACGAGAACATTGTACTGAGCAAATACCTGGCAACGATTGCCGAGATTGTCGGCCAACCCTTTCAGGCGAGTAGCAGAGCTTGAGCCACTTGCGGCCACCTGCATTTTGAAATCCCTGATTTCTGCGCTGGTCCTCCCGCCCATGGCGTTGATTCTTGCCGCGGCGGTGGGCTTGGTGATCGCTCAACGCCGGCCAAGGTTGGGTCGCACAGTTATTGCTGTGAGTCTGCTGGTCTTGGTGCTGTTGTCGATGCCATGGCTTTCCAATGTCTTGCAGCGCAGCCTCGAGACCTACCCCCCGATCCAGGCCGAGGCCTTGCGGCAGGGGCAAGCCATCGTGGTTCTCGGCGCCGGCGCTTACTATGGCGCGCCAGAGTTTGGCGGGCTGGATGTCATCAGCCGCAACGGCTTGGCCCGCGTGCGTTACGCCGCTTACCTGCATCGGCAAACGGGCCTGCCGATACTGGTTGCCGGCGGTGCCCCTCGTGGTGGCCGCACAGAATCGGAGATCATGCGCGAGGTCCTGGAAAAGGAGTTTCAGGTTGCGGTGCGCTGGCAGGAGGCGCGTTCTCACACGACCGCGGAGAACGCCGAATATTCGCTGGAGGTCTTGGCGAAATCGGATGTCAAGACCGTCGTCCTGGTCACCGACGCGACCCACATGCCTCGCGCCACCTTGCTGTTTGAAAGGGTCGGCATGATCGTCCTGCCCGCACCGACCGGCTTCGCCACCGACTCGCCGGGAGGCGGCATTGATTTGCCATCCGCCAATGCGCTTGAGCGGAGCGCGTACGCGATCAGGGAGTGGCTGGCCTTGTCGGTGGTGCGACTACGGTGACAGAAGCTGTCACAACTGCGGCAACGCATTCCGACCCGGATCGACTCAGTGCGGCGCACGCCCACCGTGCCGCGAATCAATGGCAAGCCGCCATCGATCTGTATCGGCAAGTGGCGGAGCAGCAAGCTGAAGAAATCGGCGCCTGGGTCGGCCTGGCTTTGTGCCACGAGGCACTCGGTAACCCGGCAGCGGCCGGACAAGCGCTGCGATCCTGTCTGGCGCAACGCCCGCAAACCGCTGTTGCTCACCATCGCCTTGGTTGGTTGTGCTACCAGA
>Ga0172379_10002400_pt1 | contig 33262 bp, 37 predicted proteins | sample GrowelOW334metaG_FD_119756 | JGI IMG/M metagenome (GOLD analysis project Ga0172379, IMG submission 119756) | Groundwater microbial communities from an aquifer near a municipal landfill in Southern Ontario, Canada - Groundwater well OW334 metaG | ecosystem: Environmental > Aquatic > Deep...
GCACTAGTACAGTCGGCAGCTAAAATTATTTGAGGTGATAATAAAATCGTTAGAAAACCAATTGTTAAAAGCACAAAAACTATTTTTTTCTTAGTCACTTTCATTTTTTTAAATTTGGTAGATGGGGAGACCCATCCAGTTGCCAGCCCCCAAAAAGCAGCTTACAACTAGAAGGGTCTCCCCGTAGTTATTTGAGATTAGCAGTTCAGATTTAGACAGCGCCGGTGGCGGTAATTAACTGATTAATGACAAAGGTAGCAATGGCGTAAGCAGTGAAGATAATGACTAAACCAATGATACCAGCGGTAATAATCTTTTTGGCTTCACCCACTTTTTCTTCATTGCCGCCAGAAGTAAGCCAGCGGAAACCACCCCAGAGGATGATAACAATCGCTAAAATACCTAAAAAGCCTAATAAGACATTAACCACATTCATGATACCTTCGCGAATATCTTTAGTGCCTAAACCGGTGTAAGTACCGTAATTTAGGCCGGTTTCTAAAGCTAAGGCCGGTAGAACAGTTAGGGCAAAAATTACCCCTAACGTTGTTAAAGTTGCGATTTTTTTCATTTTTCCACCCCCTTTCTTTTATAGCTATCAATTATCAAATTGTTTTGGGTCTGATAGCTTTATTTTTTAAACATCTGCTTTTATTATAATAAATAATATCCAGAAATGTCAATCTGAAAAGGCCATAGCTAGTCATTTTGTAAAATTATTTTAAGGTGTAAAATCCTCTGAGGATCCAGTACTGCTTTCTACATTCCACCTCAGCCCTTCTTCAAAAAGCCAGCTTTGTCCGGAAACTTTTCCTTGTGTTAAGGCTGCAATTGTTGTATTAACAATTAGCCAGGCACCAAGTATGATAGCTAGACCAATAATGGCTGCCTGGATGGCATCTTTACCCAGGTTAATATTCTTTTTATTATCGCCTGTGCCAGTGATGCCAGCGCCAGCCAGAATCATCATGGTCCCGCCATAGATAATCATCAATAGAGCGGCCGAGCCGGTTAAGGCCAAAAGGATTTGGGTAAAATTCACAATGGTTTGGAACATCTCCGTTACGCCACAACTTAAAACTTTTTCCTCTTTTATCTCCGAAGTTATGCAGGCGCAGGGGATTAAGCGCCCTTCTTTAATTCCAATGGTTTTTAGCCAAGCAGTTTGTGGGCAGTTCTCTGCGGCCAGAAGCGGTAAAGGCAAAGTTAGAAAGACACTAGTTACTAAGGTTGTGAGAAAAATAATTTTTAGTTTGTTGGGCATAAGGTTAAGTTGTAGGGATTAGGTTGTAGGTTGTAGTGAGTAGGTGGCAATAGAATAAATTAACTGCCTACTACCTACTCACTACAACCTACTCTCTATTTAAAGAGTTTGTTGAATTTTTCTGGCAGCAATATTGATTAAGTCTTCCAAACTAGCCTCGGTTTTCATTGAATCAATCAGTTCTTTAAAAGCACTCTCAACTACCGAAGCATCATTACCTTTGTACCAGCTTTTACTGGTTAGTAGTTGGTCAGCAAAAACTTTTAGGTTATCATTAGTCAATTGTTCTGCAATTAGTGATCTTAGGGCGGTTGGTTTTAAAGTTTTGTCTAAATATTTTTTAACTTCTTTTTCTTTAGAGATAAACTGAATAAAATCCCAGGCTTCATTAACATGCTTACTTTTTTTTGAAACTGTCTGCAGCCAATAGCTTGCGGCATTAATTTCCGGCCGGCCTTCAATCTGCGGCATTTTAGTCACGCCATAATTAAGCTTACCTTGCCGTTTTGCTTCGAGATAGGGGATATGATAACTATAACCAAAGATCATTGCTACCCGGCCTTCGGAGAAAGCATCAATGGAATTAGAAAAAGTTTCATTCCAGGTGTAGACTTCTTTGCTGGGATTAGCAAAGTCAGTATAGAACCGAACCGCTTCCGGACCAGGGTTATAGGTTCGATCAGGAAAGCTTGAAGGAATCAGACCAAAAGTTACTCGATTATCCTGATTCATTTCCGCTCCGTTTTGCTGCATTAAAATTGAAAGAATGTCAGCGAAATTTTCCACATTGTCAGCAGTACCTAATGCTACTCCGGACTGAATTAAATTACCGCTTTGATCCTGGTACGTTAATTTTTTGACATTTTCCTGTAAAGTTAGCCAATTTGTTGGGGGTAAGGGAATCCCGGCGTTATTGAGTAAATCGCGATTGAAAAATAAGCCCAAAGTATCAACGCTAAGCGGTAAGCCATAAATCTTATTGTCCCTTACTACATCTTCATATACGACATCAAGATATTCATTTTTTAGCTGCGGTGGAGTAATACTAATATTATCGCGAATTTCAACTAACGTTTCTTCCTTAATGCCTAAACTTTTTTGGGTTATTTCATAAGCGATGGTGGTTTTGGCCGGTAGGGGTTCAATCTTGGCTAAATATTTAGTCACCCAAGTATTTTGAATCGAAAAAATATCTGGCCCACGATCTTCGGCTAAAGCATCCAATAATTCATTTTCAAATTCTTCCGCTCTGAGCTTGCGGTAATTAATAGTGATATGCGGATGAAGCTGCTTATAGTCATTAATAACTTCGGTGAAATTTTGGGAGTCATCGAAAACACCCCACCAGGTTAGTTCAACGGGTTCCAGCAGCGCTTGTTGTTTTGGGCTAATCCATTTGCAGCGAAATCCGCCGGTCGTGATAATTACGGCCACAAGAATTAAAATGATAATTTTTATTTTTGAAAATTTGTGCATATTAATTTACAAGAATCAAGAATTAAGAAGTATGAATTAAGGGAATATTGCTACGTTACCTTAATTCTTGATTCATGATTCTTAATTCTATTTAATTTCTTTTTTTAAAAATTTTTTAAACTCACCTCTAATTTCTTTATCCTTCAAACCAAATTCAACGTTAGCTTTCAGCCAGCCCAGTTTTGAACCGGGGTCGTAATATTTCCCGTCAATTACTTTGGCGTAAATTGGTCGCTTCTTCATTAAGTGACCAACGGCATCAACCAGCCAGAGTTCATTGCCTTTGCCTAACTTTGTTTTTTCCAAAGCGGTAAAAATATCGGGAGTAAAAATAAAACCGCCCAAAGAAGCGATGCGGCTTTTAATTTTTGGCCCGGGTTTTTCATTGATTGACTTAACCTGGAAAACTCCTTCTTCAACTTGGATGCCCGAAATAATGCCGTATTTTTTTGTTCCTTCATCATCTGTTTTCATCGCGGTTAAAACCGGATCACCATATTTTTCGTAAACTTCAATCAGCTGTTTAAGCTGGGGTTTATGGGGACAAACCCAAATGTCATCACCCCAGACTACGGCAAATGGCTCGTCGCCAATTATTTTTTTGGCATTCATTACCGGTGTGCCGTTACCGTAAGGACCTTTTTGGCGGAGATAAATAAAATTAGCCATCTCGGCTACTTCTTTAATCTGTCTGTAATAATTAATTTTGCCCGATTTTTTTAATAAACTTTCCAAAGTTTCATTGCGATCAAAATGATCTTCAATCGCCCGCTTGGTGGCGCCAGTCACCAAAATTATATCAGTAATGCCGGCCCGAACTGCTTCTTCAACAATATATTGGATAATCGGCTTATCAACAATTGGCATCATTTCTTTGGGCTGGGCTTTGGTGGCAGGCAAAAACCTGGTGCCCAAACCAGCGACAGGGATAACAACTTTTCTTATTTTGGACATAGGTTAGTAAATCCAGTTAGCCAGTAAATCCAGTTAGCCAGCTGGCTAATTGGCCCACTGGATTTACTGGTTTTACTTTTTTATTATAACAAAAAAATCAAGAATTGTAAAAAATGGCTAAATATGCTATTGTATTGGCTAGTTAATGGTTATTTTGGTGGGTTGGCTGAGTGGTTCAAAGCGTCCCGCATAAAACGGAGGGGTGGCTGAGTGGTTCAAAGCGACGGTCTCGAACACCGTTTTCCCGCAAGGGATCGCAGGTTCGAATCCTGTCCCCTCCGTTTTATGCGGGATCAGCTGGGTTCTCCGCCTCCATTTTTAAAAAAATTATGGCGGACCCGCCGAAATAAATTTATTTATGAAGGCGGGGAATCCCTGCCTCTCCGCCAAAGAATAAAAATAAATTATATTTAAAGTAAAAATATGGAAAATCAAACAGTAAAATCAACCGGCTGCTGTGAGCCGTTTAATCCAACGCCTTGGCAAGACAAAGAAATCATCTGGCAAGACAAATTGTTTGTCAAAGACCGCGTGACGAGTTTTTTGCACATTCCGCTTAACTTTGGCAAGAAAGTCGTCAAAAACATGGCTTTGATTGAAAAGGCCAGTGCCCGTTCGCCGTATCAGCTGATGCTTTGTGACGAATCGCTTTGGGGTTCTGATCTTTATATTGATGTCGCCAAGGAAGTCCCCGGCGCGCAGATGGCAAAACTTTCCGGTACTTTTTTGACCAAAGTTTTTGAAGGGCCTTATCAAAATGCCGGCAAGTGGGCGATTGAGATGCAAGAATATGTTAAAAGTAAAGGCAAAGAATTGAAAAAACTGTATTTTTCCTATACTACTTGCCCAAAGTGCGCCAAAGCTTACGGCAAAAATTACGTGGTGCTTTTTGCACAGATTGATTAAAGATTATAGATTAATATGCAAGAAACAGAATCTAAAATTATACCAGGGCAGTCAGAGGGAAATGGTGATTCTGAAATTAGCCGAGAGGAAATTGCTCAGTATTTTTCCGAACGTCCCTATTTAGATCAAAAACATATTAATGCTCTAAAGCAGCTGCCACCGAGGGAAGCGTTTGAGCTATTGATTTCTGCTAGGCCAGAATTTTTTGGTGCCGCCATTAATTTAATGAAAGAGTTTCCCCAACCAGAAACCATTGAATTACTTTTGGAATTAAGACAGGATCCCAAGTACGCCAGAGATATCCATACTATTGATTGGATTCTTTTTCAATTTGCCCATAACCCAGCATCTTCTCAAGAAGCCATTGATACTTTAAAGGAGTTAGGGGATCCCAGGGCGATTTTGGAAACTGAGGCCGGTAAATTTGAAATGGCCACTGAGCTGACCCTGGATGAAGTTACTTCTTTAGTTCCTGCCTTAGCAAAAAATAGAGACTGGTTGTCTAGATGTTTTAAGGAAGGAGCAGTTTTTACTCTACGGACTGACGGTAACAAATTAGCATCAGTGGCTGTTGCCCATCAACGACCCGATCATATTTTATACCTTGATTATATCTACACCGCTGATGATAAAAGAAAAGAGGGGCATGCCCAGGATTTACTTCAATATTTGTTGAAGCATCAGGTGGTATTACAGTGTGATTTGTTTCGCGGAGATATGCTAGGCGAAGAGATGCTCAATCAATTAGGATTTGAGCACGAAGGTCCGGGAGAAAAATGGGTTTATCGGGCAAAATAAATGAAAAAATATGAAAAATAAAAATATTTTAGTAATTTTATTGGTATTAATACTAATTGCTATAGTGGTGATTGGCTATTTTGTTTTTACCAATTTATCAGTACCACAAAAAAACATTCAAAACTTTACCGATTGCGAGGCCGCCGGTTATCCAGTCATGGAAAGCTATCCAAGGCAATGCCGGACGCCGGATGGCCGAAATTTTGTTGAGCAAATCCAAAATCAGCCGCCAGTAATTATTTCTGGCGTAAATTCCTTGCTTTATGATGACCAGGAGTTTGGCTTTCAGCTTTGGTATCCTGAAGGTTCAAAAATCGAGAAACAAAGTTTTGCAGGGTATTTAAGCGTGACTAAAAATCCGCTTGTTGCAGTTTTGTTAGACCAAAATTTTTTTGCGGGCACTAACTTGGGTGAAGCTGTTGTGGTGGTTGGTAGCGGTTCCGATACTGAAACTTTGAACAAGTGCAATCAAGCTGATACATATAATGATGAAAAAGATTTAGGTTTGGCAGTGATCAACGGCGTGCAATTCCACAAATTTTCTTCGACCGGAATCGGCGCGGGCAATTTGTACGAATCGACAATTTACCGTGTAATTAAAAATAATAGCTGCTATGAAATTGTTGAGGTATTGCATTCGGGCAATATCTATAATTATACGCCGGGGACAGTGGTAGAATTTGATAAAGCCAAATTTTCCGGAATTTTGGAAAAAATCGCTCAAACTTTTGAATTTAGCAAATAAATATTAAATAGAAAACATGCCCAATATTAGTTATCTCTACAAAAGTTTTAAAACCAATGGTTTAAAGCAGCATTCTTTGTATTTGGCTTCAATCATGATTTTTTTCTGGGCAATCAGCGACGGAATTCTATCATTTATTTTGCCTGTCAGTATTACCGAAATAGGAATTTCAGAAACTTGGATGGGGATAATTATTGGTTCTTCTTCGATTGCTGGTGCCCTATTTGATTTTTTATTGTGCCGATTTTTAGTTAATGTCAATTTTCGCCGGCTTTATTTTTTGATGCTGGCGGTTTCAGTGACCTTTCCTTTAGTTTTATGGCAAGCCAAAACCATCTGGCTTTATTTGCTGGCGATGGCAATTTGGGGGCTATATTATGATTTGTATCACATTGGTAACTTTGATTTTGTTAGTCGGGTGCCAAATAATGGTGAACGTTCAACTGGTTTTGGTGTGATGCAGGTTTTTATTTCACTGGGGTATTTAATGGCCCCGCTGATTGCCGGATTTTTAATTGGGGAGGTGGTTAATTTTAAACCATTTGTGATGGCTTTGATTTTTTTGGGTCTGGCTTTTGTTTTTTATTTTTTACTTTTAATTTTTACTCAAAAGACAAAAAGTTATAACCAAAAGACGAATTTTCAATCCTTGAATTTTTTCAGGGAATACCGGCTTTGGAAAAAAATTGGCAAATTAATTTTACCAGTTTTAATTCTAACTTTCGTTTTGAATATTAATGATTCATTTTTTTGGACGATTGGGCCATTGTTTTCCGAAAGTCTTTTTGCTCATAGCGGTTTTGGCAGTTTATTTATGGTCGCCTATGGTTTACCGCCTTTATTTATTGGTTGGTTTATTGGTTCAATTACCGCTCGATTTGGCCAGAAAAAAACCGCTTTTATTTCTTTAATGATCGGTTCCTTGATCCTGTCTAGTTTGTTTTTAGTTAGTAATCCATTAATTTTGATTTTAATTAGTTTTGTCGCTTCTTTTTTTCTCGCCTTAGCTTGGCCGGCAATTCAAGGCGCTTATGCTGATTATATTGCTGAAGCGCCGCAGGTGGCGACTGAAATTGAAACCTTGCAGGATTCTTTTGTTAATATTGGTTATGTCGTTGGGCCGATTATGGCCGGGATTTTTGGCCAATATTTTGGTCATCAAATTACTTTTTCTATTCTTGGTGCTACTGGCGTGTTAGTTTCCCTGATTCTTTTGATGATGACGCCAAAAAGTATTAAAATTAAGGTTAGGCGAAATTAATTTTAATAATTATTTTAAGATAATTTAAATGAAAGGAGAAAATATGACTAAAAAAACTCATGAAAATTTGCTCAAAGCCATTGCCGGCGAATCAATGGCGCGCAATAAGTACACCTATTTTGCCGAAATCGCGATGAAAGAGGGCTTAGTCTGGATTGCCAAAGTCTTTGAAGAAACCGCGGATAATGAGCGGGCGCATGCTCAGGAAGAACTGGAGAAATTAAAAGCGCCGGTAGAAATGACCAATACTTATGGCATTCATCCATTGGGAAAAACTTTGGAGAATCTGCGTAATGCCCAGGCGGGAGAAGAATATGAATTTGGCACGATGTACCCGGATTTTGAAAAAGTGGCCCGCGAAGAAGGGGAGAAAGATATTGCTGATTTATTTAAAGAAATTAGTGAAGTTGAAGAAAAGCATGCTGAGCGCTACAAGATTTTAGGTGATCGGTTGGAACAGAAAAAATTATTTAAAAGTGACGAGGAAATTGAATGGAAGTGTTTGAACTGCGGCTATATTCATAAAGGCACAAGCGCGCCGGATAAATGTCCGCTTTGCCAAAAACCGCAAGGCTATTACATGGCATTGAAGGTGGTGCGGTAAACTAGAATAATGCATTAAAAATAAATTCCGCGGGGCGACTTACCCCGCGGAATTTTCAAATTGGTTATTTATTTTACTTTAGGCAAGATAGCGGAACCAAATATAACCGGTAGCCAAAATTAAGCCGGCAAAAGTAATAGGAACGGCAATTTTTAAATATTCCAAAAATTTGATTTCATGGCCCTCGCGTTTAGCGATGCCGGAAACCACTACATTGGCCGAAGCGCCAACAATTGTAGCATTGCCGCCGATATCAGCTCCGATTACCAAAGCCCACCAAAGCGGCGTCAAGTTGATGCCAGATATTGCACCAATGTCTTTAATCAGCGGAATCATTGTAGTGACAAAAGGAATATTGTCTATCACGGCCGAGAAAAAAGCCGAACCCCAAAGAATCGCCATGGTGGTAGTGGTCAAATTACCGCCGGTTAAATTTAAAAGTTGTTCGGCCAAAATTCTGATCGCACCAACTTTTACCAATCCAGTGACTAAGATGAATAAACCGATAAAGAAAAAAATTGTTGTCCATTCCACTTCTTTAAGATGGCTTTCTGGGTCAGTCATCGTCAAAATTAAAAGCAAGGCGGCGCCAGTTAAAGCAATCGTTGCCGCTTCAAAATGAGTGAAGCTATGGGTGAAAAAACCAAATAAAACTATACCTAAAACCAAAAGCGATTTAATCAGCAACTTTTTGTCAGTAATGGCTTCGGCCGGTTTAAATTTCATAATTTTAGCTTGAGCCGCGGGCGTTGCAACCAATTTTTTTCGGTACCAAAAATAAAGCAGGCCTAAAGTCAAAAAGGTGATTATTAAAGAAATCGGACCCATGTTGACTATAAATTCATTAAAATTAATTTTGGCGGCGCTACCGATCAAAATGTTCGGCGGGTCACCAATTAGAGTGGCGGTTCCACCGACATTGGAAAGTAAAATAGCCGAAATTAAAAAAGGCTTAGGATTAAGTTTAAGATTATTAGCCACCACAAAAACCACGGGAATCATCAAAAGAACCGTAGTGACATTGTCCAAAAAAGCGGAGAACACGGCTGTAATCAAACCAAGCAGCAAAAAAATCGGAATTGGTTTGCCCCGGCCCATTTTGGAAGCCCAAATTGCCACATATTGAAACATGCCTGAATTTTTGGCAATGCCAACAATAATCATCATCCCGATTAAAAGTCCCAAAGTATTGAAATCAACCCCAGCCACCGCCTCTTCTTGAGTGATAACCCCAATCAAAATTAATAAAATCGCACCAGTCAAAGCCACAACCGTGCGATGAATTTTTTCCGAAATAATTAAGCCGTAGGCGAAAATGAAAATAATAATAACAGCTAAAAACATATTTTTGTTTTTGGGTTTATTAATTTAAATTAAGGATGTCACCAATTGCCCGTTTGATGTCGGTCCGATTGAGATAACCAACCAAAGTTCCATTCTGGTCAGTCACCGGCAGTTGGCGGATGCCATGTTTGGCTAAAAGTGTTGAGGCTTCCATTAGAGTACCTTCAGGATGAACCGCATGGACATTTTTAGTCATGAATTTTTTGATTGGCAGATTTTTGACTTCATTAATCCGTTGGCTAAAAATGTCGGCATCTTCAAAGGAGGAAAGATTTTCTTCGCCTTCAAGATAGTTGGGGACTACTTGTCTGATAAGGTCCCAGCTGGAGAGAATACCAGTTACTTTATTTTTTTCATCAACGACAACCAAACCATTAGTTTTTTTCTTGATCATTAAATTAACGGCTTGGTGAAAATCAGCCGATTCCTGAATAATAACACCGCCGTGATCGGACATGTAATCTTTGATCAAGTATTGTTTTTTTTGCTTCATATTTTTAATAGTAGTTTTATTTTTGAAACTGTCAAGGATAATTATTTAATCTATTTTTAGCTATTTTTTAATTTCAAAGATAATCGGGTGAGGCAAGTCGCGGTAGCCGCCAGAATTGTACAAGACAAAATCCGGCAAACTGATTTTACAGCCGTCTTCTGTCATTTCCGAAATCACGCCTTTTTTAGGAACATCCCAAGGAGTGGTATTCTCGGGAATAGTTACACTCTCGCCGGAAATTTGATTAGTAACAGTCCAACCCGGGGTTTCAAATTTACCTTCTTTGGTTATTGCTTCAAAAGTGCCGTCTTTTTCGACTGATTCGGCGCTCAAATCAAATTCCAAATAATGGTCATAAGAAAAATACATTCCACTTGAAGTGATAAACATAACAGTTTGGCTTGGCCAATCTTCCCGGTAAATGACTTTAACTTTCCATTTACCCAAGTAGGCGTATTTCGCTTTGGCCGGTACGGAGTCTTTCACTAATTCGCCTTCGGCTTGATATTTGACGGTACCAGTATAGTTTGGATCAACGCCAAATACCGGTTTAGAAACCATGGTTTCACCCTGGTTAATTTCGAAACAGGTATCAGCAGCCCTACCTTTGATTTCAATCGCGACGATCTTATTTTTAGTTTCGGCATTACTGAAGATTAAAATTACTCTATCAATATTTTCATCAGACTTGTCAAAACAAAAACTTCGGCTTTCTTTGTCGGTCCAATCTTCGGTATAAGGCGAACCGGTTTTGGGATAAACAACGGCTTTGATTGCCGCTTTATCGGTTTTGCCGGTGAAATTTTTCAGGTTTTTGAAAATTATTTTCCGGATTTGATTAGTATCATCTCCTACGCTGAAGCTTATTACCTGAGCGGTCAGCGGCGCCAGCTCTTTGGTTGGATAAGGCATTTCACCTATGCCATTGATGAACTGCATGTCTGAGTTACCACCCGATTCTGAAGAATGAGCCGTAAAAGTTTTACTTTGGTCGCCATTTTTATAGAATTCAGCCGGTTTTTTATTATAATTCCATAAAGTAAACTCTTTCCAATTTTTTTTGAATCCGCCGTCAATATTTTTTTCGGCAGAGACAAGTGGATCACCATTACCTTTACAGCCTTCAAAGATTTTAGTAATTACCATTCGGTCATAAGTTCTTGAAAGATAAAAAGGAAAAACATAGGCGCCGTATTCAAAATTGTCGCCATTTTTAAATAAACTTAATTCCGATTTGGGAATAAATTTCTCAACATAACCTTGCTCGGTATTATCTTTTGGATAAATGAAATCTTCCGACCAGGTTGCCGTGCCTTCAATCCACCACCAGTTGGCTTTATAAAGCCAGCAGTCAAAAGCGCGCTGGAAAGCATGGAAGAGTTCATGAACAGTCGTGGTTTTCAAATTTTTATCATCCAAATTTTCCTGAATAATAATGAAGCTGCTTCGGCTGTTGCCGTTGTCTGGAACGTTAACGCCGTAAGAAGAGCCAAGTTGGGCAAAACCGGTTGGACCTAAAAAAATGTCAGTTTTTTCGTCCCCGCCCAAAGTGCCGTCAGACGGGGGAGTTTTTCCCAAAAGTCCGACATATTGGGCATAAGCCTGGTCAGTATTTAAATTGGCCACAATTTTTTGGGCGGGGCCATAATAAAGTTTGGTGATTTTTTCTTCACCGTTAACTGTTTCTTTTTTTTCCAGATACCAGACTTTGATTTTGCCGTCAGCAGTATTCAAAGTATCGTCGGATTTATAAGAGAGGGGCCGGTCAAAAGCCTTGGTCTGATCAATCAGTTTTAAAAATCCCGTTTGCGGTGTTTGGATTTCGCCGTTTAACATTTTACTAATAAAACTTTCTGGATTGTCCGGCCGCAAAAAATAGGGCGCCAAAGTTTTTTTAGTTTCGGCAGAAAGTTTATCCCAGTTTTCCTGAACTTCAGCAAAAGCGCCGGCATCTTCAAAAGGCTTATTTTCCGTTAAATATTCCTTGGGCAAAGTCGGATCATTAAACAAAAATTTTACTTTGTAAATCAAAGCCGTTTCTAAATCAATTTTACCTTCATCTAAAGCGGTTTGAATCAAATTTATACCGGTTGGTTCAGTAGAATAGCGAGGGTCGGTAAATTGATCAGCCTCAGTAGTTTTCTCTCCCTTGGGCAGAATAAAAAATAAAGCCGCACTGGCAATGATAATAACTAGGACGATTAGCCCTAAAATTAATTTCTTTTTCATAAAGTTTTGGAGCTTATGGCTTATGGGTTTATTGTACTCTATAAGGACCAGGTAGGCAAAAATCCACCATTGTTTTTTACTGAATTTAAAGCTAAAATGATTTAAATGGAAGCACAAGAAATATTTCAAAAAATTATTAGTCTTTTGGATAGTAACCAGGCTGATTATAAACTTTTCAGCCATCGGTCAGCTTTGACTTATGAGGACCTGGCAGTGGTCCAAAAAGAAGCCGGGTTTTTCGGCACTGAAGGTAAATGCTTAGTTTTAAAAGCTGATGATAAATTTATTGTTTATGTTACAATTCAGGGCTGCAAAGTAAATTTCAAACGAATAAGTGAAGTCGTTGGTGCCAAAACTATTAGGCTGGCCACAGCCGAGGAATTAAAAGAATCTTTTGCGGCTGAACCCGGCTGTGCTTATCCTTTTGGTTTTGCTGAGGGAATTGATATTTATATTGACCCAATAATTTATCAGCAGGAATGGTTTTTATTTAGCCCATTACTTTCAACTAAAACCGTGCAGGTTAGGGGAGCTGATTTGAAACAAGTTTTTGGCAGTTTATTAAACCGGGTGAGGGAAGCAACTGATTTTAATTTAATAAAAGATAGCTAAGAAATTATGAAAGCCAAAAACATTTTATTTATTATCATTTTAGCGGCTCTAATTATTGGCAGTGGAGTTTATCTTTGGCAAACAACAATTCATGTTGTACCAGTACAAACCAAAAATTTACCCTCAACTTCTCAGTCAATGCCATCAGCTGGTTATGATTCAACCACTGGCTGGAAGACTTATGAAAATGAAGATTTGGGTATTAGTTTTAAATACCCAGCAGATTGGCAAACCATCCAGCTGAATAAGCAGGGTAATATTGTTAATTTTTTAGCTGGCACAGTTTATAGTAGTGGTACTGACACTAGTGTAAATTATTTTGACCCGGGTCAGATTTTTTTCTTTGCTTTCTATTCAAAAGATTTTGAAGAATATGAAGGCTCGATCTTAAATAAAAAATCAGTGGATGTTAATTGGACCACTTCTCAATTCGCCGCCAATATGGGCGTTGGGGATATCGCCGATATCTTGTTTACCAAAAAATTAAGTGAAAAATCAATGTTAGTTGCCCTTTATGAATCGCCGGAATGCTCGCCAATGATGCGGTTAGTTATTTTAACGCCGTTTAGTGAAGCTTATCCAAACTTTGAGATTAGTATTTCCACCTCCGCGATGCAAAATGATCCAATAATTAAAGCTGAGGAGGCGCAGCAAGCGGCGCAATACGGTGCTGCTTGTAATTTGCGCGCGGGTTATCAAAAAGTCGCAGCTAAGATATTGGCTAACACCTATTCTGAAGAAATGAACAAAAATATTGAGACCGCTCGTTTAATTGCTGATTCATTAGTTTCAACTAAGTAATTTTTTAATAAAGGTTTTAGTTATGGCGAAATTAAAATTAGGAAAATATTGTCATTATAAAGGAAAGAATTATTTAGTGATTGGTTTAGCTAAGCACAGTGAAACTCTGGAAGAATTGGTAGTTTATAAAGCTTTGTATAATAATAAAGTTTCTAAGCTTTGGGTTCGGCCGAAAAAGATGTTTTTGGGAAAAGTAAAAGTGGGTGGCAAAATTGTCCCGCGGTTTAAATATTTAAGAAAATAAAAAAAGATCACTTGATCCGTGGCAAGACCGAGTGATCTGCAGTTTAGGCGCGCTTAAGCAGTTCTACCACTTGGGGTAGCTCGGCTGGGCCAGTGATGAGGATTCCGCCGGCATAGCCAGCGGCCAAGGCCGGGTCAATGTCCCGATTTTTTCGATCGCCGATCGAGACTACCTGGTCTGGTGTGAAGCCGAAGGCTTGGGAAATCCGGGTAAAGAACATTGGATTGGGCTTGATGGCTTCCAGACTGAAGCTCTCATCGCCAAACACCTTGGCCTGTGGTATCACTTCAGTAATACCAGTTAGCTCCAAAACCCGCTGAGCCATCGCTGGTGGTGAAGTCGTCCCGAAGCAAATCTGGTAGTGCGGAGCGAGTTGCTCCATTGCCACCTTAACCTCCGGTACAATGGTTATTTTACCGTCCGGGCAGTAAATCTCGGCCCGCCGCTGACTCCACTTGGCAGCATCAATTTGCCAGTCCTGCAAAAGCCGATAGACTGCCTCGGTCCTGCTGATTGGCCGGTCTTGGTCTGCCGCTATAGCCCTATGTCGGGCAATTGCCCTTTGCATCAGCTCGGTTGACCACCGAAAGAGAGTGGCTAATTGCTCAAGCTCTGTCAACCCTCTGCCTTTAATGAAAGCTTCACCCGCTTCATCGCTCGGATAGAGAGTCCGATCTACATCAAAGAGCAAGAGTCTGACAGAGGTGTTGGTCACCTTGCCAAAAGTTTCCATCCATCCATTCCTTTCTATGATTTCTGATTGAGACCAATCCTGCCAGTGACTTCTTAAAATAACACAGTGAATTGATTTTGTCAACCCAAATTTATTAATTATGAATAACCTAATTGTTTTTTGCGGTCCGTCTGCTTGCGGCAAATCAACTTTGATTGGAAAAATTATTGAACAATACCCGGACTTTGATTTTATTGATGTTTTTAATTATATTCAAAAGTATAAAGATGAAACCGGACACATTGAGCCGGCAGGATCTTTGGCCGCTCATCAAGAGATGCATCAGGATTTAGGTAAAATGGATAAAAATTTAATTTTGGAAATTGGCACCAATCGGGAGGAATTAAATATGAGTGGCATTAATAATTTGAAAGATAAATTTAATATTAAAGTTATATTCTGTCTGCTGGATGCGGAAACTTGTATCCAACGGGTGTTGGACCGAACCCAAGGAGATCAAAAAAGGGTGATCAGTCCGCTTGACTTGGCGGCGAAATTTCAACGGGTATTTCCGGATAATCATATTAAACTGGCTTTAGAATTTGATTTGCCATATATTGAAATGAACATGGCGCAATCCTTGGAAGAAAGGTTAAGTATTATTCAGCAGTTAATCAATAGTTAAAAATACCTTATGGCTTCTGCAAAAATTTTAATTGAAGGTTATACTAGTGGTGATTCTGGTGAAGGCCAAACTTGTCCGACTATCACTTTAGTCCGTGATCAACATATCATTATGGTAGTTGACCCGGGAGTTTTAGAAAGTCAAAATCTTTTAATAGAAGCTTTAAACAAAGAAGGTCTGAAGGTTTCTGATGTTAATTATGTTTTTGTCACTCATTCCCACTTGGATCATTATCGTAATATTGGCATGTTTCCCGAAGCTAAAACTGTGGAATATTTTGGCGTTTGGGATAAAGGCAATTGTGATGACTGGCCAGACCAGTTAACTGATGATATTGAAATAATTAAAACTCCTGGGCATAATTATGATGCTTTGAGTTTACTGGTCAAAACTGACGTTGGTTTAGTCGCAATTGTTGGCGATGTTTTTTGGAGAAAAGATTATCCTAAAGCTGACCCCTATGCGACTGATTCGAAAAAATTAGAAGCCAGCCGGAAAAAAGTTTTGGATATTGCCAATTACATTATTCCCGGCCATGGAGGTATATTTAAGGTGAAGTGAGTTTAGAATGAAAATGGTAAAGTTATAAAATTCAAGCTTCAATAAATAAAAACACCTCGGGATTTACCGAGGTGTTTTTCAGTAGATTAATATTAGAGTGCTGGTATACAGCCACCATTTTGACAGACTTCACCAACATTGCATGCCCGAAAATCGCTCCAGCGACAGTTACTATCAACTGCGGCATGGGAATAGTTATTATAGCAGTATCTGCCAGGAATACATTTTTCACCGCGATTGGTACATCGACCGTCAAAGCACCCATTATCACAAACAATACTTGCAGAGCTAAAGTCACCACTGTTACCAACACAGAAATACTCAACCATAGTCTTCGAACTATAAGTTACACAATAGTCAGTTGCTTTTGCTTCTGCTGCAGGCAAGGACTTGTATAAAATGGTACCCTTATGCGCTGGATCATTACCATTGTCGGTTTCCGCGCATTGCTGTTCGGGGCAATTTACTGGGTAGTAGAGGATTAACTCTTGTGCATCTGCCGGCGTGACGTGATTATCATTGTCGACATCGGCGCAATAAAGGTTAAAGGGTTGCGTGTTACTTAGGTTATCTAGGTAGTAGTTGAAAATTAATGAAGCATCGGTGCATGTTTGTTTGCCATCGCTATCAACGTCGCCAATTAAATTGCAAGATCCAGTGCCACAAACTAGTTTATGCACTTGTACTAACGCTCGTGCATCTGCCGGTGTTGGTTCCAAGCCATCAATACCATTAACATTAGCGCAATAAATATTAATGTTGTTGGCACTTGGTTTTTTTAGATATCGATCGAATATAAGATTTACGTCAGTGCAATTAATAATACCATTTCTATCCACGTCACCCATTAAACTGCAGGAGACTCTAGTACTCTTAAAAATTGTATTGCTTTTGCCAAAAATTGCCGGCAGTAAATTCATACTGACAATACCTGTACATATAATAACTAAACTAGCAAGCACAAGCATAATTACCTTATTACTTATTTTGGTTTTAGTTGCCGTATCTTGATTTTTATTTGGTATTGTTGTCATAAAAACGTTAAAATTATTTGTAAATAGTAGGTGTAATTAATGGATCATAGTTATCTCCTTCCTACTTTTATGAATAATAGTTAGATATATTAGTTAAGTTGGATTAGTATTTTTATTTTTTCAATTTTTTATTTTTAATCCACCCGAATCTCGCGATGCCATTCTAAGCCGCCGTTTAGATAAACGTCTTTCTCTTTATCCAATAATTTGAGTTTGAAGTTCAAAACGTAAGTGCCTTTTTTAATGCCGCGCGGATCTAAAGTGAATTTAAATTCACCGGTTTCGCCGGGTTGAATATAAGTTTTACCAACCGGCACGGCGGCAACTTCTTCTCTTACCCAGTCGCTTTGGTCATAAAAATAACTGGTGGAGCCATCTTGGTTATAAAGCTCTAAGGCAGTTTTGCGGGCCAGCCAAGTGGTATCAGCGCTGGTATTTTTTATTTTCATCGTAATTTGGATTGGCTTCCAGGTGTTACGAACAGCCGCAGGAATATTATGTTCTAAAATTTGAGCGGATAGTCCGGCTTTGACGATGATAAATTTGGCAATTGAGGTAATTTTAGTCGGGGTGCCATTTTTGTTGTAATATAGGCTAAATTCCTGGTTTAAAAGGCCACTTTGGTCAGAGGGAGCAGTCAAATTGAAGGTAAAACTAGCCAATTGGCTGCTGGCAACTGAAGTCTCCGTAAAGTTAACTTTATCTGGCACGCTAAAAGAGCTGGTTTCTTTATCTTTATCCGTAACCTTTAGCCAAACGTCGCCTGCCTGCCAATTAGTGCTGCCATTATTTTTGAATTTAATAGTTACTGATTGAGTGGCACCGTTGACCATAATTAGGCCATCAGGACTTATTGAATCAAAAGTGGCGGCAAAATTTCCAGTCACGGTGTTAGTGGGAGTAGCAACAACAGCATCTTGAATTGTATCATCAACATAATCAATATAATCACTGGCACCATGGATTTCTAGAAGGGCAGAATTAACTGTTAAAGCCCCAGTTTTTTTGCTTGGGCCAAAATTCCGGTCAAAGATAGCTAAATCTTCAACTTTCATCCGTTCACCACCAGTGATTAAATAATATTTGCCGTCAATTGTTACAAAGGTTCCATCTTTTAATTTGATCGGACTGCCGGTTGGATATTTTTCTAAATCACTCATACTAATAGTTTCTGGTTCTGCGGAATCAAATCGATTCTGCCAAACTGATTGGTTAACCTCATGTTTTAATCCGTCTTGAACCTGCCAAATTTTTCCGGTTTCATCTTTAAATAATTTTCCTTGAGGAAAAATTGCAGAATCAGAAATCAGGGTACCTAAAGTGTAATCAGCAATTTGAGTTTCGGAAACCGTGGTAATTTCATTCTCGGTAATAGCAATTTGAAAATCTTCAAGCAAAGCTAAAGCTGAATTATTAATGATTGGTCGTTTTTGGTTTTCCGTAAGCAAATAGATTTGACCTGAATCAGTCGACTTAACCAAAGTGTTATCAGCAAAAATAATTTCTGGTCCGTCAGGATAAGCAGCCAAATCATCAGAAGAAACATTGATGGCGTCAGTTGTTTTGTAATCTTTTAAAAATAATGTTGCTGACGCGAATTTATTTTTTTTATTATTTTTAATTAGCCAATAGTTACCATCGTGGGTAAGGATTTGGCCATCAAGAAATTTTTGTTCAGTAAAATAGCGGGACCAAATTCGCCAAAATAATTTATTGCCGCCAGCGGGTTGGGTTACTCCCAATTCCGGTGCATAACCAACATAGGGAGTATAGATATATAAATTTGCTGTGGCTTTATTGGCGGGGGTGACTTTGTAGCCATCAAAAGTGGTAGTGGTCTGGCCACTAGTAAAGGAAAACTGACCGGCTTTCTGCCAATAAATTTGTTGCGTTTCGGCGGTAGCCTCAACTTGATTATAAAACCCGCGGTATTTTTCTTTGCAGCCACCACCATAGCAACCATAACCAGTCGCCCAGTCCAAAGCTTTTTCCGTTGCTTGCTCTTTATGAATTAAGCTTTGCTCTTTCTCCAGGGTAGTTAATAAAAATTTTGGGCTAATGCTATGTTTTTGGGCAATTTCCCAAATCATTGCTGAAGCTTTCAATGTTTGGCCATCAATAACTTGGCTATAACGGGCTAAAACGCTGTTTTCCCGTTCCAAAAATTTCTGAATTGCTGCCTGAGACAGTGAATCTTTATTAATCAAGTCTTGGTCAGTGATTATATTATGGGGATTAAACGTTCGGGCCCAAGTATTTGGGGCAGATAAGACAAAAAAAGCTAAGATTACGATACTTAGCTTGAGAGTAAGTCTTTTCTTAATTTTTGTTTTTGTTTTAGTAAAAGGTTGAAAAAAGGCCATAGTTTTGAATCTACTTATATTTTAGCATATTTTTTCCTTTTTGTAAATCCCATTACTACTTTTTTGTCGTTTTTGTTCTTGATGACAAAGTTGGAATAAGCTAGTATTTTTTTTAGCTTTGTGGTATATTAGATTTAGATAATTTCAATTAACAAGGAAGGGGGTGAAAAAATGAAAAAAATCGCAACTTTAACAACTCTAGCAGTAATTTTTACGCTAACTGTTTTGCCGGCTTTAGCCTTGGAGACTGGTATTGAATACGGTACTTATACTGGTTTAGGCACTAAAGATATCCGTGAAGGAATAATGGCAATTGTTAATGTCTTATTAGGCTTTTTAGGTATTATTGCTATTATCATTATTCTTTACGGAGGTTTTGTTTGGCTGACTTCAGGTGGTAATGAAGAAAAAGTGGGTCAGGCCAAAAAGATTATCAGCGCCGGGGTTATCGGTTTAGTTATTATCTTTATTTCCTACGCTATTGCTACCTTTGTCATCAATCAGTTGATTACCGCAACAGGCGCAGTCTAAAGAATTATCAGCCAAGACTAAACTTTACTTAAGTAATACAAGGAGAGATGCTAATTTATGTCCAATTTCAATAATTTTGGGTCAGCTTTGGATGTTTCTGTCGGCGAAATTTGGCTTGAAATCATTGGTTTAGTGCCAAAGATTTTAGTGGCAGTAATAATTTTTATTGCCGGTTTATTTATTGCCGAATTTTTAGGTAGAGTTACCGCCAAAATTCTGAAAAGACTTTATGTCGATCGGGTGACGGAAACAACTGGCCTGAAAAAGATTTTGGAACGAATTGGTTTCAAGATTGAAATCAGTAAAGCTTTAAGTCTATTGGTTACTTGGTTTTTGTATGCCATTGTTTTAGTGGTGGCAGCTGATATTTTAGGCTTAAGCCAAATCTCTGGATTTCTGCAAGCAGTAGTTTTGTACATTCCCAATGTAATTATTGCTATTGTCATTCTGATCGTTGGGATTGTAGTTAGTAATTTTATCTATACCTTGGTCAAGGAAACATCTCTGGCGGCCAAATTAAAGGCATCAGATTTCTTAGCTTCTGTTGCGAGATGGGCCATTTTAGTTTTTACTTTGATGGCAGCCTTGCTTCAGTTGAAAGTGGCAACAGAATTAATCCAAATTCTTTTTACTGGTTTAATTTTGATGTTTTCTTTGGCTGGTGGTATTGCCTTTGGTTTAGCGGGTAAAGATAAAGCTAAGGAAATATTAGATCAGTTGAGTAAAAAATAAAAATTTAAAATAGAAAAGGAGCCCTCGCTTTTAGTGGGGGTTTCTTTTTTATTTTCTTTATGGTATTCTTTGGGAAGAGGGATTATCTCGTTATTTTTAAAAAGCAGGAAGGGGGTGAAAAAATGAAGAAAAAGATTATAGTTTTTGTAGTTTTAGGAACAATTTTTGCTTTAACGACTTTACCAGCCCTAGCCTTAGAGACCGGTCTTGAATATGGTACTTATACTGGTTTAGGGACTAAAGATATCCGCGAAGGGGTAATGGCTATTGTTAGTATTCTATTAGGATTTCTTGGAATTATTGCAATTTTAATTGTCTTATATGGTGGCTTTACTTGGATGATTGCAGGTGGTAATGAAGAAAAAGTGGGTCAGGCCAAGAAAATCATCAGCGCCGGGGTTATTGGTTTAGTTATTATCTTTATTTCCTACGCTATTGCTACCTTTGTCATCAATCAGTTGATTTCGGCCACAGGTGCTGTTTAAGACGTTTCGATATACTATAAATAAAGACGCAATCTAAAAAATTGTGTCTTTATTTTTTAGTAATGTTGATTAAAGCAAACCAATAATTACCCAGAATAAAACGGCTAAATCATTTTTGAAATAGGGGACATCGATTAGACCGTGGACGAGAATGGTTATCATGGCGGCGAGTACGCCTAGAATTAGAAGCCCCGAGCCCCGAGCCCCGAGCCCCGAGCTTCTAAAGCCAGTCTTAAAGAATTTGATTATTATCCAAACAAAGGCAATTAAACCCAGCAGCCCGATTTCCAGCCAAAAATTCAGAAGAATATTATGAGGATAGAGGAGAGCCTCCATTTTTAAAGGATCACGCAGTTGGTCTTGAATTTGGGCAAAGCCATTTATTCCAGCACCAAAAATAAAATTTAGCGGGTTGGTCAAAAGATGCTGCCAACTCATTTGTAATAAAATCAGACGATTTTGGCCTGATGTGTCCTGAAGAGTAATTAAGTCTAAAACTTGGTGCTGAGTTATTGGAATTACCAGACAGGTAATAATCAGAACCAGGACAATTAAAGTTGTCCATTTTTTACCCGCACACCAAAAATTTTGGTGTGCGGGTTTATTCCAGCCAAAGAATGCTAAAAAGACAATAGCCGCGGCCAAGCCCAGCCAGGTGCCTTGGGAAACAGTAAATATTACCGCCAGGATTGAGGGGATAATTATCAGTAATTTTAAAATGGTAGCTTTGAAGTTTTTAATTTCCGAAAGCAACCAACCGAAATAGATGGCCAAAATTGGTCCTAAGTATAAGCCGATTGCATTCGGCGAAGTAAAAATCGAAGTGACTCGCCGGTGTTCAGCAGCAACCCAGCCCGCCTCAGCAATACCAAAGCCGGTAAACTTTTGATAAATGGCCAGCAGAGAAATGACAAGGGTGGAAATACCTAAAGACCATAGAAGAATTTCTTTGTCTTTCTGTGTTTTTAAGACGTTAATCAATATTAAGTAAAATAAGAGGGGTTCAATAAAATAGGCTTTCCAAAGACCGGCGGCAGCAGTTTTATCGGGAGAAAGTATTACGCCGATTGTTGAGGCAATGATGATTAAAAGGATTGGCCATTTTAGGAAGTAGGAGGTAGGTTGTAGGTGGTAGGATTTGGTTAAAAGTGATTTGATGAAAGGGACAAGGAAGGTGACCCAGATGCAAAGTTCTAGATAGGTGAAAGGAAGAAACCAGATTTTGGAACGAAAAAGATAGGTCGGCAGTAAAATAATGGTTAGACCAACGGCGTAAGCCGGTTTTTTGTAAGCTAGATAACCGAGAATTACTAAAATTACCAAAAGCAAAAAATTGATCTGGTACCAGAATTGATTGAGAAAACTTTGAATTTGCCAGTTGAAGTCGAAGATGAACATAGTTAGCAAGTAGGAAGTAGGTTGTAGGAAGTAGGGTTAGGAATTTAGGATTTTGATATAAAAACCTTTTTTGGCGGTTTTGAGCCAGGCCCCAGTTTGTTTATTGTAACCTTTGTCCACCATTGACAGTCTAACCAATTTATTATTTTTCATAAAGTAGGGATCAACGACTCGAGTTTTGGAATAAATATGAAGTTCAGCTTGGCTCTTTGGCACTACCTTTGCTCTAATTGTTTTCAATTTTATTATTTTTTGGGCAAGGATAGGGTCTTTTTTTAATTTAGTTAAAACCAGTTGGTCAGTCGTAAATAAATCCTTTTTTTGAATTAACTTTTTTTCCAAGCCTAATTTTATAATGTCGGCTAATACCTGATAAATAGTTGCTTCCAGGGGGTTACACCATAAAACCTGATTCATTTTTAGATAAAGTGCGGCAAAAATTTTTGCTGATTTTTTATTTTTGAAAATGAATTGATTATGCCAGACCGTTAAATTCTCCAAAAGATACTTTGGATCGGTCATTTTGAGCTTTTTTAAAGTTGGCTCCTGCAAAGTATAATCAAGACGGTCAGCGCAAAGATCAGGCAATTTTTTTTCTAAAAGAGGAAGATTTTCTTGAGCCAAAATTTCTTTAGGTTTAATGTGATGTTTGGTTAAAATTTTATTTATTCCCTGAATTTCCAAGGCTTGGGCTAATTTTGTGTCCTGGTAACTTTGAGTGGTGTGAGAATTAAAAACGAAATCGGCAACATGGGAAAAAGCCGTATGAGAAACATCATGTAAAAGGCCGGCAACTTGCTCGGTTAGCGGGGCATTAAATTTTCTGAGCAGGAGCATAACGCCGATTGAATGTTGAAAACGAGTAAAAGGCCCCGGTGAGGTGTAATGAAAATCATGAGCGCCATTTTGGCCAACTCCTTTAAGACGCTGCAGGGCCGGAGATTTAATCAACTCAATTAAAACCGGTTCAGTAATAATAAAACGGCCGTAGATTTTATGGTTAATAATCAGCGGTTTCATCCTTTTTTATTTTAACAATGTCTAAAATTATCTGTTTGTCAAAGCCTTTGAGTAAGTACAAAGCGGCAAAATAAACCAAAATTCCCAAGCTAACTGACAGCCCTAGCGGTAAATTAGGTAAAAACCAAAGGGGGATAGCCATTACCAGACTGGCAATAATTGATTTGCCTAGCATTTTTAATTTTGGCAGAAATTTTAAATTTTGGTACATCACATAAGCGGCAGTAAATAAAATAAAAGTTTCGGTAAACACCGTCATCCAGGCCGCACCCCAGTAAGTGTATTTATAAATAAAAATAATGTAACCGATAATGGAAACTGCCGCGTTAATGGCATAAAATTTTATCATTTTTTTCTGTTGATTTAAGGCCACAACGGCATAACCAAATAATCCGGCAATAAAAATGATACCGGTGGCAATTAAAAGGATTTTTATAATTTCACCAGAAATGGTAAAGTCGGTGCCGGCCATCAAAACCATTAAGGGTACGCCGAGAAAATAGCCGCCAACAATCATCGGGATGATAATAATAATCAAAAAATCAAATGCTACTTGAATGATAGTTTTTAATTTAGCAAAGTTTTGAATCGCAACGGCGGTAGCTAAGACCGGCAAAATTAAACCCAAAAATAAATAATTAATGTTAATTAGAACTTCCAGAATTTTGTAAGGGGCACCATATAGTCCAACTTCAGTTTGAGGCCGCATCAAAGACATGATGAAAATATCGCCTTTAAAATAAATTAGGTTTAAAGCAATCGTTAAAGCCACTGGCCAGGTTTTGATTAAGATTTTTTTCCAGACTGCCAGTTCAAACCTGGGTTTGAGCAAAACTTTTTTTGCCGCAAAAAACAATAAAATTAAAAAGATCAGCAAACTGTCTAAGGCAGCGGCCAGTAAAATTCCGTAAAGCCCCCAATCAAAATAAATCGTGATAATAATTAACAGTAGATAAATTAGTTTAGCGGTGACTTCCGACAGTACCACTTGGACCATTAAAAATTTTTTTTGAAAGAAGCTGGTTAGAGTTGAGGTGAGTGAAGCCGCTACAAAGCCAAAAACAGAAATTAACATGCCGACTTTGACTACCAATGGATAAGGGAAAAATATTGCCAAAATTGGCGCCAGGCTTAAAAAGGTAGCGGACGCAATCAGACGAATGGTTAGAGCATTACTTAAAATTTGGCTTTCATTTTCTTTGGGGTCAGAAATCAATTGGGTCGTGGTCATTTGCAGGCCCAGATCGACTAGAATGCCAAAGATGGCTAAAAAAGCGTAAATTGTCGAATAGTAGCCAACTCCTTCTTGACCTAAGTAACGAGTCATTAAGCCAAAACCAAAGAGGGCTAAAGCAATAGTTATAACTTTACCAAAAACTTGGATAATCGTGTTGTGGGCAATTTTTCGGACTTCGGTCATGGTTGAAGAATAAGAAATTAACAAAATAAGAAATTAAAAAATTAAAGCCTTGATTTTCTTAATTTCTTATTTTCTTACTTTTTTGCTAGTTCTATTCTAGCAAATTTTAGCTATTTTTTCAATTTAAATATTTGACAAAATTTTTTAGATGTGCTATACTGTATTTAGAGAGTTGAGAAGTACTCTCTTTTATAAAACCCAAAATAAAAATCCCGACTGCTGTCGGGATCCTCGATTTCTCACCAAATCAAAGATTTGGGAGAAATCGGGACAAAAACAAAAATATGTCATCAATTCAAGCCGGTCGCGAAGTATTATCCTTATTTGGGATAGCCAAATACCCGACAGTACTGAATAAAAAAATTGCCAGTTTTGGACTTTTCGGCAGTTTAATCAGTGCTTTTTTTGTTGTCTTGGCTATCAGTCTAGTTTTGGGTATTGCAACTTCGGCCTTGGAAAAATCCACGCCAGCCGCTGAGGCGGTTTCACTAACCGAAGAAAAAGTCGCTTTTACCCCGGGACAGTTTGTCAGCGACAAAATTAGGCAGGGTTATATGGAGCTGAGATAATTTTTATTTCGCCAGTCTAGCGTTGCCTTACCTTGTTAAGGCAGCTAAAATCCTTGGCGTTAAGATAGTTGTCCTTTTTAGTACAACCAAAACAAAAACCAAAAATATATGGCCTGTGGGCCATATATTTTTTTATAAAAAAATGCCTTAGTTTTACCCTTGGCATTAAACTCTAGTATTTCATCCTAATTTTAAGTAAGCAAGGGGAATATGGCAAGAGCACGTTTGCTCTACTAGCTGTTCAGGAATTCCACCTGATTTGCCAGAGGCTGGTCAGACCCTTAAATTCCCCGAACCTTTTTCTCCTATAGAGGTTGTCGCCTTTTCGTTTCCACTTCTGTGGCCTCGGACCACGCCTGGTCCGGACCGATCAACGTCGCCGTTGTCCGCTTTGACCGCGGCGACACTGGTCGCTATGGGCCTTTTTATAGCGGCCCAAGCGGCACTTTTCCAATATAGTTCAACTCTCATTTTTTGTCAATAATAGCCTTAAAATGTGAATCCGGAATCCAGAGTTTTGTCGCAGAATCCCAGATGCCGGCTCGTAGGCCGGCATGGCAAACAAAAAGGCTTGTATAATTTATTATTTTTTGTTAATATACGAATAATCGGACCAACATGGAGGTCCGTAACTAGGTGGGGAGCCATCGAGCCCCCAAAAGATTGGAGGTTACCCATGGGACCATTTGCTGAGATCGTTGAGACGCGTAATCGGAAGAAGTTGGCCGGCAGCCATGACATCGCGCAGAAGAAACGCGTACAGGGTCTCGGTGCCGCCGGCGTACACGCGAAGGCTTTCGGGCTCATCGTTACGTAGCTTCCTGCGGAAGCGACCTGGAGAGGAAAATCTCCCGATGGTCGGAAGCCAGTCAATCGACGACGGACCAGTCCGTTCACCTCAATTCACTCCTTTGGAGTCGAAGCGAAGTGACTTGGTCCGTCGTCACCCTTTTTCAAAAAATAATTTAGATATCAGAACCAGAAGGAGCAATTGGTAAATAGCTTCTTTTGTTTTTAATTTTAATAAAAAAAGACCTACCGTTTGGCAGTAAGTCGAAACCAGCTAAACCAGCCTGGTTTAGATTTTCAGGAGTGAAAAGTTACCGCTGGCTGTGCCTTGGAGAATGAATTTTTCTACTGTCAGTTGGGAAAACTTTGCCGCAATCAGACCAGCGATTTCTGCTAAGTCCTGTCTTTGGATTTTTTCCTCTTCAGCCGGATCAGCAATGCCGTAAGCGCCGCAATTGTCGTGCATCACCAGCACGACTTTTTTGATGCCATGGAGCCGGCTGGAAATATCAATTTGTGACAATAGTAAATCTCGGCTATCAGTTAGAAACACTTTAGCTGCACCAGCTAAGGAAACCAAGTCAAATTGGTCAGCGGCGCAAATGCCGTTTTCCGCCAGGAGTTTAGCAAAGACCCCGGATTGAATCCGGAAATCAATGCAGCGGAAAACGATGGCTTGGCAGGTATGACTCATAAGCTAGAAATTAGGAATTTAGGAAGTTAGGAATTTAGGAGGTTAGGCTTTAGTCGGTTTTGATAGTGGGTTGATGGCTGGGTTTATGCTTGCGGGCGACTTTGAGCCGGGCCAGTTCTCTTTCAATTTTGGCTGTTAGGGCAGTATAGTCAACCGCTTCTTTATCTTTAGTATTTTTTAATAAATCTTCAGCGCGCTTTTTAGCTTCTTCGGCGCGGGCAATATCAATCTCTTGCGCATGTTCGGCATTTTCCGTTAGGACAACTATTTCACTGTCAGGTTTGACTTCAACAAAGCCACCAGCAATAGCCAAAGGAGTTTCTTTGCCGTCGGATTTAATCACCAGTTCGCCGGCCTGCAAAGCGGAGAGCAAAGGTATGTGATTTGGCAAAACCGTAATCTGGCCGGTTTGGGTCGGCAAAGTCACTTGGTCGATTTCTTGCTCGAAAACCACTTTTTCCGGGGTGACAATTTTGAACTTTAGTTTAGGCATAATATAGCGAGATCAGCGAGTTCAGTAAATTCAGCGAGTTCAGATGCTTAATTTACTGAATCAGATATTTAATGTTTATTTTCTTATATCGTCAATCCCGCCCTTCATATAGAAGTCCTGCTCGGCAACATCATCATATTTACCCTCGAGAATTTCTTTAAAGGCGCGGATAGTTTCTTTTAGCGGCACATATTTGCCGGTTATGCCGGTAAAAGTTTCCGCCACAAACATCGGTTGGGATAAAAACCGCTGGATTTTTCGGGCGCGACTGACAGTGGCTTTGTCTTCAGCTGACAATTCTTCCATGCCCAAAATTGCAATGATATCCTGCAAATCTTTATAGCGCTGTAAAACTTTTTGGACGTTTCTGGCAACTTCATAGTGTTCTTTGCCAACAATTCTGGGGTCTAAAATGGTTGAAGAAGAATCTAGGGGGTCAACTGCCGGGTAAATACCTAGTTCTGATAAAGCTCGGGAAAGTACAACGGTGGAATCTAAGTGAGCAAAGGTGGTGGCTGGTGCCGGGTCAGTCAAATCGTCAGCTGGAACATAAACGGCTTGGACTGAAGTAATGGAACCATCTTTGGTTGAGGTAATGCGTTCTTGAAGTTCGCCCATTTCTGTGGCTAAGGTTGGTTGATAACCCACCGCTGAAGGAATCCGGCCCAAAAGAGCAGAGACTTCCGAACCAGCCTGGGTAAAACGAAAGATATTATCAATAAAAAGTAAAACGTCTTTGTGTTCAACGTCGCGGAAATATTCCGCCATCGTCAATGCAGTTAAACCGACGCGCATTCTGGAGCCGGGCGGTTCATTCATTTGGCCAAAAACCATGGCGGTATTTTTAATAACGCCGGATTGAGTCATTTCCCGATACAGATCATTACCTTCACGAGTTCTTTCGCCGACGCCACCAAAAACAGAATAGCCACCATGTTCAGAAGAGATATTTCGGATTAGTTCTTGAATAATAACGGTTTTGCCGACGCCGGCACCACCGAACAAACCAACTTTGCCGCCTTTAACAAACGGGCAGATTAAGTCAATAACTTTAATGCCGGTTTCAAATATTTCGGCTTTGGTGGATTGGTCGGTTAGTTTGGGCGCTTCGCGATGAATTGGCCACGTTTCTTTAGTTTTAGCTGGTTCTTTGTTGTCTAATGGTTGGCCTAAGACATTAAAGATCCGGCCTAAAGTTTGGGGACCAACTGGCACGGAAATCGGCCGGCCAGTGTCTACCGCGTCCATTTCGCGGCTCAAACCGTCGGTTGAACCCATGGCCACCGCCCGCACAATATTAGAGCCGGCATGCTGCTGGGTTTCCAAAACCAAAGTTTCCTTGCCGTTTTTGACTTCAATGGCATTGTAAAGTGACGGCAGCTGATTTTCAAAATAAATATCAACAACCGGACCAATAACTTTTTTAATTTTTCCGATGTTACTCATAAGTTATAAAATAATATTTATTAATTATTCCAAAGCGGCTTTAGAGCCGGTAATTTCAGCAATCTCTCGGGTAATCGCTGCTTGTCTGGCTTGGTTAAAGGCTAACGTTAGGCTGTCAATCATATCGCCGGCAGCACTGGTGGCATTTTTCATCGCCAGCATGCGGGCTGAATGTTCGGAAGCAGCTGATTCAAGCAAAGCCTGATAAAGCTGAATTTCTATCAGCCGCGGCAAGAATTGATTTAAAATTTCAGTTTTATTCGGTTCAAATAAATATTCAAAAATTTCAAAATCAGTTGGCGCAGTTTGTTTATCTGTTTCGCCGACACTGCCTAAGTCGGAATCAGGTGTCGGCTCAAATGGTAAAAGCTGGCGGATTTTTGGCTTTTGGACCATGGCCGAACGAAAATCAGTATAAACTAAAATAATTTTGTCATAAGTGCCGGCTAAAAAGTCAGAAGTGATCATTTTGGCAATCGGCAGAATTTCTTTAGTGCCACTAACTACATCCGGTTTTTCAAATTCGGCCACGACTTTTTGGCCGTTTCTGACCAGAAACTCTGCACCTTTGCGGCCAACAGCAATCCATTCAATTTCGGCTTTTTGGCTTTGGGCGTATTGTATGGCTTTACCAGTTATTTGGACATTGAAACCGCCGCAAAGCGCCCGGTTGGCCGAAATGATAACTACGCCGATTTTTTTTATTTCTTTCCGGCTGGCCAAAAGCGGATGATCTTCGGCGGTAGTTTTTCCGGCTAAGCCTAAAACTAAATTCCAGGCCGTGGCGGCGTAATCACGCGAAGCTAAAACCGCCATCACCGCTTTTCTCATCTTGACGGCGGAAACCATTTCCATCGCCCGGGTAATTTTTTTGGTATTAGAAATCGACCGGATTCTTTTTTTAATTATTTTGCTTGAAACGGCCATAGGTTAGAAAGTAGGAAGTAGGAGGTAGGTAGTAGGGGCTAAGCAATAGTTTGCTTGTAGTCCGTTATTAATTTTTTAATTTGTTCTTCAATTTCCGGGGTTAACTGCTTTTCTTTAACAATTTTTTCCATTACCGCTTTAGCGTGCGCGCCGGTGTATTTAACTAAGCCGGTTTCAAAATCCCGGACTTTTTCAACAGCGATATCATCCAAGAAGCCGTTAATGACTGCATAAATTATCAAAACCTGATATTGAACGGGTACGGGTTCATATTGCGGCTGCTTTAAAACTTCAGTCAGCCGCGCGCCTAAGTTAATCTGTTTTTTGGTGGCTTCATCCAAATCCGAACCGAATTGGGCAAAAGCGGCCAATTCGCGGTACTGGGCCATTTCCAGTTTCATCTTGCCGGCGACCTGTTTCATCGCTTTAATCTGAGCAGCCGAGCCGACGCGGGAAACAGATAGCCCGGTGTTAATGGCCGGCCGGATGCCTTGGTAGAACAAATCGCTTTCCAAAAAAATCTGGCCGTCAGTAATGGAAATAACATTAGTGGGAATATAAGCGGCAATATCACCGGCTTGCGTTTCAATAATTGGCAAAGCGGTCAGTGACCCGCCGCCATAATCGGCATTAAGCCGGGCAGCGCGTTCCAAAAGCCGGGAATGAAGATAAAAGACATCGCCGGGATAAGCTTCACGGCCAGGCGGGCGTTTTAAAAGCAAAGAAATCTGGCGGTAAGCGGCGGCTTGTTTGGATAAGTCATCATAAATTACCAAAGCGTCTTTACCTTGGTCCATAAAGAACTCGCCCATGGCACAGCCGGCAAACGGCGCTAAGTAAAGCAAAGCCGCCGGATCCGAAGCATTAGCTGCAACAATGGTGGTGTATTCCATGGCGCCGCGTGCTTCCAGTTCCGCAATAATTCTGGCGACTTTAGCTTCTTTTTGGCCGATACTGATGTAAATGCAGGTAACATTCTGGCCTTTTTGGTTGATAATGGCGTCAATGGCTAAAGCGGTTTTGCCGGTTTGCCGGTCGCCAATGATTAATTCGCGTTGCCCACGGCCGATGGGAAACATCGCGTCAATTGATTTAATGCCGGTTTGTAGCGGCGTATTAACGCCTTGGCGGGTAATGACGCGGGGAGCAATTTTTTCCACCGGATAGAATTTTTCACTTTTGATTGTGCCCTTGCCGTCAATCGGCTGGCCAAGTGGATTTACCGCGCGACCAACTACCGCCGGACCAACTGGTACTTCCAGAATTCGGCCAGTTGATTTAACCGTGTCGCCTTGTTTAATTTTACCGTAGTTACCCAAAATAATGGCGCCGACGAAATCCTCATCCAAGTTTAGAGCTACGCCAAAAATATCATTGCCGAAGTCAAGCATTTCCGAAGACATCGCTTCAGAAAGTCCGGAAATTTTGGCAATGCCGTCGCCGACTTCCACGACAGTGCCGGTTTTTTCAGTTTTAACCTCGGTCTGATAATCACTGATTTGTTTTTTCAGACTCGAAATTATGTAATCTTTGTTCTGATCTGCCATATTAGTTATTGATCAAATTATTTTTTAAATTTATTAATTGCATTTTTATACTGCCGTCGATTAAATTGTCACCAATTTTGATAATCATTCCTCCGATCAGGCTTTCGTCCACGATTTTTTCTGCCTGGATTTCCTTACCAAGTCGTTTTTTCAGCTGGCTAGTAATTTCTTTTTCATCTGATTTACTAAGCGGTCGGGCTGTTTTAATTTCCACTTTCTGGATGCCTTGCTTTTGGCGCGAATAGTTTTCAAATTCCTCAATAATTTTTGGCGCCAAAGACAAAGCTTGGTTTTTTGCTAAAACCAAAACAAATTTTTTAATTACTTTGTCAGCCTGCTTGTGGTCTAAGTCTTGCACAGCCTCAAACAAGCTGATGGCATATTTTTTAGCGGAAATCTTCATAATATAATACTAATGAATGCGAATTGATGCGAATATTGCGAATGCTACGAATTAGCCATTTGTATCATTAGTATATCATTCGTAGATTCGCATTATATTAAACTTTTTTAATAACATCCTCAATAATTTTTTGATCTTTGGCTTGGTTCAGTTTTTCGCCAATGATTTTTTCAGTAGTCAAAATGACCAGTTCACTCACTTCTTTTTTAACGTCAGCGACCATTTCCTGTTTTTGCTGGGCAATTTGTTTTTTTGACGCTTCAACGATTTTGGCCACTTCCACTTTAGCTTTGTCAACAGTTTCCTGTTTTTGCTTATCTGCCAATTGTTGAGCAGAAGCTAAAATCTTTTCCGCCTCCTTTTTTGCCTCAATCATTTGCCGTTTTTCTTCGGCACTGACATGCTGGAGTTTTTCTTCAATCACTTTGGCGTCATTCAGGCTTTTTTCGATCTTGTCGCTTCTTTCACTCATTTTTTTGGCTAGCGGCTTTAAGGCAAAAAACCATAAAACAAAAACCACAATGCCAAAGTTAATTAACTGGGCAATAATGATTTTGTAATCAATGTGAAAGGTGTTTATAATTTCACCCATAAAATAACTGATCTTAGTTAATTAAACGCGGAATGACGCGGAATTAAACGCGAAAAATGCGGAAATAATTGGCATTAATCAATTTTACCTTGGCGGTTTTAGGCGGAAATCGAAAAAGCGATAACTAATGCATAAATAGCAATAGCTTCGGCAAAAGCGGCGGCTAAAAGCATTGGCACTAAAATTTTACCGGCTGACTCCGGGTTGCGACCAATTGATTCCATAGCGGCCGCGCCAATTTTACCAATGGCTAAACCAGGTCCGATTGAACCAATACCGATGGCTAAGGCTTTGGCTAACATTGTTAAATCCATAGTGAATTACCTCTCAAGTAGGTTGTCAAAGCTTTTTTGGCATACCTACTAATAAATTAATTATTAATATTATTAATTAAATCCAAATGTCAAAATCCAAATTACAAATCAAGTTCAAAATCTAAAATCCAAATGAAATTTGATATTTGAGCTTTGGATTTGATTTGACATTTGAAATTATGATTTTGAAATTAATTTTAATGTCTTGCTTCCGCATGTCCCTCTTCCCCATCATGGCTGGTTGTCATAATTGTCAAAAATACCAAGGTTAGCATCGCAAAAATTAAAGCCTGAATAATGCCGACGATAATTTCTAAAAAGATAAACGGAATTGGCAGAACAAAAGCGAAAATCGCCGCCATGGCGCCAAGCAACACTTCGCCAGCAAAGATATTGCCGAATAACCGGAAAGAAAGTGAAGCGACTTTGGCAAATTCACCGATAATTTCAATTAAGCCGACAAAAAATTTAATTGGGTTGACAAACAAAACATTGTAATCTTTTTCTTTGATGATTTTTTTGGGAATTTCTAAAAATAAATTGAGGCCGATAAAACGATTTAAATGCGACCAGCCGCTGACTAAAACCACGCCAAAAATATGGGTTAAAACAATTGCCATAATTGCCAAAGCCAAAGTGGTGTTTAAATCAGCCGTACCACCGCGTAAAAAGGGGATAAAGATTGCTTCAGCACCGTGATGCTGGACAAAGCCGATTGAGCCCACACCGGGCAAAAGCCCAAACCAGTTGTTCAGTAAAATAAAAATGAAAAGTGGAAAGACAATGGGCATGAATTTCAAGGTCTTTTGGCGTGAGCCGGTAACTGAATCCGCCATTTTTAAAGCTTCATCCAAA
>Ga0172379_10002401_pt1 | contig 33246 bp, 25 predicted proteins | sample GrowelOW334metaG_FD_119756 | JGI IMG/M metagenome (GOLD analysis project Ga0172379, IMG submission 119756) | Groundwater microbial communities from an aquifer near a municipal landfill in Southern Ontario, Canada - Groundwater well OW334 metaG | ecosystem: Environmental > Aquatic > Deep...
CGCCTTCCGCCTTCCGCCTTCCGCCTTGCCGGGGATCCGGCATGACCGACCTCGCCGCCCAGGCCCGCGGCATCGGCGTAAGCTTCGACCTCGACCGAACCCTGGGCCGGCACGAGCACGGTCTTCTTGATCCGGAACAGCACGCCGGCGGGCGTGAGCAGCCGCGTCGTCGCCACGAGCGTCTGGGCGCGGCCGAGCGAACTCGAGATGCGGACGAAAGCGGTGGCGTGGGCGTCCATCTTGACGAGCGACGTCGAGGGAAAAGATTGGGTGAGCGTTTCCGTCGCTTCGAGGACATCGCCGGCGACGTCTCCCGGCGCCGGTTCGCGGGCCACGTCTACGATGAATTCCGACTTGACCGGCTCCTGCCGCGACAGGATGACGACCGTGGCCCGGGCGAAAATGACGTAAAGCGCGAGCCCGATGGTCCCGATGGTCAGCACGACGAAAACCGTCGCGATGCGGCGGTACAGATTGACGTGAGCGGCGGCGATGGCCGCCTGCTGGTCAGGAACCGGCTGGATGAGTTTCATGAGGTCAATATAACATAAAGAGACGGAGTGAGGGAGTACGGAAGTCAGGGAGAATCGACGCTCCCGGACTTCGTCTCTCCCTGACTCCGTCTCTTCCTCACTCCTCTACTCCGCCTGTACGGCCCCCTTGCCGACCACGGCCTCGATATCCTTGATGGTGTCGCCCGAGAATTCCACGTTGAAACTGGTCTCGATCCTCTTCGCACCCTGGGCCGAACGGGTGACGAGCACGACCCGGCGGTTGCCGGGATGTTCGGCGAGCACGCGCTTGAGTTCGTTGGCGAAAGACGGCCGCATGGACTCCGGCACTTCGACCAGGATGCGTTCCTGCTCGGAGCCGGCGCGGCGGGCGGAACCGAACGTTCCAGACCCCGACGACACCGCCATAGTGAGCATGTGTTTCAGATTCTCAGCCGTCTCCGGCGTGATCACGTAAGCCGCGTCACACAGCAATTTGGGTTCATTGTCTTTTTCGGAATATTTCCCCTGGATGATGACCGCGGCATCCTGGACCCACATCTCGGGATTCTTCTTGAAGATCGACGGGAAAACGACCACTTCGACGGAGCCCGTGACGTCGCCGACCTGGGCGAAGACCATGGGCTCGTTCTTCTTCGTGAGGATGTGCTTCTCCGTGAAGATCACGCCGCCGATGAAGATCGGGCCGGACTGGCCGCGCTTCGCTTCCATCTCCGAGACTTTGGTGAGCAGGTCGCCGAAATATTCGGCGTCCTCGCGGAACGGATGTTCGGAGACGTACAGGCCAAGGAGTTCGCGCTCCCAGGCGAGCTTCTCGCGCTTGGTGGCCGGCGGAACTTCCCGGAGCGTCATCGGCGCGCGCTCGGCGGCGACTGCGCCGGCCGCGAACAGGTTGAACTGGCCGGAGTCGGCGTCCTTCACCGCGGCCTTGTGATAGGTCAGGATGGTCTCGATGTTCGCGAGCAGCTGGTTGCGTTCGCCGAGCGAATCCAGGGCGCCGGAACGGATCAGCGCCTCGAGCGACTTCTTGTTGAAACTCTTCGTCCCGACGCGCGCGGCGAAATCGGCGATGTCCTTGAAGACCTGGCCGCTCCGCGCGCGCTCGGCGATGACCGCTTCGATCATGTCCGTACCGAGATTCTTGATGGCCGACAGGCCGAAGCGGATGTGCTGGTCGTCGATGTAAGTGAAATCGTTGCCGGAATGGTTGACGTCCGGCGGCAGCACTTCGATGCCCATCCGTCCGCACTCGGTCACGGCGCTGGTCACGGTCTCCATGTCGCCGGACGCGGACTCGGCCGAAAGCACGGCCGTCATGAACTCGGCCGGGTAGTTAGCCTTAAGATAGGCGGTGTGGTAGGCCACGACGGCGTAAGAAGCAGCGTGCGCTTTGTTGAAGCCGTAAGCCGCGAACGGTTTGATCAGCTCCCAGATCTGGTCGATGGTCTTCGGAGCGACGCTGTTCTTCTTGCAACCCTCGCGGAATTTGACCTCCTGCTTCGCCATCTCCTCCGGGATCTTCTTGCCCATGGCCTTGCGGAACTTGTCGGCCTCCATCCAGTCGTAGCCCGCGAGGTGGATGGCGGTGAGCATGACGTCGTCCTGATACACGAGCAATCCCAGCGACTCCTTCATGTAGCTCTCGGCGCGGGGCTCGAAATACTGGATGAGCGTCGGATCGTGCTTGCGGCGGATGTATTCGGGGATGGATTCCATCGGACCCGGACGGAACAGCGCCACCATGGCCATGATGTCGAAGATGGTCGTCGGTTTGAGTTCTTTGAGATAGCGCGTCATGCCCGAGCCACCGAGCTGAAAGAGGCCAGTGGTCTCGCCGCGGGCCATGAGCTCGAAGGCTTTCTTGTCGTCGAACGGCAACTTGTGCAGGTCGATGTCAACGCCCTTGGTGCGCTTGATGGTCTGGATGGCCTGACCGAGGATGGACAGGTTGCGGATACCGAGGAAGTCCATCTTCAGCACGCCGACGCCGTCTTCGCCGACCGCGTTCATTTCGAACTGGGTGATGATCTTGTCGCCGCCGGGCTCGCGCTGCAGCGGGACGTAATCCGTGAGCGGCGCCGGGGCGATGACGACGCCGGCCGCGTGCACCGACACGTGCCGCGCGCAGCCTTCGACCTTCCTCGCGAGCTCGATGGTCTGGGCGACCGACGGGTCGGTGTCGATGAGATCCTTGAGTTCCGGAGTTTCCTTGACGGCCCGATCGATGGTCATGGTGAAGCCCTGGCTGCCGAACGGGATCAGTTTCGCGACCCGATCCACGAGCGACAGCTGCAGGCCGAGCGCGCGGCCGACGTCGCGGACCGCGGCGCGGGCGGCCATGGTGCCGAACGTGCCGATCTGGGCCACGCGGTCGCTGCCGTATTTTTGCGTGACGTAAGCGATGACCTCGTCGCGGCGGTCGTCGGCGAAGTCCACGTCGATATCCGGCGCGGAGGGGCGGAACGGGTTCAGGAAGCGCTCGAACGGCAGCTTGAAATAGAGCGGGTTCACCGGGACGATATCGATGGCGTAGGAGACGAGCGAGCCGGCGGCCGAACCGCGGGTGGTGGAGACGATCCCCTGCTCGCGGGACCAGTGGACGTAATCGGAGACGACGAGGAAATAGACCGCGTAGCCTTTCTTGGCGATGACCTCGAGCTCGTAGTCCATGCGCTGGCGGATGTCGTCCGTGATCTCCGGGATCTTCGTGGCGATGCCGGCGTAGGCGCGCTCGCGCAAGACCGTGTCAAAGGTCTGGCCCTCCGGGATCGGGTACGCGGGGAATTTCCATTTGCCGATCTCGATCTCGACCGTGCAGCGCTCGGCGATCTTCGCGGTGTTCTCTACGGCCTCGGGGATGTCGGCAAAGGCTTTCTCCATCTGCTCGCCGCTCGTGAACGAATAATCCACGCCCGTCGAGCGGTCGCGGTCATCCTGGTGGACGGTCTTGCCGGCGCCGATGCAGACGAGGACGTCATGGGCCTCGGCGTCGTCCGGCGTGAGATAGTGGACATCCTTGGTCGCGACGAGCGGCGCGCCGGTCTCTTTGGAGAGTCTGACCAGGTCGGCGTTGCGCGCGCGCTGTTCGTCGAGCTCGGGGTGATCCTGCAGTTCCAGGAAAAAATTATCCGGTCCGAAGATCTCGCGGTATTCCTTGACGAGCGCGACGGCCTTGTCCCAATCGAGCGCTTCGAGCGCCTTGCAGACATCGCCTTTGAGACCGCCAGAGAGGCAGATGATCCCTTTGCCGTACTGGCGCAGCAGATCCTTGTCCACGCGCGGCTTGTAATAAAAACCGTCGAGATGCGCGATGCTCGTGAGTTTGAGGAGGTTCTTGTAGCCATCGAGATTCTCGGCCAAAAGCACGATCTGGAACGGCCGGTCGTCGATGCGCGGCCGGCGGTCGGAGATCTTGTTGGCCGCGAGATAAGCCTCGAAGCCGATGATCGGCTTGATCTCGGCTTTCTTGCAGGCTTTATAGAATTCAATGATGCCGTAAAGCGCGCCATTATCAGTGATGGCGCAGGCGGTCATGCCCAGTTCTTTGGCCCGCTTCGCGAGCGCGTCCGGCTGCGGCAGGGCCTTGAGAAGCGAGTACGAGCTGTGGACGTGGAGATGGACGAATTTGGAGGACATTTTCGGACGTTGCCAGTGGAGTATTTCTAAGCCCAAGTGTACTTAATTCCGGACGTTCAGGGAAGCGGGGTGTGGGAGCGGTGGAGTGCTGGAGTGCGGAAGTGCTGGAGTGCTGGAGTTTGTGTCGATCTCCCCGACTCCAGAACTTCAGTACTCCTACACTCCGTCTCTCCCGCACTCCCCCACTTCCATCCTCGGTGCCTGACACCGAGGGGACAGACATCGCAGGTTACGACATCATTTTTAAGCTTATTCAATGACGCTTCGGTGTCAGGCACCAAAGGTGCCTGACACCGAAGGACTCCCACACTCCGTCTCTCCCTGACTTCGCCTCTCCCCAACTTCGTCTCTTTCACTAAAGAAAAGCGCCGGGCCGCAAGGGTGCGGTCCGGCGCTAAGGTGTGGCGCGGGCGTTAGGCTTTGAGAATGAACCAAGTTCCCGGCTCGTCGATCTTCTCCCCGATGATGGGATTCTTGGCCGCGAAACGGATGCTCGATCCGAGCTTGGCAGCCTGCGTGTCGTCGTTGGTGAAAGTAAAACCAAGACGAGCGAAGCACAGATCGTAGAGTTCCCGGTGGATGATCCAGAGGTCGTGCCCAAGGCTGCTCCGAAGGCTGTCCTCAAGATCGCTTCGGAGGTGGAGCATCGCCGAGCTGATCTCGATGCTGCGCCAGCGATCGGGCGCGAGGCGCGACCTGAGGCGGTCGCTGAAATCAATCAGCTGGAGATTCCCGAACAGCGACTCGGTCTCCGAATGCAGCTGGGCGGCCGAAAGGAAAACGATTTTCTGGACCTCTTTGCCCGTAGCCATCCCGATGACCCAGCTAGCCACGAATTCGTCAGGATCGTCTCCGAAGATGAACTTGCCGGACTCGACCTGCTGGAAGAGATCTTCAAGGTCAGCCACGGCCTGTTGCGCCTGGTCGGCGCTGACATTGTGAGTTGTAAGGAGCTGCTTGAGCTGTTGGCGATTGACGGTCATGATCCACTCCTTTTACCGACTGTTTTGCGATTTTGCGGCTGGTCCGGATACTCCCCGGAATTAAATGGTCACTTTTTATAATGACCCGTCAAATTAGCAAAAAAAGGCGCTGGTGTCAAGGTGGCTGGGAGATACGGAGTCAAGGAGTGACGGAGTCATGGAGCTATCAAATCTCCCTGACTTCGTCTCTCCATGACTTCAGCACTCCAGCACCCCCGCACTCTCCATCTTCCTGTGCCCCCCTCGGTGCCTGACACCAAGGGGACAGACATCGCAGGTTACGATATCATTTTTAAGCTTATTCAATGACGCTTCGGTGTCAGGCACCAAAGGTGCCTGACACCGAAGGACGGAAGTACTGGAGCCCGAACATCTCCCCTGACTCCGTCTCTTTCGCTAAAGAAAAGCGCCGGGCCGCAAGGGTGCGGTCCGGCGCTAAGGTGTAGCACTGGCGTCAGGCTGTGAGGACGATCCAGGTGCCGTGCTCTGCGGCTTTCTGGCCGAGAACAGGATTCGTCGCCATGAGCCTGATGAGCGGCACAAGCTCAGTCGCCTCCGTCTTTCTGCCGACCAAGAGCAAACCCAGGTAGCAGAAGAGACAATACCAGTAATTATTCCTGAGTCGGCCGTCGATCGTGGTCCCGGTCAAACTCTTCAAAAAACTGAACCACTGATCATGCCGGAGCTTGGCCCAGAAGTTCTGGCCAGGATTGGAAAGAATCGAACCAAAGCTCTCCTGAAGGCAATCACCCAGACCGGCGCTGAGTTTTTCACCCAATGCTTCGTTCAGGCCGCAGATATATCTGAAACCCAAGTGCGAAGCCAGGCTCGGCCCGAAACTCTTATTGACGCAGTCCGTGAGAGCGATCTCGGACATCCAATCCGGCTTGTCGAGCGGCTGTGAAACGGACAGGAACGCCACTTTTTCGACCGGCAAACCCGTGGCCATCCTGATGGCCGCCGCGGCCGCCTCATGATCGGACCCGGCGCTGATCATGAACTCCCCGGTCTTGGCCCACTGGCACAGCAAAGCCAGATTAGCCATAACGTCGACGATGTCGACTTGTCTGACGCCGTGCTTGGTAAGGAACTCCTTCAGACGCTTGCGATTGAATGGCATCCGCACCTCCTATGTCTGACGCGATTACATACAATCCGGGCTCCATGACTGGAACCATCGACTCGAGTATGAGCGACTGGAAAAATTAGCGTATTTTAGGTGTTTTGTCAAGGTGGCCGAGGAGGAGTGGGGTGATTTGAGAGAGTGCAGGAGTGAGGGAGTGCTGGAGGGCTGGAACGACGTGGCGGAATCAAAAAAAGCAAGCCACGAAGGCTTGCTTGAGGCGAGCATCTAAACCAGACGCTCGAAGTGTTTGAGGACCGCTCGTTCGAGCTGTGACTTGAGTTCCAAGCCTTCCTGAAACTCCAGCCGCAGGATGTTGGCGCCGCCGGCGATCCAAAGACGGGCCGCTTCCGGGTCGTCGAGCTTGGCCAGCTCTGCGGCGCTGACGCCGTCGTCAGGTCCGATCGACGCGGTATCGGTCAGGCAAAAGGCCAGCCATACCGCCTTGCCGCCGGCCTGCATCCTGACCGCGAGCCGCGGGAACATCTCCGGTTGCGGCGGATCGTAGACCCCGGCGACGGCTTCGAGCCGCTGAGCCGCGACCTCGGCGCGCACCTTGGCCGCTTCACGGATCTCACCGGCCGCGGCATCGAAACGCTTTTCAGCCTGGGCTTGGTAAAGCGCCAGCGCGCCGGCCGGATCATCCTTGATCGTCTGAACGCGAGCCGCTCCCCCGTCGCCCAGCAGTTTGATCTCGCCCGCAGCGCACAGTTGGAGCGTCCGCTCGGCGCCGATCTTCACCTGCGCACGCGCCTCCTCGAGACGCCGCTCGACGGTCGCGACATGATCACTGTCTGCCTGCTCGTCGACCGGCTGGTTCTCGATACCGGCGCGGTTCCAGGCCAAGCCCTCCTTCAGGGACAGGTACAGATCCTTCTTGGCCAATGCCTGGCGATAAGCCTCGGCGACTTCAGGCGTCGGCTCGGGCGAAGCTTGATACATTTTCTCGATGACCGAGAACATGGCTTCGTCGTGGCCGGAGAATTGCCTGGCCATGGCTTCGGACTTGTCACCCGATTCCGCGCCCTCGCCTTCGAACAAGGTCTCGGGCCGGAAACGCGGCCGGCTGAGATCAATGATCGGCAGGCCGTTCGCGCTCACCGGACCGTCCCAGGCCGCGAGCTTGGCGTCATACGCCTGGCGCGCGGCGGGATCGGACAGCAGTCTGTAAGCCTCGACGATGAGCCGCGACTTCTCCAGAGCCGCCTGCTTCATTTCCGGCGCCAGACCTTCGTAGCGGTCCGGGTGGTATTGAAGCTGCTTTTCGCGGTAGGCGCGATGAAGGTCGTCGGACGAAGCGTCACGGGCAACGCCCAGCAAAGCATAGTAGTCGATCAGATAATCCAGCCCCTGAATAGCGTCCATGTTGGCCTCCGGGTCGGGTAAGTGAAAGGAACGACAGGTAAATCTTCCATGAAAACCGGCGATTGTCAATGAAAGGTGGGACGAGAGAGTGCGGGAGTGCAGAAGTGCAGGAGTCATGGAGTGATCAAATCTCCCTGACTTCGTCTCTCCCTGACTCCGAGACTTAACCACTCCCACACTCCCCCACTCCTACACTTCAGCACTCCAGCACTCCCGCACTCTCCGGCACAAAAAACGCCCCCGCTGGGGGGCGCTGCTGGTGAAATTTATTCTTCCTGCGAGCTGGTTTTTTTCTTGCCCGCGCGGCGTTTCTGGGCGCGCTCCTGCATCGCCCACATGACGATCTCTTTGACCGCCTGGGCCAGGATCGTGAGCGACGCGGCCGAATGTTCGAATTTTTCCTTGATCGTGTGCGTGACATCCTCGACCTTGGTCACCGCGTTCTTCACCTGGCGCACCAGCGCTTCGGCATCGCGGAACAGCGCGATCCAGTAATAAAGCAGCCGGGAAAGAAAGATCGTGAGCCAGAGCGCTGAGAGGGCCAGGACCACGAACAGCAGGTCTTTGGTGGTTTCGAGGGTCATAAATAAGGTCAACTTAAGAACTTATATCTGAATTATACCACCAGCTGGCCCAGCGACCTAATAGCCGACCAGCCATCAAAAACAGTCTGGCCCGGCGAATAGAAAACGACCCCATCCAGACGGACGGGGTCGTATTATGCTGAGGGTGCCGAACCAAGGAGGCAATCCGTCACTGACAGAGACGGGGTCGCTAGCTTAGTTGCATTCGCCCAAATTATCGTTGTGCACCAAGTGCACATTGGCGGCGTAGTAGCCGACGCACATGGTGTCGGCGGAGACGGGATCGCCTGGCGGGATGTGGCAGATGTAGACTTCGCCCGCCGTGCAGGTCGCGTCGTTGCCATTGTCCGTGCTGAGCAGACACTGGCCCATCCAACAGACCAGAACACTGGAGCAGTCGGCGTCAGTGACGCAGTCGGTGGGCGGCCGCTGGCAGACGTTGTTCACGCAGACGAGCTGGTCGAAACAATCGCCGTCGGCTGAACAGGTTTCACCAAGCTGTGCTTGGCCTTCGCAGACATTGCTCACGCAAAGCTGACCTGTCGGACAATCGCCATCAACGGCGCATTCCCCTGTGACCGGTTCCGCGCAGGCGCTGCTTTCGCAGAGCAGCCCGGTTTGACAATCGCCGGTCTCAGAACAAGCTCCGCCGACCGGCTGCGGATCGCCGCAGGTACTGGTCAGGCAGACGAGTCCGGTCTGGCAGTCGCCATCCTCGGAACACGTTCCACCCGACGGTTGCGGATCGCCGCAAACGCTGGCGAGGCAAACCTGGCCCGATGAACAATCGCCATCAACAGTACAGCTCGTCACGACGACCGGTTCCGCGCAGGCGCTGCTTTCGCAGAGCAGCCCGGCTTGGCAATCGCCGTCATCGAGGCATCCGCCTCCGACCGGCTGCTTCGCCTGGCAAGCGCTGTTCAGACAGATGAGTCCGGTCTGGCAGTCGCCATCCTCGGAACACGTCCCGCCCGACGGTTGCGGATCGCCGCAAACGACGTGCAGACAGACCTGATTCTGCGGACAGTCGGCGTCAGCGGTGCAATCCACCGTGACGACCGGTTCCGCGCAAGCGCTGCTTTCGCAGAGCAGCCCGGCTTGGCAATCGCCGTCATCGAGGCACCCGCCTCCGACCGGCTGCTTCGCCTGGCAAGCGCTGTTCAGACAAATGAGTCCGGCCTGACAGTCGCCATCCTCGGAACAAGCGCCTCCCGACGGTTGCGGATCAGTACAAGCATCATGGTTGCAGATCTGCGTCGAAGAACAATCGTTGTCCTGAACACAGCTGTTGTCGGCAACCTCGGCGATGCAGGTCTCATCCTGACAGACGTAACCCGCGTCGCAATCCGCATTGCTGACGCAATCCGGAACGGTGACGTCAACGCAAGCGTGGTCAACGCAGACCTGGGTGTCTGCGCAGTCGGCTTGGTCGTTGCAACGATCAGATGTCCTGCCGGAAGGCGTCCTGCGATGGCAGCCGAAGCTCAATACTGAAACCACGATTACGAAAGCCACGAAACAATTGAATCGGAACATGTTCGCCTCCTAGTTGGGATTGTTTGGTAAAGAACGAGAACCGCATAATGTAGCAGATTTAACCTAATATGTCAAGCCTGAACCCTCCTTAATTGCCTTATTTAAGTCAAAAAACGGACCCGCAGGCCCGCTTATTTGATTGATGACTGGACGGCCGGCTAAACCCGCAACGCGGCGCCGAATCTTTCGGTCAAAATCTGCACGATACCAGCCACGGTCTTGTCGGCGTCCTCGGCCGTGAGCGTGCGGTCGGCGCTCGCGAGCGTCAGATGAAAAGCCAGGCTCTTCTTGCCGGCCCCGAGATTCTCGCCGCGATAGACGTCAAAGAGTTCCATATCTGCGACGAGCGGACTGGCGGACCTGACCGTTGCGGCAACCTCTCCGTACTCCACCCGCTCATTCACGACGATGGCCATATCGCGGCGCACTGGCGGGAACGGCGAGACCGGGATGTAGCGCTTCCCTGGCTTGGCCGCGGCCAGCGCGGAGCGCAAGTCGAGTTCGAAGACCATGACCGCGCCATCAACGCCGAACTTCTGCAACACGGCCGGATGGATCTCGCCGAGCGTGCCAAGCGCTGTTTCGCCCGCCATGATCCTGGCGCTGCGGCCCGGATGCCACAGGCGCTCATCGGCGGCGACGCGCTCCAACCGGATATCCAGCAGACCGGCCAGCTTGGCGTAAGATTCAAAAACACCCTTGATCAGACGGAACTGCTCCTCCGGCGGCAAACCATGCGCGTAATAAGCGGCCTGGAACATCGGGTGCTCGTCCGGCAACTGGCCGGCGCGGGCGGGATAAACGTTGCTCACTTCGAACAGCCGGCCCGAAGGATATGCGCCCTGATTCGCCTTGACCGCCATGAGCAAGCCCGGCAGCAGGCTGGGCCGCATGTATTCGAAATCCTGCGACAACGGATTGGCGATCTTCTGGCAGGACGCGACGTTGAAACCGCATTTTTCCAAAACCTCGGCGGACACGAACGAATAGGTCACGAGCTCCGTAAAACCGGCGCCGCGCAAGAACTCGCGGATATCATCCTCGGCGCGCAAGATCGGACTCGGCGGCTCCAGCGGAATCTCGCCCGTCGGCAGGACCGAAGGCAGATTGTGATAACCGTGGATGCGGGCGATCTCTTCGGCAAAATCACGCTCACCCTCGATGTCGCGCTCGCGCCAATACGGCACCGTGACCTCGTATTTCGCCTTATCCGCGCGGCCGCTCCGGGGCGAAATGCCGAAACCCAAGGACCGCAGGATGGCAAGCATCCGATGTTTGGGGATCTTCACGCCGATCAATTGTTCGGCCTTGGCCGGACGGAAAACGTGTTTGACTTTCTTGTGCTGGGCGACCCGCTCATCAATGACATGGCTCGCGACGCGACCGCAGGCAATCTCCTGACACAATTCCACAGCGCGGGCCAAAGAAGCGTTCGTCTGCTCGTCCGGCAGGCCTTTCTCATAGCGCAAGGAAGCATCCGTGTGCGCGTTGAGACCCCGGGCCGTGCGCCGCACGGCCACCGGATCGAAACAAGCGGATTCGAAAACAATAGTCTTAGTCTCGGCGGTCACGGACGACGCCTCGCCGCCGATGACGCCGGCGACCGCCATGGGTTTCTCCGCGTCGGCGATGACCAGGTCCTCGGCGCGCAGTTCGACCTCGCGACCATCCAGGATCTTCAGCTTCTCCCCCGCCTTGGCGGCGCGCACCACGATCGTCTGGCCGGCGATGCGCTCGTAATCAAAAGCGTGCAGCGGCTGGCCGTATTCGAGCATGACGTAATTGGTGATGTCGACGATGTTGTTGATCGGCCGCAAGCCGGAGAGGCGCAGGCGATTCTTGAGCCACCACGGCGACGGACCGAGACAGATGTTGTCGACGACCACGGCCTCATAGCGCGTGCAGAGCTTGGGTGCCAGATTCTTGACCTCGAGTTCGCGATGCTTCGCCGTCTTCGAGACCGACGGGACCACCGGCTCTTTCCAGACGAACTTCAATCCCAGGATAGCAGCCGCTTCGCGCGCGAGACCGACGACCGAAAAGGCGTCCGGCCGATTGGTGGTCACTTCAATGTCGAAAACGGTGTCATCGAGCCCTAGGGCCTTGGCGAAAGCCGTGCCTGGCTTGGCCTTGCACCAGCTGAGGTCGAGGATCTCCTTCTCGGCGTGCGGGAACGCGTCGCCGAGGCCGATCTCGGACGCGGCGCAGATCATCCCCTCGCTCTTCACGCCGCGGATCTCCGTCGGCGCGAGGATGACGGGCTCGCCCTGGCCGTGCCAGCGGACGCTCGCGCCCGCGAGCGCGACGACAACCTTCATGCCGACGCTCAGGTTGCTGCCGCCGCAGACGAGATCAATCTTCCGCTTGCCGATATCCGTTTTGACGATCCGAAGCTTGTCCGCGTTCGGATGCGGCTCAACCGCCAGGATCTGGCCGATCACCAGATGATCGTACAGCTGCGCCTGCGGATACTGCCGTTCGACCGACGGTCCGCACAACGAAACCTGGCGCGCAAAAACATCGGCGCTTCCCTTGAAAGCCACGTATTCCTTGAGCCAGTTGTAGGACGTCAGGATGTTCACAAAATCACGAAGGGATCAGGCCGCGGGCGGTTGCGGCGGCATGGCCGGACCGCCGGCGCTGCCGGCTCCCGGACGCTTGATCAGGAAATAGTACAGCAAAGCCGCGAGCCAATGAAGCTGGATCAGGATGCTCAGGACCAGGATGACGAGCCAGGTGTTCTTATCCGGCCAATCGCGCTTGGCGCAATCGATGATCATCAGCACCCAGAAGACCAGGAAACCGATCATGAGCAGGGCCGCGAGCGCGAAAAAACCGAAGAGGCCGAGGATGACGATCGGAATGGCCGCTGAATTCGCCATCCGGGTCGAACCAGCGGCCGCGGACGCGAAAGGCGCGAACGCCAGAGCGGCGGCAACGACAATCTTTCCGAAAGTCCTGGAGCTGAACATACGCCGGCTAGAATTGTTTCAGGAAATTAAAATCGCCGTTGTAGAGCTCGCGGATGTCCGGGATCTTCAATCCGGCTTTCATCATCATGGTCCGTTCCACGCCCCAGCCGAAAGCGAAACCACCCCACTCTTCGGAGTCGATGTTGCCAGCCTTGAGTACGTTGGGGTGGACCATGCCGGCGCCGCCGAGTTCGAGCCAGCCATCCTTGCAGAGGCGGCACTTGCCGCCGTCGTCGAGTCTGCCGGTGCCGTGACAGATGCCACAGGAAATATCAACCTCAAAACTTGGCTCAGTGAAGCGAAAATGGAAGGGTCGGAGCCGGGTCTTCCGCTCCGGTCCGAAAAAAGTCGCGGCGAAATAATCGAGCACGCCCTTGAGATGTGTGACGGAAATGCCTTTATCTATAAGTAACCCTTCGAATTGGTGGAACATCGGCACGTGCGAAACGTCCATCTGACGGCGATAGCACTTGGAGATGCTGATCATCCTGATCGGCAGCGGCCGGCGCTCCATCTCCCGGACCTGGCCCGAAGAAGTGTGCGGGGTGAGCACCATGCGGCCATGCTTGGGATGGCGGGGCGCGTCAATGAAGAAAGTCTCCCACTCGTCCCGCGCCGGATGATCCGGCGGCATGTTCAGCGCCTCGAACGCGTACCAATCCCAATCGACTTCCGGATGGCGGGCGCGATAAAAACCGATGCGGCTGAAGATTTCCGTGACCTCCTTGATCGCCTGGCTAGTGAGATGCAGATGACCCTCGGGCGGCCGGATCCCCGGCAGCGTCACGTCGAGCCAGCCCTCTTCGGCCAGAGCCTTGAAGGACGCGGCTTGGAGTTCCTGTCTTTTGGCGGCGAACAACGACTGCAGCCGGACCTTGGTCTCGTTCACTTTCTGGCCGGCGGCGCGGCGTTCCTCGGGAGCGAGCTCTCCTAATCCCTTGAGCAGACCCGCGAATTCGCTCTTGCGTCCGAGTTCGACCATCTCCAGCGCATCCAAATCAGCCAGGTTCTTGGCCTGGTTCAAAGCGGTCTCGATACGTTGGCTGAGTTGCTCAAGCTGTGCGAGCATAAGGTCAGGAGCCAAAAATAGAGGACGCGGCTCCTAAAATTCGGTCCCCGAATTTTAGCACATCCCGGGCCGTTATGACGAGCACCAGGGTGATCAGGATCATGAAACCGATGTTGTGGATCATCGTCTCGACCCGCGCGGCCACCGGCCGGCGGCGGAGACGTTCGAGCGCCAGGAAGAACAGGCGTCCGCCGTCGAGCGCCGGGAACGGCAGGATATTGATGACTGCCAGATTGATCGACAGGAGCGCGACGAACTGCAGCAGGTGGAGGAAGCCCATCTCCATGACCTCGGCCGTCATGACGGCGATGCCGACCGGACCCGAGAGGTCGACCGAGACCTTGTGCGCGGTGAACAGGTCGCCGATGATGCCGCCGAAAGCGCCGAAGATCGCCTTGACGAGATAACCGGTGGTCACGAGACCCTGCACCGGAGCGATATACCAGGGATAGGAGACCAGGCCCGTGCGCATGACCGCGATGCCGATGCCGGCGCGATCGGTCCCGGAAAGTTTTTCCGGCGTGACCGCGAGCTCCAGCGGTTCGCCGGAACGGACGAGGGCGAGCGTGATCGGAGCGCCTTCTTTTTCAGCGGTGAAATTGCGGAACGAGTCCGGATCAGCGACCGGCAGGGAGTCCGCCTGTGCGATGACGTCGCCGACCTTGATCCCGGCGCGGCTGGCCGGAGAATCCGGCAGCACGGAATAGACCTGAATCTCGGTGGAGATGACCCGCGCCGAGGGCGGCAGATTCTCGAGCGCCTGCGGCAGGCCGAGCATGAAGCCGGCGGAAAGCAGCATCCAAGCCAGAAGCAGGTTCATGGTGACGCCGGCGCCGATGACGAGGGCGCGCGCGCCGGTGCCGCGGGACGCGAAGCTGTCGCGATCGCGGGAATTCTCGCCGGCCTCGCCTTTGATCTTCACGAAGCCGCCGAGCGGGATCCAATTGAGGGAATAGATCGTGTCCTTGAATTTGACGCCGAAAATGCGGGGCGGAAAACCGAAGCCGAACTCTTCGACGCTGATGCCGAGCAGTTTGGCGGTCGCGAAATGGCCCAGCTCATGGACGAACACGAGCAAGGACAGGACGGCGATGAAAATCACGATGGTCCAGATCATTCGAGTTTGACCTCCTGGAGGTCGATGGGGCCGCCGAGCCAGTCAGCGGCAAGATGTGAAAAATGTCCGGTGCGGTCGCTGACGAAGAATTTCCGCCGGCCGCGCTGGTCCATCCGCCGGTCGAGTTCCGGATGCGCGGACAAGTATTCTTTCAGGGCCGCGGCGGTTTCGCGGGCCGGATCGACGAGCCGGACGTCCGGCAATTCTTTGGCGATGAGCGGCCGTAGGAACGGATAATGCGTGCAGCCGAGGATCAGGGAATCGATCCCGCGCTTCCGGAGCGGCGCGATGTATTTAGCGACAACCATGCGCGTTTCCGGCTCTTGGAGCCACCCTTCTTCAACAAGCGGCACGAAGAGTGGGCAGGCCTGACCATACACCTTTGTGCGCGGCCTGGCCAGTCTCATTTTCTCGGCGTAGATGCCGCTCTCGACAGTGGCGCGCGTCCCGATGACGCCGACCCTCCCCCGCGTCACCGCCGCGGCGCGTTCGACGGCCGGCGCGACCACTTCGAACAGCGGCACTTTCAGTTTGCGCCGCAGCGTGGCGATCGCCAGCGCGGAAGCGGTGTTGCAAGCGACGACGATGACCTTCGCGCCTTTCGAGACCAGGAACTCGGCATCCTGCAAAGAATATCTGACGACCGTCTTCGGACTTTTGTTGCCGTAGGGCGTGCGCGCGGTGTCGCCGAAATAGACCACGGAGTAGCCGGGCAATTGCCGGAATATTTCCTTGACGACGGTGAGTCCGCCGATGCCGGAGTCGAAGACGCCGATCATGTGGGAGTGCAGGAGTGCAGGAGTGCAGGAGAGACGGAGTTAATGATCTCCGTATCTCCGCCTCTCCCTGACTCCGTCTCTGTTCATTAACTTTGTCTTAAGGGAGTTGCGGAGTCAGGGAGAGACGTAGTGGCGGAGTCGGATGACTCCGTCTCTTCGCAACTCCATGACTCCGTCTCTGTCCATTAACTTTGTCTTATCAACTTCAACAGTTCCTCCCGTTTTGCCTCCATTTTCGATTTCGATTTTGCCTCTAGGTTGAGCCTCAAAAGCGGTTCCGTATTGGAGGCGCGGACGCTGAACCACCAATCCTCGCTAGGTCGATCCTGGTCCCGAAAATCCATCCTGACGCCGTCGATCCTGATGACCGCCGCAGCCTCGCGGCCGTAGACCTCTTCGACTTTCGCCAGCACCGCGTCCTTGTCCGCTACCTCGAAATTCATCTCCCCGGAATGATGGTAACGCCGGAGCGGCGCGACGAGCTCGGACAATTTCTTGCCGGTCTCGGACATCAGCTCCATCACGAGCAGCATCACGAGATCCGAGGATTCAGCATTATAAAAATCGCGGAAATAAAAATGGTTGGACAACTCGCCGGCGAAGACCGCCTTGTCCTGGCGCATCTGCGGCTTGATGAGTCCGTGCCCGACGCGGCACATGACCGCCCGGCCGCCGGCGCGTTCGATCTCTTCGGCCGCGACCAGACTCTCGCGCACGTCGTACAGGACCGCTGTGCCAGGCGGTTCTTTCTTGAGCAGCCGCGGCGCGAGCAAAGCCAGGATGAGGTCGCCGCGCACTACGTTCCCAAGCTCGTCAACGAGACCGACACGGTCGGCGTCGCCATCGAACGCCACGCCAAAATCCGCGCGCTGGCGCCGGATCTCCGCTTTCAGCGCGTCCAGGGTTTCCTCTTTGAGCGGGTTAGCCTCGTGATTCGGGAAATTGCCGTCGAGGTCTAGGAACAGGCCGGTCAGCTCGCACTTGGGCAGCCGCTCAAAGATCTCTTTGATGATGACGCCCTCCATGCCGTTACCGGTATCAACAACGACCTTGAGCGGCCGGAACTTGCTCGCGTCGACCTGGCGGAACAGCCGTTCGAGATAAGCCGCCCGGATGTCGGTCTCCACGATCTGTCCGCGGGCCTGCTCCGGATACGGTCCCTGGAGCGCCAGATCGCGCACATCGTAGATTCCGGACGCGGCCCCGATCGGCATCACGTCGCCGTGGCACAATTTGAAACCGTTGTACTGCTTGGGGTTGTGCGAGGCCGTGACCATCACGCCGGCGTCGTGCAGTTCGTAGTCGCCGACCGCGAAGTAGAACATCGGGGTCGTCACGAGTCCGACGTCAATGATATCCGCGCCCTGCCCCAGGACGCCGTCGGCGAAGGTCTCGAAAAGCTGTGGCGTCGACTCGCGCATGTCCTTGCCGACCACGAGCGTCTTGGCGCCGGTGAACCTGACTGCGGCCTGGCCGACCAGCCTGGCGCCGGCAGCGTCGAGTTCGGTCGGCACCACGCCCCGGATGTCGTAAGCCTTAAAGATCTTCGGAAGCAGGGTCATATTTACTTATTATTATCCGGAGGTCGCGGGCGCCAAATCTTCCACAGCCGCCTATTTTGACCTCAAGAGGCGTTTTCCGTATAATTCATAATATAGTATCTATAAATAAGTAAGCAACTCTAATCGGTTTTGGCCCGTTTGCGGCCGCCTACAACGCGTTATGTCAACCCCTACTCTCATCCTGCTGGTCGTCGGCCTGGTCGTTGCCGCAGCCGTCGTCTGGATCGTCGCCGTCTATAACGGCCTGATTACTCTCAAAAACCGCACCGAGGAAGCCTGGTCCGACATCGACGTGCAGCTCAAGCGCCGCTATGACCTGATCCCGAACCTGGTCGAGACCGTCAAAGGCTACGCTCGCCACGAATCTCAGACCATGGAGAAGGTCATCGCGGCCCGCGCCGCGGCCATGGGCGCTCAGACCACCGCCGCCAAAGCTGACGCCGAAAACGCGCTCTCCCAGACCCTGAAGTCGCTCTTCGCCGTCGTCGAAGCCTACCCGGACCTCAAGGCCAACCAGAACTTCCTCCAGCTCCAGGACGACCTGAAGGACGCCGAAGACAAGATCCAGGCCGCGCGCCGGTTCTACAACGCCAACGTCCGCGACTTCAACACCAAGATCGAGGTTTTCCCGGATAACATCATCGCCAGCAACCTGAACTTCAAGAAATACGATTTCTTCGAGATCACGAACGCCGCCGAACGGGAGAACGTGCAGGTGAAGTTCTAAAATGAAGTTACGGAGTCAAGGAGTTACGGAGAGACGGAGTCATGGAGCATCTGATTCTCCCCCCGCTCCGCCACGTCGTTCGCGAACGACGTGACTCCGTCTCTCCCTGACTCCCCTGCTTCCCTCATGACCACCTACGACTTCGTCGCCGCCAATAAAAGAAAGACCGCTCTGCTCATGGCGGTCTTCTTGGCGGTCGTGATCGGCCTCGGCTGGTGGCTGGACCGGACCTATAATGGCGGCGGATTCTACATCGCCCTTGCCGTCATCTATTCGACCGGCTCGGCGCTCGTGAGCTACTACGCCGGCGACAAGGTCGCCCTCGCCACCTCCGGCGCCCGGCCGGTGACCGAGACTGACAATCCCTATCTCGTGCGGATGGTCGACAACCTCTGCATCTCGGTCGGCCTGCCGAAGCCGCGTGTCTACGTCATCGACGACCCGGCGATCAACGCCTTCGCGACCGGCCGCGATCCGGCGCACGCTTCGATCGCCGTCACGAGCGGCGCGATCCAGAAACTCGCCAACGAGGAACTCGAAGGCGTGCTGGCCCACGAACTGTCCCACATCCGCAACTATGACATCCGGCTCATGATGATGGTCGTAGTCCTCGTCGGCACCGTCATGCTGCTAGCCGACTGGTTCTTCCGGATCTCTTTCTCCGGCCGCAACCGGCGCGATAACGACCATGGCGGCAACGGCCTGTTCGCCATCATCGGCCTCGTGCTCGTGATCCTGGCTCCGATTCTCGCCCAATTGATCAAGTTCGCTGTTTCCCGACGGCGCGAATATCTGGCCGACGCTTCCGGCGCGCTCATCACCCGCTTCCCCGAAGGCCTGGCCCGTGCGCTCGCCAAGATCGAAGCGGACGCGCGACCGCTGGCCGGCGCTTCGGCGGCGACCGCTCATCTCTACTTCGCCAATCCCTTTTCCGGACGCGCCGTCGCCAATCTTTTTTCCACTCACCCGCCGATTGCGGAACGCATCGCCGCCCTGGCGAAAATGTCCGGTCCGACGAATATCTAATCAGATATCGGGGCCGAGGAGCGCTGAAGCCGGAAGGACTCCGGCGCTCCCCGATTCCCATATTCTCAAACTTCCCCACTCCTTATGGCCGACATCCTCGAAAAATTCACCGCGCATCTGAAGAACGTCCTGGCCAAGGGCTACTCCCTGGCCGTGGAACTCGACTCGCTGTCGATCGGCCCCGAACATCTGCTCCTGGCGCTGCTCCAGCAGAAAGGCAGCGTCGGCGGCGAGCTGCTGCGCAAGACCGAAGTCGGCACCGAGGAGATCCGCCGCGTGCTGCGTCTCTCCGACGAGCTGCTGCGCCGCGACGGCGGCGACGCCTCGGGCGGCGGCCCTCGGCTGTCCGCGGACGCCAAACGCGCCGTCGAAAAAGCCGTGCTCACGGCCAACGTCAACGAACACAAATATGTCGGCACCGAACACCTGCTCGCGGGAATCTTGCAGATCGACTCGCCGGCCATCGAGGCGATCCTGAGCGAGCAGAACATCAACTCGGCCGAACTGCGCGCCAAAGTGGATACGATGCTCAAGAGCACTTCCAAATTCCCGGAGATCACCGAGACCTTCGAGGGTTCCAAGACGCCCAAGGACCGCAAAAAAGAACTCGCCGAAGATGAAGCCGCGAAGACCGACGCCAAGAAACGTCCGACCGCCAAATCGCCGAAATCCCAGGCGCTGGAATTCTTTTCGGTCGACCTCACCGACCGCAAGGCTCAGGAAAACATCGACCCGGTCATCGGCCGCGACAAAGAGATCGAGCGGCTGGTCCAGATCCTCTGCCGCCGCACGAAGAACAACCCCGTGCTGCTGGGCGAGGCCGGCGTCGGCAAGACCGCGATCGTCGAAGGGCTCGCCAAGCGCATCCTCGCGGGCGACGTGCCGGAGGTGCTCGCTGGCAAGCGCATCCTGTCTTTGGACCTCGGCATGATCATCGCCGGCACCATCTATCGCGGCGAATTCGAGAGCCGGGTCAAACAGATCATCGACGAGGTGAAAAGCGATCCGGACATCATCCTGTTCATCGACGAACTGCATAACATCACCGGGGCCGGTTCGACCTCGGGTTCGCTCGACGCCGCCAACATCCTGAAGCCGGCGCTCGCCCGCGGCGACCTGCGCTGCATCGGCGCCACGACGCCGGCCGAATTCAAGAAAAGCATCGAATCCGACGCCGCGCTCGAGCGCCGCTTCCAGCCGATCATCGTCGAACCGCCGTCGCCCGAGGTCACGGTCGAGATCCTGCGCGGCCTCCGCGATAATTACGAACACTACCACGGCGTGAAGATCACGGACGACGCCATCGAAGCGGCGGTGAAATTCTCCGACCGCTACGTGCAGGACCGCTTCCTGCCGGACAAGGCCATCGACCTCATGGACGAAGCCGCCGCCTGCGTCCGCGTGTCATACCATGGCGAAACCGACGCCAAGAAACTCCAGGCGCTGGAAGATGATCTCCAGAAGATCGGCCGCCGCAAGCAGAAAGCCGTCACGACCGAGAATTTCATCGAGGCACTGGAATTGCAATCGAAGGAAAAAGCGCTCGAAGCCGACATCGCCGGACTGAAGCGTCAGGACAAAACCGGCCGCCGTCCGGTCATCGGCGAGATCGGCCGCCGGGACATCGCCGCGGTAATTTCCCGCGCCACCGGCATCCCGATCACCGACCTGTTGAAAGAAGAAAAGGCCCGCCTGCTCAAACTCGAGGAGACGCTCCGCGCCCACATCATCGGCCAGGACGAGGCGGTCACAGCCGTGGCGGAACTCGTCCGCCGCGCCAAAGCCGGCATCGCGAGTCCGAACCGGCCGCTCGCCTCTTTCCTGTTCCTTGGCCCCTCGGGCGTCGGCAAGACCGAACTCGCCAAGACCCTGGCCGTCGAGGTCCTGCAGGATCCGGAAGCGCTCGTCCGCATCGACATGTCCGAATTCGCCGAGGGTTTCAACGTCTCGAAACTCATCGGCGCGCCAGCCGGCTACGTCGGCTACAAGGACCGGACCAAACTCACGGACGTGGTCAAGCGCAAACCGCACTCGATCGTGCTGTTCGACGAGATCGAGAAAGCCCACGGCGAGATCCATAACCTGCTGCTGCAGATCCTGGAGGACGGGCACATCACCGACGCCACGGGCCGCAAGATCAATTTCAAGAACGCCATCATCGTCATGACCTCGAACGTCGGCGCCAGCAAGATCGGCCAGACGGACATCGGCTTCGGCTCGGCGAACGCCGGCGAATACAGCGCGGACCAGATCCGCGACGCGAACTCCGAGGTCATGAAGGAACTGGAAAGATCCTTCCGGCCGGAATTCCTGAACCGCATCGACAAGATCATCTCTTTCAAACCGCTGGCGAAGAAAGATCTGGAATTCATCGCCCGCCTACAGCTCGGCGAGCTCGCCGGTCGGCTCGAACGCGACTACGGCATCAGACTCGCGGTCGACGCCAAAGCCGCGGAACTCATCGCCGAGCGCAGCTGGAACCCGCTCTACGGCGCCCGCGGCGTGCGGCGGCAGATTCAGGACCTGATCGAGAATCCCCTCTCCCGCGAACTGCTCGCTGAAAAATTCGTCCGTGGCGAAACTGTGACGGTCAAACGCAAAGAAGATCAATTGATCCTGGCTAAGCGCCAAACCCATGCCCGCGTCGCCGGCTGAACAATCGAGACCGGAAGCACTGAACGACGGCGCCGCGCGCCGCCGCCAGCTTGAGACGCAAAGATTGTCCGCGCTCGCCGCTTCGACGTCCCAGCGGATATCCCTGCCGGCGGACCGATCGGAATCACTGCCCGTCGGCGATGACGGTTCAGCGCGAGGACGTCGCAGCCAGCTCGAAAACCAAAGATTGCAGACCGTCCGCGCCCAGTCGTCCGAAACCCAGACGGCGGCGACAAACGGCAACGCCGAAGCGGCTGCACAACCAACCTCGAAATCCGGCGGCGGCCAGGCCACCATCAACAAAGCCGTGAAAGCGATGACTAAGCGTTACATGATCTACGCAGGAATCGTCGGCTGGTACTTCCTGGATATAACCGGCACGATCCACCTCATGATCCATAAGTTTCTCACCGATCGGCATGTCATTGATGCCGCCGCGGCTTTCCAGAATTCACCCTCGACCGGTGCCGCGATAAGCATGGCTGGCGGTCCGAGCATTCCGGAGGGGCTCCAAAAGATCCTTAAAAAAGCCGACTTGTTACTGAGGGTTGAGTGGTTGCTGGCGTCGCTGTTGCTGTCCTTGCAGTTATTCGTATATCTGATCATCCTCGCGATCTCCACGATCACGATCGCATGTTCCAACCCGTTAACCGCCACTGTCTGCGCTTACGCGGCCATTAAAATCGCCTTCTAAACAGCCGAACCGGATCAACCTTATGAATTTCAAAAAGATACTTTTACTCCTCGGTCTGCTCGCGATCGCCGTCGGCGTCGGCTTTTTCATCTATTATCTTTTCTTCGGTCCGGTCGGCGGACCCGCGATCGTCGCGCCGCCAGCCGCGAACGTCAACGCTCCGGTCACGCCGCTGCCGCCCTCCCCGACCGGCGGGCCAGCCCGGCCGACCGCGCCGGTAACCGGAGAATTGCCGCCAGGCCTGTCCGCGGTGGCGAACGGCGGACTGACACTCGTCAAACCGGTCACCAACGCTCCGGCCACCGGAGCCGCAATCACGAGCAACGGCGACCTCAGCTACTACAACCGCACTGACGGAAAATTCTACCGCCGCCTGCCCGACGGCCAAGTGGTCCCGCTGTCCGAGAAAGTCTTCTACAACGCCTCTGGCGTGACCTTCGACCCGGCCGGCAGTAAAGCCATCATCGAATATCCCGACGGTTCGAATATCATGTACGACTTCAACAGCAGCCGCCAGGTCACGCTGCCGGCGCATTGGGAAGCCTTCGATTTCTCCCCGTCCGGAGAGCAGATGGCCGCGAAAAGCATCGGCACTGACGCCAGCAACCGCTATCTGGTCATCTCGAACCCCGACGGCAGCGGCGCGCGAGCCGTCCAGGAACTCGGCGAAAACGCCGACAAGGTCAATGTCGCCTGGTCGCCCAGCAATCAGATCGTCGCCACCGCGAGCACTGGAGAATTCCAAGGACTCGACAGCCGCGAGATCTTCTTCATCGGGCAATATCATGAGAACTTCAAATCCATGACGGTCGAGGGGTTCGATTTTCGGCCGCGCTGGTCGCCGACCGGCGAACAGTTGCTCTACAGCGCCGCGAGCACCCGATCCGATTACAAGCCGACCTTGTGGCTGGTCGACGCGAGCGGCGACAACATCGGCAGCAACCGCCACACTCTGAACGTGAATACCTGGGCTGATAAATGCACCTTCGCGGACAGCGCCACCGTCTTCTGCGCCGTGCCGACCAGCATGCCGCGCGGCGCCGGCCTACAGCCCGCTGTCGTCGATGATACGCCGGATAATATCATCAAGATCGACCTGATCACCGGCTTGCAGACCAAGATCGCCGAACCCGAAGGCAGCCACACCATCAAAGAACTCATCCTTTCGCCGGACGGCAAGACCCTCTATTTCACCGACAAGGCCAGCGGAATCCTGAACGAGATCAAGCTGCAGTGACGATCCGGCAATACCTGATCCCACCACCATGCGCAAACCTTCCATCTTCATCGCCATCACCGGACTGATCGCCGCCCTGGTCCTGTTCCTCTATGCGCTGTCGGCCCTGCCTCCGGAAAACCCGGAAGCGAAAAAAACCGACCTCGGCTCCGGCGCGGCCGGAACCACCGCGGCTGGCACGCTGACGCAACCCAAGGTCGAATTCGGAAATCCCATGCGCGGTCCGGCCAACGCCCCGGTCACGATCGTCGTCTTCGGCGACTATCTTTGCGCCCCCTGCGCGACGCTCGACGGCTGGCTCGGAGAGATCACTAAGGAATTCCCGGATTCGGTGCGCGTGGTCTGGAAAGATTTCCCCCACTCGACCAACCAACTGACGACGGGAACCGTGGCCGCCATCGCCGCCCGCTGCGCGGCTGCCTATGGAGCTTTCTGGGAATATCACGACCGGCTGCTGGCCGAAGCCCAGAGCCTCGACCAGAGTACCTATGGCCGCATCGCGTCCGAGCTGGGGCTTGATCTGGATTCTTTCACGCGCTGTCTCAATGACCGGTCGACGCTGCCGCTCATCGAACGCGACATCAACGAAGGGATCGGGTTGAACATCGATTCGACGCCTTACGCCTTCATCAACAGCCAGCGGATGTCCGGCGCGGAAAGCTATGTTTCCCTGCATCAGCTGGTCGCCGACGAACTCGCGAAAGCTCCGGCCAAAACCCTGGATTTCAAATAACGCCTGACCTATGACCGATCGGCAAATGAAAAAAGCGGCGCTGCTGCCGATCGTCCTGATCGCCGGCTGGCTGCTCTTGGGGACCGCCGCGGCGCTCGCTCAACAGGAGGCGACGTCTTCGCGACCGACCGTCACCTCTGACGTCAACACCGGCATCACCATCACTCCCGGCACCAGGCCGCAACCAGCCGTGTCCAGCGCGCCGACGCTGAGCGTCCCCGTGCCGGACATCCAGCTGCAGTCTCCCCGACTGATCGAGGTCGAAGGAAAAAAATACATCGACATTCCCTGGATCGCCGACTATGTCGCCGGCGCTTTCAAATACGCAGTCGGCATCGCCGCGATCCTCGCCGCGGTCATGATGATGATCGGCGGCTTCCAATATCTCACGGCCGGCGGCGACACCGGCCAGGTCATGAAAGGCAAAGAAAAGATAACCAATGCCATCCTGGGCCTTTCCATTCTCCTGGCTTCCTACCTCGTCCTCGCCACGGTCAATCCGGAACTGGTCAATCTGAGCGCTCTCCGGGTCCGTTATATCGAGACGGTCAGCTTCAAGCTTGAAGCTGACATGTTCGAGGCCGAAGAACTCAACGCTCTGCCGCCGGGAACCCGGGTCTGCGGTCAGGGAGCCGACGTCATGGCCATGCGCGCTGACTGCCGCCGGTGGTGCGCGGCGCACCCGGACCCGAGGACCTGGCCCGAATATCCGACGAGTCTGGTGCCGCTGACCGAGGCTATTCCCCAAGACATCCCCGGGGTCAAGCCGAACATGGGCACCTACGCGACCCCTGACATGATTGCGGCTTTGCGCCGGGTCGGCGAGATAGCGACTGGCAGGAACTCGAACTACTACGTCGTTGTCACGTCTTCGGGCCGGAGACTGAGCACCATATTAGGCCTCATCTGCGCGACCTTCGAACCGACCTCCGGAAAAGATCCGAATGATTATCTGTTCAGCCTGATCGGGCCGCCGAACACCACGCCGCGAGGCCACGCGGCCGGCCGGTCCGTGGACCTCTTCCTGTGCGACAAGTCCGGCGCGCAACTACTGACCTGCGGCGCCAGGACCAATCCCCGGGACCCGAACTACCAGGGCAACTCCGAGTGGCGCGAAGGCGCCCAGATCCTGAGCCAGATCATGACCGAGGCCGGCTTCACGCGCTATGCTAAAGAGATCTGGCATTTCGATCTGGGCGGCAACGGCTGTTCCTATCCGAGCTGCCCCTTCCCGCCGCCCCGATGATCCCGCGGCCGGAAAAACTTGACAGCTGCCGTCCAAAAAAGTAACTTCGCCCCGTCTTATGCCCAAACAATCACAGACGGTCTATCTCTGTTCCAAATGCGACGCCCAGAGCCCCAAGTGGACCGGGCAATGTTTGGAATGCGGCTCCTGGGGCACTCTGGCGCTCGCGGTGCCGGCCGGCGGAACTGAACGCAAACAAGCGGCTCCTCGCGCGGCCGCGGCTTCAGTCAGCCTCAAGGACGTGGCCGGCAGCGGCGAGAAACGCCTGCGCTCCGGCATCGGCGAGGTCGACCGCGTCTTCGGCGGCGGCATCGTGCTCGGCTCCGTGACGCTCCTCGGCGGCGAGCCCGGCATCGGCAAATCGACCCTGGCGCTCGAACTCTGCGCCGCCCTCGCGAAGCAGACCGGCGCCAAGATTGCCTACGTCTCCGGCGAAGAATCCGCCGCCCAGGTCAAGATGCGCGCCGACCGGCTGAAGCTCGACCAGACGAACATTTTTTTCATCAATGAGACCGGCGTCGGTGCCATCGCCGGAGCGCTGGAGAAGCTCCATCCCGCTTTCGCGGTCATCGATTCCGTGCAGACCATCTACGACGAGGATATCCCCTCGGAGGCCGGCGCGGTCAACCAGCTCCGAGGTGCTGCCGCGACGCTCACCGCTTTCGCCAAACGCGCCGACCTGCCGCTGCTGCTCATCGGCCACGTCACCAAGGACGGTCAGGTCGCCGGACCGAAGACACTCGAACACGTCGTTGACGCGGTCCTGACCTTCGAAGGCGAACGCAGCCATCCGCTCCGGGTCCTGCGCTGCCTCAAGAACCGCTTCGGTTCGACTGACGAGACCGGCGTCTTCGACATGACCGAGACCGGGCTCAAAGAGATCAAGAATCCCTCCGCCTACCTGCTCGAAGAACGCCAGCCGGGCATGCCCGGCTCGGCCGTCTGCTGCGTCATCGAAGGGACGCGGCCGATCCTGATCGAGATCCAGGCGCTCGTCCGACGCACCGCTTTCGGCTATCCGGTCCGGCGGGCCACAGGCCTCGACCAGGCGCGCCTGGAGATGCTCGTCGCCGTCCTGACCAAGCGCGAGGGCGCTGACCTGGCCTCGTCCGACGTCTATGTGAACGTCGTCGGCGGACTGAAGGTCCGCGAGCCGGCCGCTGATCTCGCAGTGGCCGCGGCGATCGTCTCTGCCTACGCCGACGCTCCCTTGCCGGCCGACGCCGCCATCTGGGGCGAGATCGGACTCGGCGGTGAGGTCCGCTCCGTGATCTCGAGCGAACGCCGCGTCGCCGAAGCCGCGAGCCTCGGCATCCGCCGCATCATCACTTCCCTGCCGCGCGCCTCCAAGATCAAGATCCCCGCCGGAACCGACGTCATCGAGATCCGCTCGGTCCACGACCTCCACGCCCTGCTCGCCGGCCGCAAACCGCGCTGAGCGCCATCAAAAAAAAAAGACCGCCGGCCAATATGCCGGCGGCTTTTGTTTTCATGAATTCCGACCAGCGAGACCGGACGCGCCCCGGTCCGGCGGCTGCGGAATGTGGACGGACGCGGCCGCCCTACTCCAGGTGGACATGGCCGCCCTCGATGCGGGACAAGAGCTCGTGCGCCGCCGGCGGCAACTCGCCCCGGGATTCGGCCAGCAACAGCTCGTCGGCCGCCGTCCGCGCATCCCGGATCATCTCCAGATCGCTGAACGACGCCAGATGAAAGGTCGGAAAACCGGATTGCGCCGTTCCCAGCAGATCGCCCGGACCGCGCATCTTCAGATCCTTGTCAGCCAGGATGAAACCGTCGCTCGTGGCGGCGAGCGCCGCCAGCCGCTCCAGAGCCTCGGGCGAAGCGTCGCCGGGCAGCAGCAAGCAATGGGACTGGTGTTCGCCGCGGCCGACGCGCCCGCGGAACTGGTGGAGCTGGGACAGACCGAAACGCTCAGCACCCTCGATGCACATCATGGTGGCGTTCGGCACGTCGATGCCGACCTCGATGACCGAAGTCGAGACGAGTACTTTGGTCCGGCCGGCCAGGAACTCGGCCATGATCCGTTCTTTCTCCTCGGCCGGCAGCTTGCCGTGCAGCATGGCGGCCGGCACGCCGGGCAGATCGGTCCGGATCAGCCGTTCGTAAGCTTCGGCCACGGAAACCGAACCGTGCGCATCCGACGGATCGATGAGCGGACAGACGATGAAGGCCTGTCGCCCGGCGTCGAGTTCGCGGCGCACGGCAGCAAAAGCCGCAGCGCGGCCTGACGGCCGGACCACGCGAGTGATGATCGGTTTGCGGTCCTGCGGTTTTTCTTTCAGGAGCGAAATGTCCAGGTCGCCGTAGAAGGTCATGGCCAGAGAGCGCGGGATCGGCGTCGCGGTCATGGAAAGGAGATGTGGTTCGAAACCCGGACGGCCGGACTTGGCGCACAGCGCCTGACGCGCCCGGACGCCGAAGCGGTGCTGCTCGTCAATCACGACCAGAGCGAGCGCATGAAAGACGACAGACTCCTCGATGAGCGCGTGCGTGCCGATGACGACGTCGTAACCGCCGGTGGCGATCTTGCCGGCGAGCTTCGAGACCGCCGCCTTGCCGACCGCCGGCGCCGGGCGGCCGCGCAACAAGCCGATCTTGTAGGAATTGGTCCACAGCGCGATCCTGACGCCTTGGCCGTCCATGACCTTCCGGAGCGTCTCAAAATGCTGTTTGGCCAGGATCTCGGTCGGCGCCATGAGCGCGGCCTGATAGCCGGCCCGGGCCGCGTTGATCATGGCGATAGCCGCGACCACGGTCTTGCCGCTGCCGACGTCGCCGTCGAGGAGCCGGTGCATCGGCGTCGGCTTGTTCATGTCTTTCAGGATCTCCCAGGCCGCCCGGCGCTGATCGTTCGTGAGCCGGAACGGCAGCCGCCCGACCAAGGACCGCGTCGTCTCGAGATCGAACGGCACTTCGACGGCCCGGCTCCCCTGCCGGAACCGCCGCTGCTTGCCGACGTAGAGCTGCAGCCGCAGCATCTCATCGAAAGCCAGACGCCGCCTGGCCGCGGCCGCTTCGGCGGCGGTCTTCGGGAAATGGATGCCGACCAGGGCCTGGCTGAGGCCGATCAGTTGATGACGCCGAAGCAACGCCGCCGGCAGATGATCCGGCAGCTGGCCGGCCAATTCGCGGCAGGCGCCGACCAGCCGGCGGATGACGAACTGGCTCACGCCGGCCGCGAGCGGATAGACCGGCACGAGCGGCAGCGCGTAGACTCCGTCGCGGCGTTCGGCTTCCTCGTAAAGCGGACTGATGAGGCTGGGGCCGTATTTGTTCAGAGTGACCTTGCCGGCGAAACGATAACTTTCGCCCGCCTTGAGCTTGCTCGCGATATACGGCTGATGGAACCAGATCGCCTTGATCTGCCCGCTCTCATCCTCGAGCAAGGCCTCGGTCATGGACAAGCGGCGCTGCCGGAAACTGCGGCGCGAATTGACCCGCGCCACTTTGGCGATGATCGTGACCTGCTCGCCAGGAGCAGCGTCGGCAATCCGGCTGACCGCCGAGAAATCATCGAAACGGAAAGGATAATAATTGACCGCGTCCCAGGCGGTCTGCACGCCCAAACCAGCCAAAGCCGAACGCTGGCGGGACGTCAAACGAACGATCTTTTCGACCGGCGTATCGGCGCTGACCTTTGGTTGTACCGGGTCTTTGTCGGGCATGCGATAAGTATACCGGATTTGCGGGATCATCGTAGCTCTGGATCATACGAACCGACAGGACAGGATGTCGCCGCTGGCGGAGATACGAAAAAACCGCAAACGAGCTGGGATTTTTACGTGGCTGCGCCACGTGAACCGCAGCGTTCGTCTGGAGAAGGCCCCGTAAAGAGCTTCGCTTCGCTCAGCTCCACGGGGCACGTAAAAACCGCAGACAAGCTGCGGTTTTTACGTGGTGCGCCCGGGACGATTCGAACGTCCGACCTCGACCTTCGCAGGGGTGCGCCGCGAGCCGGCGAGCGGCGCACGGGCGGCAACGGCCGCCCCGGCTTTCGCGAGCGATACCTTATCTTGGCGAGCGAAAGCGCGGAAGACCGCTTCCTTGGAGCGCGACCCTGCGAAACGTAAAAACACCAGACAAGCTGGTGTTCTTGCGTGGTGCGCCCGGGACGATTCGAACGTCCGACCTCGACCTTCGCAGGGTCGCGCTCTATCCAAACTGAGCTACGGGCGCAGGCTAGCGGCTAGCCATTAGCTGATAGCTCCTGGCTAACTGCGCGATCAAATTTTCAGGATGCGGCTTAACGTATCGGAGAGCGGCTCATCGACCTGATCCAGATCCTCCTGGACGAAAGACCCCAGATACTTGCGGACAATGTTGGGATCCTGATCCTTGAGATCGACCGTCAGTCGCGAACCGAGAAGGCCTTTGGTCGTGATGTACAGATTCGCGGCGAACGGCGGTTCGTAGTAGAACCAGAACTTGTCGACATCCCGATAAGGATGAAAGACACTGCCGATCTCGATCCCCTCTTCTGTGATCGCGAAGGCGATCGGTGCGGGCTCGGAAACCGACGAGACGTAGATCACGAGCGCGAACATCACGATGATGAGCGCGAAGAGAAAGTTAGCAGATGACAGCGCATAAATCAAGAGCCCCAGCCCGGCCAGGATGGCGATGATATACCAAAGACGGCCGCGCTCGTGCTGAACGCCGTCGGAATACTGCCACTGAAGATAGATGCGACCGTGCGGCCCCATCAGGAATTCCGGCTGTTTGGCTTGAGTTTCTGGATCGCTATGCTTGGATCTGGGCATATTTTGACCTCAATTACTTTTATATTTATAGCATATCCGGCCCAAGCCAACCAGAGCCGCCTGATCAGGCCGGCCGTCTTGACTTTTCGGCTCAAATATGGTATGAAAACCCGTTCTTTACAAACCAAACCAACGGATGAAAGGAGAAGAGCATGTCCAAACCGAATATTTCGAAGCCGCAGCTCCTCGAAAAGATCAATGCGGTTCTGCAGGAATTCGACTTACCGCTCTGGAACGAGGCTCATCTGGGCGACGCCGAGACCGGCCAACGCGAGATCGTCGACCTGCTAGATTTCCAGGAGCAGGGACCCGGACGCGTCAGGATCAGCTTCTTGGTCGAGACTTCCGACCGCGGCCAGGCCAAGATCTCGATCAATTTCGGTCCCAGCCTCATCTGTGTCGTGCCCTATTTGCGCGTCAACCAGGGTGAGGCGTCAGACAAACGCTGGAAGATCGGCCTGATCAAGCGCTGGCTGGTCGGAGGGACAGAGTGGACCTTCGAACTCCCGCGCGGAACGGATCCGAATCCCGCCGGCAAGAACAGCGAGGTCGACTCGCCGGCGCACCGGGTGCTCACGAGCATCCTGGGCGAGGAATTCCGCGAATGGCTCGCGACCGACAAGGTCGAAAGCCTGGGTGAATTCCGGCTGGACGGCGAGAACTCGCCGACCCGCGCCTACCTGATCCGGGCCAGAGTCGTTCAGCCCGGGCGACGGAAACGCGGCGACGGCGAACTCGTTCTCATGGAGCCAGCCCAGCTGCTGACACACGTCCGCTCCAGCAAATTCATGAGCGACGTTCTGACATCAGCCGTGCTCTTCCGAGCCACGCTCCGCATTCCGCAGCTTTAGACAATACCCCGCTTTCCGGCGGGGTATTTTTTTATCGGATCAACGGAATTTTTATTTACCGCGTCAAACCGTCTTGGCTGCCGGAACGGACGACTGGCCGCCGCTCATGATCCAGCGGCTCAGATACATGAAAGGTATGTCCACGAGACCCACGAGCCATTTGACCGCTATCTGGCCCATGATGAGCGGCCCGAGCGGAGCGGAACCAGCAAAAGCCAGCGGGATGAAGATCAGACTGTCGAGAGCGAGCGCCGGCAGCGAACTGAAAGCGTTGCGGGCCCAAAGATGGCGGCCGCCGGTCTTACGCTTGAACCAGGCGAAGACGACCGCGTCGAAATTCTCCGAGATCAGGAACGCGGCCCAGCTCGCGAGCGTGATGCGGGGAACGGCGTTGAAGATCTGGCTCCAGGCATCCTGCAGGCCCCAGAACGGCGCTGGCGTGAGTCTCACGCCCAGCCAGAAGAACAGGACCATCGCCACCTGAGAGAGAAACGCGATACCGATCATCCGATGGGTTTCCATCCGGCCGAAGCGCTCGTTGACGATATCCGTCAGCAAGAACGTCACGGCGAAAACCAGCACGCCGCTCGGACCGTAGAAGGTCTGGAAGCCCAGATCAAAGGCCGCGATCTTGGCGGCGAGGACCTGGGCGACCAGAACGAACGTCACGTATAGCGCGATGAGCAGGTCCGGTCGGCCGGTGCGGCGGGCATACCAGCTGCCGAGGACCGTAAAACAGGTGATACCTAGGATCCAAACGATGAGCAGGGTCAGGTTCATAAATATATAGTTGAGAATCTCTTTCTTATTCCAATGAGCGATCTGAACCAGGGCTGATCCGCAGAATTTTCGTAACAAAGCGGAGGGGGGAGGATTCGAACCTCCGGTACCATTTCTGGTACAGCAGTTTTCAAGACTGCCGCATTTGACCGCTCTGCCACCCCTCCGCTTTGCTACGGAACAAGACTGCCACACTGTTTTGCTCGCGAACAAACTGAAGACCGGCCCCGGCGGCCCCGCCTTCACAACCTCGATTTTGCCACAAAACCGGCTGATTGGCTATTGGCTGGCGACTGATGGTCGGCCGACCGATATTCAAGCTTATTTGAGCTTGACAATAAACATCGTTCGAAGCTGCCAGTATTGACTTTTAAGCGAAAATATGCCATAGTTTACTGTTTCGTACCTTGAAAGCAAACCAACTTTAGGGAGGTTATCATGACCAAAGACGACAAGTACCGCGTACTTGAGGTGGTCAATAAGCTCTTGCAGCAGCACAAATTGCCGAGGATCGCGATCGAACAGCTTGGCGACGCCTCCAGAGGCGAAGCCGAGATCCAGGGCGTCAGCCATTACCAGATACTCGCTGACGGATGCCTGGAAATCACGTACCGGGTCGACGTGCCCCACTACGGCGAAAAGGACATTCCGGTCCGATTCGGCAGTTCCAGCTGCGTGCTCATCCCGATGTTCAGTGTCAGCCAGAACGGCGAACCAGCGACCTCCAAGGTTGCCCTGGTCAAAAAGTGGCGGGTCGAGAACAACGACTGGTCGTACGAGCTGCCCCGGGGACGCATCCTGGCCAGCGAATACAAGCTGCTCGAGGATCCGAACGTGTCGCCGATCTGCCGCATTATCGGCCTGACCTTCGGCGAAGAATGCCGCCGGGCTCTCGATTGTCCCGTGATCGTGAACGTCGGCAAACTCACTCATCGCGGCGAAGCGGCCAGCCTCGACATCATCGTCGTCCAGGCCACGATCACGAAGAACTTCTTGCGCCGACCCGGAGACGGACGTATCGTGCTGGTGCCCCGGGAGCAGTTGATGAAACTGATCGACGAAGACAACGACAAGACGACCCGGATCACCGAAGTGGTAACGACCGCGGCGCTGCTCAAAGCGGCCAGAAAACTTGGCTGGTGAACCAGCCCCTAACCGACCGGACCCCTGCAGCTTACGGGGTCCGGTTTTTTGTTTCGTTAATGCCCCCCCCCCCCCCCCCCCCCCCCCCCCCACGCCCCCCCCCCCCCCACCCCCCCCCAACAACCCCACAAA
>Ga0172379_10002402_pt1 | contig 33242 bp, 31 predicted proteins | sample GrowelOW334metaG_FD_119756 | JGI IMG/M metagenome (GOLD analysis project Ga0172379, IMG submission 119756) | Groundwater microbial communities from an aquifer near a municipal landfill in Southern Ontario, Canada - Groundwater well OW334 metaG | ecosystem: Environmental > Aquatic > Deep...
ACGGCTCGATGCCATATTGCAACAGCAGGCGATTTGATGCTTCATTGCCCCAGCGCATAAAATGGACTTCTTCCTCGGTCGCCAGCCGTTCATAATGTTCGATGCCAAAGCTTTGGTCCCCGAACCTTTCCGCCATGCTGTCTAGAATATCCTCGCGATCTTGTTCGGAAATTTCCTTGCCCACGACGCGCGTCACGGACGATCGGCGCTGGGGCTTGCGTTGGGCTTTGGCTTCTGCGGCCGGTTTCGGTTCCGTCGGCCCTGCAGGAGGAGCTGCAGCCTTGGTTGTTTGCCGTGTCTTGCTTTGTCGTCTCTCGATCTCGCGGATCCGTTCCGTAAGTTCTTTTATTTTGTCATCCAACTCAATGAGTCTCGGGTCATCGGCCATAAGCTGAACCAGCCGGAGCTGTTCTTCCATGCTCATAAGCAGAGGGCCGAGCGCGAATTTTTTTTGGATTTCCAGCTCGCGGCTGCGCACGGCCGCGCGAACGTCTCCCAGCTCTTTGCGCAGCCCTTCGGACGAAACTTCCGCTGGAGGTTGGGTTTCAGGCGAGCGCGGCGCGGATTGATGCTCAAATTCAAAGGGATTGATGCGATTCATGGATTTGATTGCATTATAACAGTTTCGTCGGATAGTTAAAAAAATCCCGCATTTTATTGCGGGGAGAATCAAGGTACGGTGAGCAGGGTCCAACGGCGGTCAGGCTCGAACCATTTGGCCAGGTTCGAAATATCTTCGAATTCCATGCCCTGAATCTGCTTCTCGACCTCGCTGAGGCTGACGAGCTTGCCCGAGTAGATCAAGTCTCCGCTTACATTTGAGAGAACCTTGTTGCCATTCAGATCCTTCATCGGGACATCAGCCAGCATCCTGCGCTTCATGGTTTTGAACAGAGCTCGGTTCCGTAACGCGCTTAGGGCGCATTTCAAGATCACGTTCTCGCCCTGTTCTAGGGAACCGAGCGACATGGCACCACAGTTGATGGAGAACTCAACAAACCTGCGGTAGTGAGAATACTCTGCACTCACATGATAGGCCCAGGATCGTCGCTCTCGAATTTCATCCGTAAGCGCCTTATCCATCATGCGGTCCAGGCACATGAGCGGTTGAATACCCAAGGTCCCTGGCAAGAGCGTCACGGTCCTGTAATCCCAAACCCTCAGTGGTTCAGACGTGAATTTAGAGTGCTGAAAGACGAATCGATTTTTTCGAGGTTTCCTGAGACGGGACACCTGAGGAGGAATGGGATTCCTCGTACCAGCTTTAGTCAGGCCCAAGGGGCTTTCTTGAATGAGCTTCGCGATGTCTTGAAGCTTAAGCTTTCCCACACAAACCACGCTCATGTTTGCCGGCGTGTAATGCGTATCATAGTAGGCTTGCGCTGCAATTTCATCCAGCCTCGCGATCCCTTCAGGCGTGCCGATCGGCCCCAGCATGCGCTCCAGCCAATACCCTGAATACATTGCCCAGTTCTTTCTCATCCACACTTCGTATTTCATTCTGACTGGGAAGCTACGATCAAACTCCCCTTGAATGACTTTGCGCTGGTCTTCGAGACAAGACTCAAGCCGGGCTTTCATGAGCATGAGTCCAAACATATCCAGTGCCTTGGACAGGTCTTTTTGGTTTGCCCGAAGCCAAAAATCATACGAGGTCGCGAAGTCCGATGTTTTCCCAAGAGCTACATGGCCTCCACGTTCCCTGAAAAAGCGGACTATTGCTTTGTGCGGCGAGCTGGCATTTCGAGACACCAAATGTTCCACGTAATGCGACAGTCCTTCATAGTCGACAGGATCTTGTTCGCTACCTGAATGGACAATGAAGTTCATCATTTCCCACGGCCTGTCCGGCCATTGGGTTGCGTAGATGGTCAAACCGTTCGGAAGGACGCAAGACTCAAACTCGGAATATGGATCCCACATGGAGCCTCCTTGTTGTCGAAAGTAGGTATCTGATATAGCAGATTTTGGCAGGAAAGTCAAGAATCAGAGTCATAAAAAAATAGAGCCGCGGGGGCTCTGTAGATAGAAGAACGAGGAGTGAGGCTAGGGCTGAGTCGGACCAGCTGGCACAGGCGCAGAGCCTGGTTCAGCATGGTCGAGCACAGCAGGCTCAGACGGCGGGGACGGGGGCACAGACGGGAGCCTGTGCTTTTCTCTCAAGATTTCGACGGCCCGCAACACAACCCCCTTCTCTTCCTCGCTGAGCTGCGTCAACAGATTCTCCAGAACCTCGGGGTTCTTGGCCGCTTCCAACAGACTGTGGAGCGAGGCCTGAAATACCTTCTTGTCATTCACTACGCGCTCTGCGCAGGTCCTCAGGGCTTCTGGACTCAGGATATCTGGGGTAGTCGTCGCCATCCTTCTCACCTCCAATTGAAAGAGCTTAAAAACGAGGCCGCAAGTATATAACACCTGCACCAGAAGTCAAGAGGAAAGTGGCCTTACCCTGCTTCGGCCTGCCTAGATTCCTTATTTATAAGCTTTTTTGCTGTCTCGTAAGCTTGATGGATCAAGTTGCCCGTATGCGGGCCGACATCAAAACCCAAACCATTTTCGCGCCTGCACCAAGCTTCAAAAATCTTCTCATCTACCTTTTCCCAAGAGTTGCGGATGAACCAGGCGCCCAAAGCCGAAAGCACGATAAAAATCTCGCCCTCAATCCGCAATTTGATGAAACTATCAGTTTGTTCAGCCTCTGATTCCGCCAATTTTTTGAGCGTCAGTTTTTCGTCATCCAAGTCTTCACTGGTCTGTATTTCATGCACTTCGTGGCTGATCGCTTCTTCAACCTCGCTCGGTATCTCCTTCTTTTCATGGCCATTATCATTGGCCACGCCATACTCAATCAAGCCGGCGCGGATCATCTTTGATATCTGCTCGTCCGTGAGCTGGACCCTTTCGGCTGTGATCTCAAAAGGATTTTTCGAAGGTTTATGCGCTTCAATAGACGGCTCCAAAGGTTTTTCTTCGTATCTTATGGTTGAGGGCTTGCCCACGCCGCGCAAAGTCTGCGCTTCCACATGCCAGCTTTCCTCTGGGTTGCTTTCCTTAGCCGCAACTGATTCAGGGCTTTCAGCCACGCGGAAAGTCCGCGCATAGCGCTTGTGCGGCTCAGGAGTCGGCGCAAAGATCGGGTTTTTCTCGGGCATACCTAGCTATTTTACGCCCAGACGCAGCTCTTGACAAAAACCCGGTTTTGCGCCAGGATCAGTCTGTTCTCTCCTAAGGAGGCGCACATGAGCTTTTCTGACATCAGCGCCCTGTTCCGTTTCAAGTACCTAGGGCCGGATTTTGACGCTTTGCGGGCCAAACACCCACACCTTGCCCAGGATCAGCTCTTCTTTGACATCATGTCCAAGATCGTAATGCACAATCCTGATGCTTTCAAAACGCCTGTCTGCCTGGCAAAAGTGGCCATCATAGACTTCCAGTGCGTCAAGATGTACCTGATGAACACAACGGCCCACAGATGCGTGTGGAATTGTCTTTACGAATATTTTGACACCATGGAAACAAGATTGAAGCTCAAACCAGATCCGGTTGTACGCGCTGCGTATCTTGCCGGATTTGAGTACATGTGGCTGTGCACTAAGCGCATTGTCGATTGGGAGCGCGATCGGTTGCGAAAACTCAGGCCCTGAGATAGTCAAAGGGCTTTTTTCATTCCTCAGCATGCTGTAAGCTATATTTATGACAAATCTCAAAGTAACAGAAGCGGGTCACGGCCAAAGATTGGACGTATTTTTAGCTGCTGAATTAGGTTTGACGCGCAGCTCAGTCGCCAAGCAACTCAAAACTAAAGCTACTACGGTCAATGGCAAAGTTGCCAGCGTGCACCAATTCCTTAAGACGGGCGACCAAATCGTCTACGAAACCGCAAAACCCAAAGAATCAAAAAAGGATGCAAATGCGAATTTGCCGAAATTCAAAGACATTTTGATAAAAGAGACCCCGGATTGGATCGTATTGAACAAACCGGTTGGACTTTTGGTGCACCCAGATGCGCACCATGAGCATGGCACTTTGGTGGATGTACTGGTCAAGCATGACCCTGCTATTGGCAAGCTCGGCGAAGACCCGTCGCGCCCGGGCATTGTCCATCGCCTGGACCGGGATGTGAGCGGCTTGATGGTCATACCGAAAACACAAGATGCATTTGATGATCTGAAAAAACAATTTGCCCAACACTCAACGACTAAAGTTTATATTGCTTTGGTTTATGGTACGCCGCCAAAAGATGAAGGCGATATTAAATTCAAGATTGCACGGTCAACAACCAGGGCGCGTATGGCTGCCAGGCCTGAGCACGAAGAAGGAGGCCGCGCTGCTTGGACGCATTATCGCGTAATAAAAAAATATCAGCACGCCACATTGCTTGAACTCCAGATTTTTTCCGGCAGAACCCACCAGATCAGGGCGCATTTGCATGCCTTGCGCTGCCCTATCATCGGCGACAGCTTGTATATCATCAAAAGCTTCAAGCCCGTGCCTGTTTCCCGTTTGCTTTTGCAGAGCGTTGGTCTAAAGTTCAAGGATCCTACAACGCATGAAGATGTGGATTTCCGCATTGAGCCAGACCCAGCCTTTGAACAAACCGTAAGGGACTTAAAAAACCTGATCGAACGGTAAATTTTAATTGTTAATTTTGAATTCGTAATTCGTAATTGATGTCAGTATGGTGATCACCATCTCGGGCGTACCTGGCTCAGGCAAAACATCAGTCGGAAAAATCGTGGCCCAAAAGCTCGGCTGGCCTTTTTACTCAGTTGGTGCGCTGAGTACTGAGATTGCTTTAAAGCGAGGCCTGACGCTTGATGAGCTGCATGCCATAGACGAACATGACAGCACGACGGACAACTATTTAGACGCCTACCAAACAGAGCTTGGCCGCAACCAGGACAATTTTGTGATTGAGGGTCGCCTTTCCTGGCACTTTATTCCCAAATCTTTCAAGATATTTTTGGATTGCGACACCAAAGAAGCGGCCCGCAGGACATTGATCTCAAAAGTCGATCGCCCTGACGAGAAGATTCCACCTGACCTGGCAACGATCGAGCAAGGTATCGTTGACCGCTTGGCCTCGGACGACAGACGTTATAAAAAATATTATGACCTGGATTATTTGGACAAGAAAAACTATGATTTGGTGCTGGATACGACTGATCTTAAAGGCGTAGGAGCCGTGGCTAAAGCCATAATACAAGCTCTACCTGAAGTTATCCAACACCGCTGAAATTGACAAAATAATTAACGCTGACCTGCTTTTCTGCTAAAATGGTTTGGATAATCCATTTATATATTTTTTTATGAGGAGTTTTGAGAAAGCTGCGGCCCAACCCGCATCTGAAAAGAAACCTGCTGCAGCCAATGTGGAACGCAAACTGCCACCAACATTGCCAGGGCAAGCTGAAGCCTTGATCAAGGTTAAAGGCAAAGTTACTGGCCTGCGGCCTGACATGCCCTACGTTAAGGTCAGTGAGGCCAAGGCCTATATCTCGGCCAAACGCCAAGCATTGATAGAAAACACCAAGCTGGCAGACAAATCAGGCTTTGATTTCAAAGCCCGGGCTAAATATCTGGATCAGATGAGCGCTGAGAGCCAGGCCTTGGATAAATTTGAAGAGCAAGTGATAAAGCGCGCAGCTGGCGGCAAAGAAGCAGCTCGTGAGGGAAAACAGAACTTAGTCGAAAACCCGGAATATAAAGAAGCGCAAGCAGACCAAGGCGAAATAAGTGCAGCGGAGAAAAAGGTGGAGTTGGCTGAATTGAAAAAGCGACAAGCAGTATTAAACAAGCAGAGGGACAAGTTCATGCGCGAGCTCAAGGGTTTAAGCGCAGAACAGGCTGTGGGAAAATATTACAAAGAGCTTGAGGAATCCAAAATACCTGAAGCGGAATTCCCTAACTATTTTGGGAAAGAAACGCCGAAGACAAAAGCGGCCGAGCTCGCTGCCTCTAAACGAGACATTGATATCAGCGAAGCTAAGGATAAAAAGCGCGGCTTGAGCGAACCTTTCAGGGCGGTTTTGGATGAGCTGGATGAAGTCAACGAAAAAATCGCAGGCTTGGAACGCGATGTTGAATTCGGAGAGAATCGCCGCAAACCACGATCACTGAGGGAAGCCGCTTAAAAAAATCAAAAAAAATTACCCCGGCACACAAGCGTGGCGGGGTTTTAGTTCAAATCGCGTCTTATTTGATGACGCGTAGATGGTCGCGGAGGCGTTCCTTGGCTTCGGCCAAGGCCTGGGCCGCAGGGGCCCGAAGATCCTCGTCGACCTGGCTCTTATTGAGCAGGGACTCAAGGGATGCAAGCAGAGTGAAAGCCTGAGATACGTCGAGGTTCTCGTCATAGAATGGGTCAACATAAGAGCTGATGACGTCCGGGCCCAGGGCCAGCATGAATGGATGAACCAGACCGTAGAAGATCACTCCCTGGTCTGCCCTCCATTTGCTGCTGCGGTTGGCCCTGTTCAGGCAATTGGCGTGGATTGCGCCCTCGCCATAGTCTGCGCCCTCGCCCTCCACCACTGCTTCGTGGCAGCTGACGCAGACTCCGAGGACTTTGTAATCATAGTCTGGAACGGTCGTACCTGGCTTTGGTTGGTTGTTTCGAGGGACCAATTGCATGACTGTACCCATGTTTGCTCCTCTCTTGGGTATAGCCTAAATGTGGCACAAAATCGCCAGTTTGTCAAGCCCACCAACCCCTAAAAACCTGAACTTTAAGCTAGATTCTTGACGTTTTCCGCTATTTAAGCTAACATAGTCGCAATCAAAAACTATGGCTACACAATCTTATCCGGCTATCTCGCCGCAAGAAGTCCGCTCCGGCATGACTGTCCGTGTGCATCAAAAAATCAAGGAAAAGAACACCAAAGGCGAGGACAAGGAACGCATCCAGGTCTTCGAGGGCACTGTGCTTAACGTACGCGGTTCCGACGTCAACAAGACAATGACCGTGCGCAAAATGAGCGGCAATGTGGGCGTGGAAAGGATTTTCCCACTAAGCTCGCCTGTGATCGCCAAGCTTGAGCTGGTGAGCCAGATCAAAACCAGGCGCAAGGTCATCACTTTCCTGCGCAAATCCAAGAAGCACTTGAGAGCGCTCAAACCTAATACTGCACAAACTAAATAAAAAAATCCCCGGCCTCAGCTGGGGATTTTTTTGCGAATTTCTACTATCCTCCTAAAGGCATTGCATCCCGCGGCTTTCTGACATATCGTATGTTGGTATGAAATCATTTTTCAAGATATTGGTTGCCGCACTCTTGGCCCTGGTTGTATTAGGCCTTGGCGTCTACTTGGGTTATCGCATATTCGCCCCGCAGCAAAACAAAAACCAGGTAACAGCCCAGGTCATTTTGACAGCCTTGCGCGACCGCGGCTTTTTGGTCACCCAGACCTATATCTTTGACGAGCCAGTGACTATCACCAAAAAATCAGGCAGTGCTTTAAGTAACTTCTTTTTTGGACAAACAATCACTGCGCGCGGTGCCATGGAGGCTAATCTGGGCATTGACCTGGGCAAAGTCTCAACCAGCGACATTCAGATCCAAGCTGATAAGATCATTGTCACGGTTCCAAAGGCACAGCTGTTCAATGTACGCCTAATCGGGCCGCTGGACGTGCAAAACAGCCAAGGCATCCTGAAACGGCTGCTGGAAAATGATAATGGCTATAACGAGGCTCAGGCTGAACTCTCAAGAATAGCTGAGGAATCCGCTACTAAACCAGAATTCGTTGACCGCGCCACAGAGTCAGCCAGAACGGAGATTGCCAGACTTGTTGGCTATATTGCCCAAGGCAAAACCATAGAGGTCAACCTTAAATAAAACGAACTCTTTCCGCAATTTTGAATTTTTAATTTTTAATTTAGAATTATTGCGTAATGCCCTTGTCTTTTTCGATTGACGAGTACTTGTTAGAAATCGTATCAGCCATGAAATCTATTGAATTATCAACGGGTACGCCGAATTTATAGTTCACATAAAAGGCTTCATTGATATCATCAACTTTTGACGTCCAATTATCACCGTAAATTGCACGCGCCACGGCCTCTGTTTTGAGCCAGCGCAATGTGCCATTCCTATCCACTGCATAAACCTTGTCATCTGTTTGGAATTTAACAGGCTTTACGCCAGGACGATAAGTGACATTGCCGCCAATCGGGATCTTGGTCATGTCTTCGATTGAGATGGTGCGCACATTGTCGAAAGATGTGTACCAGGTGAAATAGACTTTGTCGTTTGAAAACACGTATCTGCGGCCATTGGACGCGAAATAATAGACAGCCGTGTCGCTGAAAGTATTCGGGTCGCTGTCACTCGGGATTTTGATCAAACTGCCTGGCGCCAGGCCAATGTCCAAGCCATTAGCAAATTCAATGCTGACTGCACCCGGTGCTTTTTGCCCATTCACATAAGCCGTGATACTGGACGTGCCGTTCTTAAGCGACCGGACAAGGAACTCGGCCTTGCCATAATCATTGGTCGTGACGCTGGCTGGCGTGATCTCATCCATCTCTCCCCTGCTGGAGGTCAAGGTGATGGTTGCGCCCGGGGCTGAAAGATAATTCACGGTCCTGACACGCACGCTCACGATAGCCTGGTCTATGCCATCGGCATTGACCTTGGCTTTTGACGTACTGATGGTGGTTGAACCTAAATCGATTTCTGCAGCTTGCGAACATAAAGGCAATGCGATTGCCAAAGACGCCACGAGTGCGCCTGTAATAAACCATTTATTCATACCGGGATAGGATAACATAAAAACACCGTATATACGTAGAGACGCATAATCATGCGTCTCACTGTAATACGGTAAAATTATTACACGGTTTTTAGGTTAGACGTATGATTATACGTCTCTACCATGTAACATCCAACAATTTACACCACTTCCTTCAGATATTTGGCCGTCACGCTCTTTTTGTTCTTTGCTACTTCCTCTGGCGTGCCTTGGGCCACGATTTCGCCGCCTTTGACTCCGCCATCCGGGCCCATGTCTATGATCCAATCCGCACATTTAGCCACATCCAGGTTGTGTTCAATGACCAAGACCGTGTTCCCCTTGTCCACCAAAGCATTCAAGACTTGGAGCAAACGCTGGATATCGTCAAAATGCAGGCCTGTCGTGGGTTCATCCAAGATGTACAAGGTTTTGCCAGTAGCGCGGCGCGAAAGTTCGGTCGCAAGTTTGACGCGCTGAGCTTCACCGCCAGACAAAGTCGTGGCTGGCTGGCCTAAACGGATGTAACCCAAGCCGACTTCGTGCAGAACCGAAAGCTTCTCATAGATCAAAGGCTGGTCAGAGAAGAAACGACGCGCTTCTTCCACAGACATGTCCAAAATATCTGCGATATTCTTTTCGTGATAATGGATTTCCAAGGCTTCGGAATTATAGCGCTTACCATGGCACTCGCTGCATTCAGAATATACGTCAGACAAGAATTGCATTTCTATTTTTACGTAGCCGTCTCCGCCGCACGCCTCGCAGCGGCCTCCGCCTTTGACATTGAAAGAGAATTTGCCGGCATCATAGCCGCGCATTTTGGCCTCTGGTATGGCAGTGAACAAGTCGCGGATGCCAGTGAACACGCCTGTGTAGGTCGCTGGGTTGGAGCGAGGCGTGCGGCCGATCGGAGACTGATCCACTGACACGACCTTATCCAGATTTTCCATGCCTTCGATTTTTTTGTGGGCGCCTGGGAGATCCTTGGCATTGTAAAACTTAGCCGAGAGCGCACGGCCCAAAATATCCAGCACTAAAGTTGATTTGCCTGAGCCGGACACGCCTGTGACGCACACGAATTTGCCCAAGGGCAGTTTAAAGTCCACATTCCTTAAGTTAAATTCTGATGCCCCGCGCACAGTCACGTTCTTGTTATTGCCTTTGCGCCTGGTTTTAGGCACATCGATCTTTTTCTTGCCTGTGAGATAGGCGGCTGTGACAGATTCCTTGTTCTTTTTGATTTCAGCCAACGTGCCGGCAGCCACGATTTCGCCGCCATACTCGCCTGCGCCAGGGCCGACGTCCACGATATAATCCGCAGCCTTCATCACTGCTTCGTCATGCTCGACTACGATCACTGTATTGCCCAGGTCGCGCAAGCGCTGCATGGTGCTGATCAACTTTTCGTTGTCGCGCTGGTGCAAACCGATTGATGGCTCGTCCAAAATATAAATAACGCCCGAAAGGTCTGACCCGAGCTGGGCAGCCAAGCGCACACGCTGTGATTCTCCGCCGGAAAGGGAGATGGCGCTGCGATCCAGAGTCAGGTAGCCCAAGCCCACGTCCAAAAGATTAGTCAAACGGCGGATAATCTCGTTGCTGACTTGATTGGCCACCATGCGCTCCAATTCGCTAAAACCCATGACATCTGCTTTCTTTTCGATTTTCACGCGCGAAATCTTGCTGGCTTTGACTTTTGCTGTTGCGCTTTTAGAAATATTGCTAAAAAACGCATATGCATCTTCCAGCGAAAGTTCAACCAGGTCTGCAATGCCCTTGTCAGCTATTGTCACGCCCAAAGCCGTCTTGTTCAGCCTCTTGGCATTGCACTCAGGACAGATGAGAACGCGCATATAGCTCTCGATTTCCTTTTGCACGTATTCAGAATCTGTTTGTTTGTATTTTTCCTCGAGCATGAACAATATGCCCGGAAAATTCATGGATTTGTTTTCAACTTGATACACTTCGTCGCCTGTTCCATCCAAAATCATCTTCATTGACTCAGACGAAATCTGGCCCACTTCCTGATGGACTGAAAAACCATGCTTCTTGCCGACCTCTTCCAACAGCTTGAGATGCGTTGTCTGGTTGCCTGCTATCCTTGTCCACGGCTTTATGGCGCCCTGTGCGATGGTAAGGCGCTTGTTTGGCATCACCAGGTCAGCATCCAGCACAAGCTTGGTCCCCAGGCCTGTACAGGCCGGACAAGCCCCGTGCGGAGAGTTGAACGAGAACAAACGCGGCTCAATGCGCGGCAACGAGATATTGCAATTGCTGCAAAACAAAGTTTCCGAGAACGATACCTCATCACCCGTGTCCTCATTAACTGCCATGACCATGCCATTTCCCAAGTCTAAAGCGCCTTTGAGCGTCTCGGCAAAGGCCGAAAAAACCATGTTCGTATCTTTGTTGATGCGAGTGACCAGTACCTCGAGGTCATGCGGCAAAGTTTTGTCTGTTCGGGTATGGAGCAACTCGTCTATTTCTACCAGCGTGCCATCAAACCTGACCTCGCGGTAATTTGAGTTGCGTGCCGCCTGCAGAACAACCTTATGCTCGCCTTTTTGAGCGCGGACCATTGGTGCGAGCACTAAAATAGCCCCGGTTTTGGACATGGCCAAGATCTTTTCGCCGATTTCCTGCTGGGTCTGGGCCGCGACTTCGCGTCCGCAGTTCGGGCAATGCACACGGCCGGCGCGGGCATACATCAGCCTCAAAAAGTCATAAATCTCAGTGACCGTACCCACGGTTGAACGCGGGTTGTGTGAAGAAGATTTTTGGTCTATGGCCACAGTCGGCGACAGTCCGGAAATCTCATCCACATCAGGCTTGTCCTGCAACTCCAAAAACTGCCTGGCATACGAAGAAAGGCTCTCCATGTAGCGCCTTTGGCCCTCGGCATGGATAGTATCAAACGCAAGCGAAGATTTGCCCGAGCCTGAGAGGCCGGTCATTATGACCATCTTATTCTTTGGCAAGGTAAGCGAGACGTTCTTTAAATTGTGGACTCTCGCTCCTTTGATTCCAATGTAGTTTTGGGCAGACATTATTCTCTCTGTTCCGTCCCTTCAGCCGGGGACAACTTATTCCCGAGACTACCAGAAATCTTAAAATATGGCAAGTCTGCCTAGTCCTTTCCTAAAACCCACTTACAAGCTTTATGCCGCCGACAGCCGCAATGTTCTGCAGCCAATTTGGCACAGTGATAAAATCAGCAGCAGTTATTGGACACTCAATTATACGTAAATGGTTTGCCGCTTCGATGAACTCAGCTGTGGACCAAGTATTTTCCAAATAATTTGACTTAAAGTTGGGGCTACACTTTGCGCCACCAACCAAAGTTTGTGCAAGACTTTGAAAAACCTTACTTGATAAAAAGCCTTCACCGCATGTGCCAGTTATTGCGAACGGAGCATAATACAGCACTGCACCGCTATCCTGAGCCGACGCACCGATATTGGTATTGCAATGCGCTTTGGTCAGTATGAACCTTCTGGTCACATCTTCACCCGGCCTTTTCAGGTCGAGCAACAAGGCTATTCTTCCAAAATCAAACCCTGCGTCCTTACACTCCTGAACAGCTTTCTTGATTCCATCTTCTGTCATTGAATTGATAAGAAATGTTCCAACCGAACCGCCTGTATTCGCTGTCTTCACATTTTCTATTTTTATCGCCTCCTTGTCACTGATGTCCACCGTTTTAGAGTCATCTATTGTTTGGCCATTTGCCTTGAAACAATATAGCGTGGCTTGAATACCATCCACTGAATGTGTGTCTCCCAATAAAACCCGACCAAAAACCTGAACCTTATCATTGCTCGTGCATCCGTTCATTCGGTTTGTGGAAAGGCCTTTGCACTGGGCATCATCAACTATGCCGGTCGAACACGACATGCACGTCTTGCCCTGGCCGCAGGTTGAACCCGTGCACACGTTAGTTGCATCCGAACCTTCAATAAAATATTCATTGCCGCACTTGGTCTGATCCAAGCTTAGGCCATATCCCTTTGATGAAAATTCAGCTTGGAAATCTTTGGGATCGTCCGGCGGACCGGCATCCATGAACTTCATCCCGCTTTGATATATTTCCGGACAATATTTAAGATTATAAAAAGACAGCCGGTTGATCATCTTGATTTCGTAAGATTTGAAGTTCAGCGTATTTGGATTGATGTTGGCCAGGATGGCAAAAGCGCCCATGCCCAAAGCCAGGCCGACCAAAGAATCAATCATGGTGCTCTTAGCCGTGGTAATTTCCGCGCCCACGGCTGAAACCATGTATTTGAATGCGCCCCAGATGAAGAAGATGGCCGAGGCAACGACAATGATGCCAATTCCGGTATTGAAGAGCAGTGCAATAAAATTCTTCAGGCCCCGAATGCTCTTGACTCCGAAAATCGGGTATTGGAGATCATAATCCGGCTCAGGCGCTATACATTCCCCCTGCACTTCGGCTCCGCGCTTGGTACAACCCTGCCCTGCTTTGAAGTTGCCGACGTCTCCCGAAGCATCGGCGCATTCCTTGGCTGTAAAACAAAAAGTATTGATCGGGATGTCGCGGCGTATTTTTGCATTGTATTCTTTGTTTGCCCCGGAAAGCCTACAGCAAGTATTGCCCGTATTTTGACAGCCCTTGCCCTTTCCGCTCGGAGTCCCGTTTTGGGTTTTACATAATTCATCGCTGTCAGTGCACTTGAAATGGACGCTTAACTTGTCTGGCCCTGAATAATCAAAATTGCACTCGGAGTTCTGGGAAAGCTGGGCGACTGATTTAGGGACTTTACAGCATATGCCCAAGGAACATCCAAAGCTCCCGCCCGTAAAAACGCCGCCCGGATATTTTGAGATGCACTCCTGCTCCGTGGGAGTGCATTTGAATGATACCTGGCCCCAATCAGCGCCCTCGTAATCATGGTTGCACTCGCCTGCAATTTCTTTGGGAATTACGCAACATACACCTTTGGCGCCCGTACAGGCATAGCCTTTCCAGCATTTGCTCTTAAGCGACGAAATATTTTTGGTGGCAAATTGGGTGCTTAAGCAGGCGGTGACAATGTCTTGCACGTCTGTGCCGCAATAATCATTCATGCACTGGCCTTCAGCTTTGCCTGACTGACAACTTGAATTCAATGGCGGCGGGGTCTGCAAACCGGCAGTAAATTGATAGGCCGCATCTGCCTGCTTCATTGCATCAATCTGCTTTGGCGTGGGGCCTTGACCTTGACCCGGCACTATGGCTAATGCGGCTGGCGCAAAAAGCCAAATGCTCAAAAACAACAAAGCTGAAATTGTAAAACTTTTCTTGCAGATTCGTTTGTTCGCAGCAGTCATAATCATCTGAGCAGAGCTGTGATCTGTTCAACACTGACCACGCCTTCCAATTTGCCGCCGTCCACAAAAAAGGTCGGCGTGCCGCGGACGCCAGCGCGTGCGCCAATCGTTTCGGAATTCGTGACCAGCTTTTTTGTCTTGGCTTCAGACAAGCATTGGTCATAAGCCGCAATGTCTACACTTAATTCCTTGGCAAAGGAACGCAAGTCAACTGCCGTATGTTTACCTTGCTCTGAAAAGAGCCTGTCATGAAAGGCCCAGTAGATATCTGGCTTAGCCTGGTTCCAGACACACCTGGCAGCTATAGCCGGCAACATGGCCTCAGGATGTATATCAGCCACGGGAAAATCCAAAACCGTGACCTTGATGTCCGGCTTAGCTTTCATGAAGTCGCGCATGATTGGGACCATCTGCTTGCTGTATGGACAGTCATAATCAATGAAGACGACTACTTCGTGACTGGAGCTGGAGGGGCCGGCAAATGGATCGGTTGCCTTGCCGCTCACATAATCTTTCATGCTTTGCAGATATTTTATCTGCGAAGGGTTCAATGGTTTGGGAGCTGTATCTTGGGTCAAAGCCTGCTCAAACGTCTTGCCGTTTTTGATTTCTTTATAAAAATAAACCGTCCTCCAGACAAATAAACCCAAACCGACCAAAGTAATGAACGCCAAAATCAAACCAGCCATTCTCCAGCCATGCTTATAAAAAGGTTTTGCATCCTCCATGGGCCAATTATACCACAGACTGTAAACACCAAAAACCAAAAACCAAGATCCAAACAAACTCCAAGCTCCAAAACTTCAAAACACCAATCGGTTTTTAGGTGTTTGAGTGTTTGATGTTTGTTTGGTGTTTGTATCTTGGTGTTTCCACCCAGGATATTGACTTTTAGGTCCAGGAACAGTAAATTGGTGGGCATGCGCCAATTAATACTACCTATCATACAAGTCGTACTGGCAGCCCTGCTTACCGCCTCTATCCTGCTCCAGCAAAGGGGTACAGGCCTGGGTGCGACCTTCGGAGGCGAAAACACGGTTTTCAGAACAAAGCGAGGCCTGGAAAAGGGTTTGTTTTATGCCACTATCGGCTTATCAATCCTCTTCTTCGCCGGTGCCATCCTGAACCTGGCTTTAGCCTAATATGCCCGCTACGGAACCTGCCGATAAACTGGCGGGACGCGTTTGGGCACGATTACGGAAAGTCTTTTTTTGGCTCTCGCCAGAAAAACGCGCCTCAGCCGAGCAAGAACCTGAATCAGAACGCGACCACGCGTTGGTTTTGTCTATTACCCAGCCTAAGCATGTGCCCCATTGGAGGCAGCTTAGATATTCCGGGCGCGTCTTGAACTCAAGCGAGAAAAAAATCCTGGTGACAGCCATTGTCCTGGGCGTCATCTTTTTGATTTCTGCTGTTGCGATCCTGATAAACCAAGACACGATCAGCATGCCAGCTTCTGGCGGCACTTATACCGAGGCCCTGGTCGGCGAACCCCAAGCCTTGAACCCGATCGATGCTCCGGCTAATGATGCTGATGCTGATATCTCCAGTTTGATTTATTCCGGCTTGTTCAAGATGCAAGGCATGGAAGCCATGCCTGATTTGGCTGAAAGTTTCGGCTGGAGCCCGGACAGCAAAATCCTGACCGTAAAGATCAGGAAAGACGCCAAGTTCCACAATGGCTTGCCTGTCACGGCCGATGACGTGCAGTTCACGATCGAGTCCATCCAGGATCCGGCGCGCGGCTCTTTGCTTGAACCGGTTTTCCGCGGCATCAGCGTGGGCATACTTGATCCGCAGACAATCCAGTTTACTTTGCCGCGGGCTGACGCGACTTTTCTCGTTGCCCTGACTGTGGGCATTGTGCCATCTTCTTTATGGGAAGATATTCCAGCGAACACAGCCAGGCTGGCGAATCTTAACCTGAAACCAATCGGCAGCGGCCCCTATCTGGTGAAGTCTTTTACCCGCGACCAAAAAGGCCTGATCCGCTCTTTCACGCTTGAGGCTTGGCCGGATTTTTATGGAGTCAAACCACACATCAAAACCATTACTTTCCAGTTCTACCCTGATTCCCAAACAGCTGAAGATGCCATCAAATCAGACTTGGTCGATGGCCTGGCTTTTGTCTCCCCGACCGAGATCGACCGCTTCAAATCAACTGCCCGCTGGAACTCAGTTACTTTGGAATTGCCTCAGCAGACAATCGCTTTCTTCAACCTGAAAGACAAGCTGCTCTCAGATATCCGCGTTCGGCAAGCCTTGGCTTTGGCCATTTCAAGGCAAGACATAATCAATGCCTTGGGCGGACATGGCGTGGCTGACAATTCAGCCTATCCTTTCTTGCCTGCAACCAATCAAACCGCTTCCAGCACTGATTTGGAAAACGCGCGCAAGCTTTTGCAGACCGCTGGCTGGGTCTTGCCCAAAGATTCCAATGTCCGCGTCTATGAAAAGCCAAGCGCGACAACCAAGGCAACTAAAGATGTAGCCAAACCAACCACCACAGACCAACAAAAGCTTTTGATTTCAATCACCGTCTCAGACCAGACAGACTTGCTTAAAATCGCAGACGTGTTGAAGCGCCAATGGTCTTTGCTCGGAGCCCAGGTTGAGATCATGCCTTTGGACCAAGTCTCTTTGCTCAGGAAAGCCAACCATGATCGCAATGGCCAAGTCATACTCTCCAATATCTTAGTCGGCGCAGACCAGGACCTTTTCCCCATTTGGTGGAGCGGCCAGGCCGGCGAACGCGGCATGAATTTTTCGGCTTTGGCGGAAAAAGATGTTGATATATTGATTGATCTGACCAAGTCCTCGACTTCCACGGCCATGCTACAAAAGTCGCGCGAAAAACTTTCCGCCACGATCCTTAAGTACGCTCCGGCCGCCTTCCTTATCCGGCCTTTGTATTCATACGTGATTTCGACCAAGGTCAAAGGCTTGCCCCAAGGCGAAGTGCTTGCCCGCCCCTCAGATCGCTTCCAGAACATTGAGGATTGGTATATCAAGACAGGGCTGAGGTGGAAATGATACTGAGAGATACAGAGAGCAAGAGAGTAAGAGATTCAGTCACTGCATCTCTGCATCGTTTGATCTCTTGATCTCTGGGATTGACTTTGTTCGGTAAAAACGACATAATTGCCGCGCTATAAGTCACGATGGGCTCAAGCAAAATAAGTCGCGGTGGCGAAACTGGTAGACGCACTAGCTTCAGAAGCTAGCGGTCGCAAGGCCATGAGAGTTCAAGTCTCTCCCGCGGCACCACACAAAAAATCCCTCAAAGGGATTTTTTGAAACACCAAACACCAAGATACAAACACCAAATAATACAGATGGTTTTGACAATCCCCCCAATCTATGCTATAGTATGTAGGTAAACAAATAACGACTGCTGCAGATTTGCGCTGAACCCAGCGAAGATTCCAATAGTCGTGATTCAAATATATAGCCTACGAATTACGAATTTGTATACGAATGTACGAATACGTTTCGTAAGCACTCAATGTCCTTTCCTGATGTGTCAAACAACATACAACCCGTTGTGAGACGGGCCGATATAATTTTACCTGAATTGAGTTATAAAATAGTCGGAACATTGTTCGACGTTTATAATGATATAGGGTTCGGGCACCTGGAAAGAGTGTATCAAGCGGCTGTTGCTGGAAAACTAAGCGATCAAAAAATTAATTTCATCGAACAAGTCCCAGTAGTGATTTCAAGCGAAGGAAAAGAGATAGGAAAGTATTATTTGGATTTTTTAATCAACGACTCGATTATTCTTGAATTAAAACAAGGAAAAAGATTCAACAAGACAAATTATGATCAAGTGAACGCGTATTTGATATCCAAGCATCTTCAATTGGCAATTCTTGCCAGTTTTACACCACAAGGAGTTATTTTTAAACGCTTAGTAAATCTTACCAATTAAACCAATTCGTATATTCGTTCGTATTCGTAATTCGTACAACATATCAGTTAAATAAAATTAAATATGGAACAACTAAATAAATATCCTGTAAGCAACCGCCCCAATAAACGGTTTGGCGGACGCCCGATTATAGTTACTGGGCAGGATCAAACCAATGTTGGCAAAAAATATGACCATAAGGACATAATTGCCAAAGCAATAAAACAAGCTTCACTCAAGACTGAGCTTTTGCGTGCAGCTGCCAGCGATACCCAGCGTTATAAACTGGGAAGACTGGATAACCGTCGGACTGAGTTCAATCGCAACTCGCCCACGCCTGCAGCAGGCTCTCGTCCCCAGACGAATCAATTTCCGTCTCGCAATGCAAGGCCAGTAGCTGGAACACAACAGAACCAATCACGTTTTGCCAGCGATGTGCATGCGAAGTTTGTCCACGCCTCTGGCGGGATCCCGTCCGCAGGCGGGAATGCGCGCAGGTCACCGGATACGCAAAAACCTGGCGGAGATAAGAAAAAGCGTTCCAAAGATGGCGGACGCGGTGCTTTTAATGAGCCTCAGCCGCGCATGAGCACGTACAAAAACAAGCCCAGGCTCAAGACTGGCACTGACAAAGATACTTTGGGCAGGGAAGAACGCTTAAAGATCATGGTTTTGGGCGGCAACGAGGAAGTCGGCCGCAACATGACCATGTTTGAGTATAAGAATGACATTCTTTTGCTTGACATGGGCTTGCAGTTTCCGGAAGACGACATGCCTGGCGTGGATTACATCATCCCCAACACCAGCTACATCACGGACAACAACAAAATCAAGAATATCCGCGGCGTCATCATTTCGCACGCGCACTTGGACCACATCGGCGCCATCCCCCACTTGGCTCCGCGCTTAGGCAACCCGCCGTTCTTCATGAACGCGCTGACTGCCGGCATCGTCAAAAAGCGCCAAGATGATTTCAGGAGCGGCCCGCCCATCAAAATCAATATCATCAAATCAAACGATGTGTTGCAATTGGGTTCGTTCAAGGTGGAGTTTTTCCGCGTGTCGCACAACATCCCTGATTCGTTCGGCGTTATCATCACCACCCCGGCTGGTATTGTGGTGCACACCGGAGACTTTAAAATCGATACCAATCCATCGGGCGATTTGCCGACTGAGATAGATAAGATCAGGGCTTTGGGCAGCAAAAACGTGCTCGCTCTTATGGCTGACTCGACTAATGCCTCAATCCCGGGCCATCAGCTGACTGAAGGAGACATTCAACACAACATCGACGACATCATCAACAATGCCAAAAGCCGCGTAATCATCGGCACGTTCTCTTCCATGCTTGGACGTATCCAACAGATTATCTGGGCCTGCGAACGCTGCGGCCGCAAAGTGGCGATTGAAGGCTTTTCCATGAAATCCAATGTGGCTATTGCCCAGGAGCTTGGATACATGAAGATCCAAAAAGGCACGCTGATAGAGACCAAGCAGGCGCTCAAGCTGCCGGATGATAAAGTAGTGTTTATCTGCACAGGCGCCCAAGGCGAGGATAGGGCTGCGCTCATGCGCATTGCCAATGGCGACCACCCCATGATCCAAGTCGAGCAAGGAGACACGGTCGTGTTCTCATCGTCCGTCATTCCGGGCAACGAGCGCAGCGTGCAAAGGCTGAAAGACACCTTGTACCGCGAGGGCGCCGAAGTCGTGCATTACCAAATGTTGGATGTGCACGCTGGCGGCCATGCGCGCCAAGAAGACTTGAAGCTCATGCACGATTTGGTCAAACCGAAATATCTGATCCCGATCGAGGGCAACCACTCGTTCTTGAGATTGCATGCCAAGGCGGCCATGGAAAACGGATTCAAGAAAGAAAACATCTTTATTGCCGACAATGGCCAGATCATGGAATTTGATTTGCATGGCCATGGCATCTTGACCAACCGGAAAGTCCCGACTGAATATGTATTCGTTGACGGCTTAGGCGTCGGCGACACGAACCAAGTGATTTTGCGCGACCGTAAAGAGCTTTCCAGCGATGGACTTGCGATCGTATTCGCAGTCGTGTCCGGCCAAACCGGCAAAATGCTGAAGATGCCTGAGATCATCACGCGCGGCTTTGCTTCGGCCAAAGATTCTGATTTGATGTCTTTTGCCAAACGCAAGGTAGCAGCCACGTTAAAGGATCATGACCCGCGCTCCAGCAGCAATGCGCAATATCTGCGCGACAAAATCCGCGACGATTTGGGCCAATTGTTTTTCACCAAGACCGGAAGAAGGCCAATGATCTTGCCCTTGGTGATTGAGGTTTAATCCTCTTCGCTTCTCCTTTAATAAAGGAGACTTTAACGCACAAGTTAACATCCCCTACCAAGGGGATGTTTCGTTAATGTTGGACGCGAATCGTACGGCTCGGTAAAATACTGGCAGTATGAAACAAGTCGTATTTTCGGGCGTAAAGCCGACCAGCGTGCCGCATATAGGCAATTACATCGGGGCTCTGAAGCAATGGGTAGAGATGCAAAGCCAATACAAGAGCTATTTTTGCATTGTGGACGAGCATTCAATCAATGCCGCGTATGACCCCAAGGAGTTGCGCGAGCGCAGCATGATCATCGCGGCCGTGTATTTGGCTTGCGGCCTGGACCCGGCAAAATCCACTTTGTTTATCCAAAGCGAAGTGCCCCAGCACATGGAGCTGGCCTGGGATTTGATGAACATCGCCAAGATGGGCGAGCTGTCGCGCATGACCCAGTTCAAGGACAAGTCTGAAAAAGGCGGCACTCAGTCTGCATCGCTCGGATTGTTCGGCTACCCAGTGCTCATGGCCGCTGATATTTTGCTGTATGACACGAATGTGGTGCCAGTCGGCGAGGATCAGTTGCAGCACGTGGAATTGACCAGAGTGCTGGCCCGCAGATTCAACGAAAAGTTCTCTGACATCTTTGTCATTCCCCAGCCCTTGATCCAAAAAGTCGGAGCGCGCGTCATGAGCTTGCAGGATGCTTCAAAAAAGATGTCCAAAAGCGATGACTCGGTGATGGGCACGATCTTTTTGACTGATTCTGACGATGATATCCGCAAAAAAATCATGCGTGCAGTCACGGATACGGCTCCTGGCGTTGTATTTTCGGAAAAAAAGCCGGCAGTCGCGAACTTGATGACCATTTACCATCACATGACCGGCCAAAGCATGAAAGAAATTGAAAAAGCTTTTGAAGGCAAGGGCTATGGGGACTTCAAAAAAGATCTAGCTGAGAAAGTCGTGGCCACAGTCTCCCCTATCCGCAGCAAAATCACTGACTTGCTGAAAAACCACAAAGAATTGAATGCGGTTTTGGACCACGGACGCGACCAGGCAATCAAAGCCGCAGAAGCAAAGATGAAAGTCGTGAGGGAAAAGATGGGGTTGGGACGGTAGCCCTCACCCGTGTGTCATTCCCGCGCAGGCGGGAATCCAGAAAAAATGTCAAAACACGATTATTCGCAAAGAAAATACAACGTAGTTCCATATGGCCCAAACTGGCCGAAGGAATTTAAAAAGATAGAGCGTGATATAACGCCTGTATTTAATGGCGTCTGCGATAAGATCGAGCATATCGGAAGTACATCTATTCCCGGAATGGCCGGCAAACCCACAATTGACGTCCTTGTTGCGGTAACAGACTTGGGGAAAGTAGATGCCTTAAACGATAAAATGAGCGAATTAGGATACAGGGCTCTGGGCGAGTATGTAACACCCGGTAGCCGTCTTTTTGTCCGCGAAAAAGACGGGGATCGTCTGGTAAATATCCATTGTTTTCCGATTGAGCACCCCAAAGTCAAACGATTTATCTCCTTAAGAGACTATCTTCGTGCTCATCCAGAAGAGTCAAAAGCGTATTCAAAACTTAAACTTGATCTATTTAAGAAATATCCGAATGATTACGGCGCGTATCGCAAGGAAAAAGACGCTTACATGAGTGAATTGGAAAAACGCACGGAGGCTTGGTCAACAAAATAATTTTTATGACAAAAATTCGTAAAGCGACCATTGAAGATGTTGTTCAGCTGGAGAATTTCCAAAAACAATTACACGGAAAATGGTTCGATGCCTGCCACTGTGATTTAAAGCAGGCTATTTTATCAGGCAATGTCTGGATAGCACTGGATAACGATAAAATCATTGGCTATCAATTATGCGAACTTTTTGGACCAAAGCAAAAAAACTTTCCAAACTCAATTTTTCTTTCTGAATTGTTCATCATTCCAGAAGCTCGGCTTAAAGGAGCTGGTACGCTCCTTGTCACTGCTGCACTTAATGCGACTTGGCCCAGTGAATACGAGTATTTCTCTTTGACGCACGATCCAAACGAGTCAACTTTGACTCAATACTACGAAAAATTCGGCTTTAAAGATAGCGGTAGGACTGAAGCAGGGAACATTAAAATGACTCGCCCCAGGACTGCCGGGGTTTGACCCGCGCCTAGATTCCTGCCTTCGCAGGAATGACACATTTCACTCCTTTCCCCTGCAGCTGTGGGGGAAAGGTGGCCCGCAATAAGATAAAAAGAGGGCCGGATAGAGGGTGAGCTATTTCTTCGTCATCACCCACGCGCCATCCCAGTCTGCTGGCGGCGGATTGGATTGGAAGTGCTGGGCGCGCTCCAGCAAGGTCTTGGACGGGCCGTCTGTTGGATATTTTTGAAGCAAGCTCTGGATTTTCTGGATGGCAGACGAGAAATCTTTGGCAAAATAATCTTTTATCGCATCTTCGTATTGCGCGACCAGGTCTTTATCCTGTTGAGTGGCCTTGGCTGTCTTTTTAATCACCTCATACATCTTGACCGGCACTTTTTTGCCTTTGACTGCCACCAGGTCAACCAGACGCAACAAGAAACCGCCATTCAATGCGTCTTTTGTGCTTTCGGAAATCAACATGGCCACGCCATATTCTTTGGTCAAAGCTTCCATGCGCGAACCGAGATTAACGCTGTCGCCGATGACCGTATAATCAAAGCGTTCTTCAGAACCCATGTTGCCGACCACCATATCTCCGGTATTCACGCCCACGCCGATCTTGATTTCCAGATCACCAAAGGCCTTGGCCGCATTCATTTCCTTGAGCTCAGCCAACATGTCCAAGCCTGTTTGGACTGCGCGCTTAGCATGGTCTGTTTGATCCAAAGGCGCATTCCAAAAAGCCATGACAGCATCGCCAATGTATTTATCCAGCACGCCATCGTACTTGAAAACGATATTGGTCATGCGCGACAAGTAGATGTTCATGATTTCCACCATTTTTTCTGGCTTCAAGCCTTCGGAAATAGTGGTAAAGCCGCGGATGTCGGAAAACAGCACGGTCATGCGCCTGCGCTCCCCGCCCAAATGCAATTTGGACATGTCAGACAAGATCGAATTCACGACAGAAGACGAGACATAGCGCGAAAAAGCATTTTTGATCTCGCGTTTCTGCTGTTCAGATGCTACGCGGCGCTCCAAAGTCACGGCTCCGAAGCCGACGAGCAGCAGAATCGTGGGCCACAGCACATCCATGATCCAACCGCGGTCAAAAGCATAAAATGCACCTATCAAATTCGCGAGCCAGACGACGATTACGAGCGGAATGCTGTAACGAGGGCGCAACTTCGGCAAAACAAGTCCGAGCAGTGCTCCTAGCAAAACCAAATAGACGAATAAAGCCCAGCCCGGCACTTCGCGCAAGTAATTGCCTTTGAGCAAAGTATCCAAAATAGAGGAATGGATTTCTACGCCGCTCATGGGCTGATTAAATGACGTCGGGACTAGTTGATCATCGTGCAAATCAGCGGCCGTGGCTCCGACCATGACGATTCTGTCTTTCAAAGCGCTGGCTTGGACTTTGTCATCCATCAAATCAGCAGCTGAATATGTAGGGAAACCTTTTTCCGGGGCATTCACATAGTGGATTATGATGCGGCCCAAACTATCAAGCGCCTGGTTCGGATCAACAGCTATGCCAGCCAGCTCAGTCAGCCTAATTTCAAATGATTTTAATTTTGAACCATCTGGCGAACTTGCGATTACGGGCACGCGCCTGACAACTCCGTCAACATCCTGGGGCGTATTTACATGCCCAATGCCAGCAGCAGCGACTGCAATCTGCGAGATGGGCATCAGGACTTTAGAAGGATCATATGTAATGACATTGCGCGTGATGGACAGCGTGAGTTCTGCCGGCAAAACAACCTTGCCAGCCGCCTGGATGGCACTGGCCAGCGCCGCATCATTGGCTTGATCGGAAGTTTCCGGAAAATTCACATCATAGCCAATGGCCAAAGGCTGGGCTTGCGAAATCTTCTCAATCACTTGCGCGTGCACTGACCTAGCCCAAGGCCAGCGCCCAAGCCGCGCCATGGCTGCATCATCAATCGCGATAATGACCACGCGCGGATCAGCAACCACTGGCTGATACAAACGATCCTCAAGCCTGTGGCTCCAAGATGAGATGGCGCCGGTCCAGGCCAAGAGCCCACAGACTGCACCTGCGGCCAAGCCCACGATCAATGGCCTGCGCCAGTCGGATTGTTGATTAACAAGTTTCATATATTCATACGTCATGCCGAACTCGTTTCGGCATCCCGATACTTTGTTACTAAGTAACGAGATCCTGAAACGAGTTCAGGATGACACAGGGTTAATTAACCGCGCCGGTTGGAGATGCGATTATGTTGAATGTGATCTGGCCTTCTTTGGTGACACCGTTTTCCGTGTAAGTCGCAAAAGCCGTGACTGAGCCAGTCTGTCTGGCATTGGCCGTGAAAGTTATGCCAGAAATTGATCCAAGGCCATTAGACATGCTCCACGCCACGCTTCTGGTCACATCAGATGTAAAGCCGTTAGTGTAGTAAACAGTGGCCTTCACAGTGCGCGTCTGGCCTAAAATGACGCTTAAGCCTCCGCTTGCGACTGTGACTTCGAGCCGGCTGATGGCCACTGGCCCTGCATTGATCTGCAGATTGGTTCGTGCAGTCAAAGTCTGCGTTCCGCTGACAACATTAGCAATCAAAGTTGATGATCCTGCTTTGCTAGCAGTGAATGTTGCGCCACTAAAAGTTCCGAGGGATCCGATCTGACTGAATTTGGCATATGAAGTTGCATCAACAACTGATCCATCGGCTTTGAAACCTTTTACATACATCTTAACCGCATCCCCCACGTTCGCCGGATTGGGCTGGGCATATAATTCAATGCGCACCAATGCCAAATCTATTACCTTGATTGAGGGCGGAATGACCAGCGGCGGATTAGAAGTCACCGGAGGGTTGGTTGGCGTAGTCGGAGCTGTCGGCTTAGTGCTTGTCGGCGTCCGCAAAGTAGAAGTCGGGGTCAAAACATCAGACGTTGAGGTCGGCGACGTATTGTCCAAAGGATTTGTTGGCGCTGGCGGGGCGACACATTGAGCTGCCAGCTTTTTCGCTTGCTCAAACCTAGCTGTCTGCATGTCCATTTTCTCTTTGATCACCAAAGACCTGCCCTCTTTGGATGCGAGCTTGCTCCAATCTTCAGCATTCCTCTTTAAGCCCTGGTCCACGGCATTGAAAGCTTCATCATATGCGGCTTTTGACTCAGGCTTGCACAACAAGCTCTCCACTTCGTCCAAGCGGCTGTCCACGGACAACAATTTCGCATACAAATATGCAGTTGGATCATTCTCCCAAGTCTTGGCATACAGATCTTCGGCCTTGAGCTTGAGCCTGAACATCAATGTGCCGGGCTGGACATCGGATTGCGAGAGCATGAGCATGGCCAAAGCCTGCTGCAAACCCGGGCGATATGCTTTTGAATCAGGATTTTCCAATTTCTGGTTCAGATCATTCTCGAAATTATTCAAATGATAGAAAGCCAAGCCTGATTTGCCGCGATCAATCAGATCTTTGATGTAGCCCAAGCGCCTGGCTGAGTATTGGCCGTACAATGCCGGAGCTTTGGCCCCGGCAAACGACAAGTGAAGGTTTTCAGACCATTGCGCTATGCCATAGTTCCAAGCATCTGGCGCAGATTTTCCGCCTGCAATCAAAGCTTTGGTCAAAAGCGCATCAGCATCTGTAATGAATTGGATATCTTGCGGACGATTTGCATCTAACCAAGCCTGATCCTTCCAAGTGCTACTCGCGGCTTGGCCTGATTCTGAGCGCACAGCATCAAAAGTCGCCCATTGCCCGGCGGCATTGGATATTGATTTGCCTGTTTTTGGTTTGCTGATCACTCCGCCGTGCTCCATCCAGAGTTTCGTGAGGTTTCCGTCAGTCTCAAACGAATATGATGTGCCGCGCACAGTGGAAACGACTTGATCAGTCCGCGTGACGAACGCACTATCCAAATCCATGAGCTTCAAAAGCCTGGGCCAGATGCGGCCGTTCTGTAGTTTTGACCTCAAACCAAAATCCAAGATCGAACCTTTGTTCAGACCCTCAACTTGAAACGTAGAATTTTTATCAATCACGATTTGCGCTCGGCCATCAGCTTCCAAAATCGCTTGTCCGTCGCTCCCAGTCTTGATGCTATCCCCTTCTTTGATTTCCATGTTGTTAGTAGCAGGCACATCTTTCCCATCCCGAACAACAGTCACCTGTCCGCTTCTAACTTCTAACTTCCAACTTCCAACTTCTACGGGGCGAATGGACCCCAAACTCCAAAACCACCAGATGCAAAGCCCGATTACGACGAGGAGGACTAGGATGACCCAGATCCAGGGAAAGCGTTTCTTCATAAAATCCCTTGTATGATAGCACAAAGTGCGTATAGGACTAACTCATCCTGATTTGTCGTCCCAGCTGGCTACCTCTAACCGAGGACGACAAATCTGTCCTTCCCTTACCTCAAGGGAAGGACACGAAGTTCACTAATCAATAGAAGTCTTCCCCTTGTTGTAAGGGGAAGATTTAGTAGGAGTTAGTCCTGTACGCCTATTGACTTTTCCACCATTTTCTGGTATATTCGGCTTGTTCTGGTTAGGTGGATGACTGCTCTCCGTCGCGTAAAGCTATGGGGAGAGGAAAGTCCGAACACCCTTCCCGATGTAAATCGGGATTGTAGCGAGAGCCGTTAACGACGGCCGGGCATAGGTCCTTAACATCATGACCTTGGATCGGGACGAAAGTCAGCGATCACTGATCAAATCAGGACAGGGTCTGAAAAAAGTTCATAAACCCAGGGAAAGTGCCACAGAAACAATACTAGTCTGACGCAAGTCGGATCAAAGATGAAAAGCAAATGGAACGTGATGGTCCCCGGCGCAAGTCGGGGGAACAATCGAGACCATTTCCCATGCATGGTGACATGCATCGTCCCGTAAAGCTGACTTCAGTCAGCCACGGGACTAGGCGGCAAACCCTCTCTGGTGCAAGAGCAAGACTCGCGTTCTTCATTGGGCGCGAGACTGGTCGCTCGCATGACTCAGACAGCAATGTCTGGGCAAGATAGATAGTCATCACTCCCCATAGCTTCATGCGAAGGGGAGGACAGAATTCGGCTTACATCCTTGCCAGAACACAAAAGCTCCGCCAATGGCGGATTTTTTGTTATACTATGCCCATGAACCGTTTCAACTTGGCTTTTACAGCCGCACGCCTGCCGATTGATGCCACGGCCCTGGCCTTAGCCTCCATCTCAGCCTACCTTTTGCGCTACTCCAGATTTGCCACAGACGTGCGCCCGCTTTTGCAGGACATCCCATACCAGACATATATCCAGACCTCGCTCACCTTTATCTTGGTTTGGATTCTGATGTTCGTGGTCGCGGGCTTGTACACGACCAGGCCTTTGCGTGCCTGGAACGAACTAGGCAGAATCATCTTGGCCTGCACAGCCGGCACCATGATCTTGATCTCAACCATTTTCTTTAACCGCGAACTGGCCCAGTCCCGCTTCATCATCTTGGCCATCTGGCTATTGTCAATCGTGTATGTTTCCTTTGGCCGTACCATTGTGCGCTGGGTCAGGAACTTTTTGCTGCGCAAGGGCTTGGGCCACGAACGCATCGTGATCATAGGCTCAGACAGCCAGACGGAAAAACTCAAAAAGATTTTTACAGACTCCCCCATCTTCGGCTTCACTGTGGTGCGGACCATCAGGAACTGGGATGCTGAACAGGAAAAGCAGATCAAATTCTTGATCAACAAAGGCAAGCTGGACGGCATTGTGCTGGCTGACCCGGACATGCCCAAGGCAATCGCGCTTGAGGCCATCAACTTCGCGTCCAGCCATCACTTGAGCTTCAGATATCTGGCAGACCTCTTTGCCGCGCAATTCACGAACATAGAAGTAAGCACGCCCGGCGGCATCCCCATCATTGAGGTCAAGCGCACGCCATTGGACGGCTGGGGCAGGATAGCCAAAAGGTTCATGGATCTTATCTGCGCGATATTTCTGATAATCCTGACCTCTCCGCTCTGGATCTTGTCCGCACTCATGATCTTGATTGAGGATGGATTCCCGATTTTCTTCAAGAACGAACGCATCGGCGAAAAAGGCCACAAATTCACGACCTACAAATTCAGGAGCATGTATAAAAAATATTCAATCGGCCCGCAATTCGGCAATAACAAAAAAAATCTTGAGTTTGAAAAGAAACTGATTGAAGAAAAAAGCATCAAAAGCGGCCCGGTCTATAAAATCGCCGGTGATCCGCGCATCATGAAGTCTGGGCGCTGGCTCAGGCGCTGGTCAATTGACGAGCTGCCCAATTTCTTGAATGTGCTTTTCGGCAACATGTCTTTGGTCGGCCCGCGTCCGCATCAGCCGCGCGAAGTGGAGAACTATTCTGATCCTCAGTTGCGCGTATTGGCCATCAAGCCCGGCGTTTCCGGCCTGGCCCAAATCTCAGGCCGCAGTGACCTGACATTCGATGAAGAAGTCAAACTGGACAGCTGGTACATAGAGAACTGGTCGCCGTGGCTTGATATGTACATTGTCCTGAAAACACCGTTCGTGGTCTTGCAGAAAAAAGGAGCGTATTAACCTAACTCCCTCCTTCCTCCCCCTTACGCTAAGGGGGAGCTAGAGGGGGTCAAAATGCCGCAATCGGCATTTTTTTTATTTGCCTTCCCTCAAATAAACTGCTAAACAATACTTAATCAAGCGATCCGGTTGCACAATCCAGCCCAAGGTTTTACGGGAGAAACCCAACTGACGGACAGACTTGGTTTTACGCCCGTTCATGGTTATCGTCGGCGAAAAAAAGGGATGTGGGCCTTGTGCCCAATGCCAAAGTAGCTGGAAAACCCAGGGGAAGGAGTGGTCGTTCTCGTTTCTGCTCCTCTCCCCGCCTCCCTTTTGTCATTCCCGGCTAGACCGGGAATCCAGACAATTGCCTTCCGCTCTCTAAACTGCTAATACTCCACCCAGGTTGCGACCTGGACACCAACGGGCAAGATATCTTACGGGAGAGATTTCGACCCGCAGTGGGGCTTCCTCGAAGCACGGCATGGCGGTCCGTGGATTAAGGGATGTGGGCCTTGTGCCCAATGCCGAAATCCAAGCCTAGGGGAAGGAGTGGTCGTTCTCGTTTCTGCTCCTCTCCCCGCCTTTCTTCTCAGCACCCGATGTTAGGGTGCTTTTTGTTTACTAACTAATTGAATAGGGGGTAAGATAAAAAATATGGATCAACTTATACAGCAACTTAGGGAGATGATGATTACCCTAAAGGGATGGCAAGGTCTCATAGGTTCAATGATTGGCGCAATGTCGCCCTTCCTCCTGTGGTGGTTTGCGGAAAATCATCGTGAAAAAAAATGTACGATGAAAAGTTATATTATTTAGAAAAATTATTAGTCGATCAAATAAACAATATTTTAGATACAAAAAGAACGATTCATCATTTTTTTGACAGTACTCTTGAAGAATTGCTTACAAATATTAAAAATCATAGTGAAGAATCGCCTTCCTTAGACTTTACTTTTTTTCCATTATTTTCAACAACCCCACTTAATGATGAGATACTCAAAACCAACACTGGAAGTGGTTACATCGACAATAAAATTGCCAAAACATATCAACTTTCAAGAGATATTCCCTTAATTATCGACGATGCGAGAAAACAGTTCTTAACAACAATGCAATTCAATAGAGACTACGCACTACTCAAAATAAGTCCACCTGATGTACAAAAAAGGTCTTACATTTATAATGTAAAAAAATATCGATCGACACTTGAAGAAGATTTATTTGAAAAAAATTTTCCTATTTATTTAAAAGTCTTATGCGAGACCAGAGAGGCGTTGAATGAGCTAAGAAAATTGCATATTTTCAGATGGAGATTGAAATTTGATCCAAAATATAAATTTTTTCTTAACAAGAGACGGTACATTAAGGCTAAAGAAGCTACTTATAATAGTATCGAGAATTATTTTAAGGTAGCGGTCGAAAAAGTGTTGTCAGAAATTAATGAGTTGACATTAAAATGAAACAGCCATGAAAAATTACAACTCCCGCCATTCCTCCAAAACTCTCTACTGGGGCAACGAGCCCCACAGTTTAGTCGTGGCACTTAAAAAACTTCTGCCAACAGGTTCAAGTGTTTTTGATCTTGGGTGCGGTGATGGACAGGGTGGTTTTAAAGTATATACGATATGATTGAATGCACTTCAATAAGCGGACAAATGGTTCAATTACCAAAGGAGAAGTTCATTTTTAGACCAACTGTATACGGGATCATAATCAATGACGGAAAGATATTGGTTGCCAATACAAAAAATAACAGAATAATTCTCCCAGGCGGTGCCGTAGAAATTGGCGAGACTATTGAAAATGCCTTGAAACGCGAAATTTCAGAAGAGACGGGCGTTGAAGTGAGCATCGTGGACCTGGTATGTATCAAAGAATGCTTTTTATACGATGATTTAAAAGATATCGCTTATCACAAAATTTGTTTTTATTATAAATGCACACCCTTATCGCTCCAATTAATCAATCAACCCAACGAAGAGGTATCTCCAGAATGGGCTGACCTGGAAACGCTGAAAAATGATACCAGTAAAATGGGGAAAATCACTAAAGAAGTGTTTCAGCTCCTGTAGATTTTCAAACTTTACTCCTCCACTGGGTTCAGTGTAAGATACAAACATTCCAATAATTATGAAAAACAAGATTCAGGTATTCATGGTTCATGGCGGCATGACTTTTGCCAATAAAAAGGACTATTTGCGCTTCTTAAAAACCAGAAAAGTCTCTATCGAGGAAAAAGTTCGATGGTCTGATGCGTTTTTAAATAAAAACCTAGGCAAGAATTTTGAAATCATCAAACCGCGCATGCCATTGCAGGATAACGCGAAGTACAATGAATGGAAAATCCACTTCGAAAGACACTTTCCTCTATTAAGAGATAACATTATCTTGATCGGTTCGTCATTGGGTGGAATTTTTCTTGCGAGATACTTGTCTGAACATATTTTCCCTAGAAAAATACTTTCGACCTACCTGATCTGCCCTCCTTATGACAATAATTTGCCTGGCGAGAATTTAGTGGGCGGTTTTAAGCTTAAGCCAAACTTATCCCTGCTTGAGAAAAATTCCAAAAACCTTTATTTGATGTTTTCAAAAAATGATGATGTTGTCACGGCTTATCATGCTGAAAAGTATAAATCCAAACTAAAGAACGCGAGTATAATTATTTACAAAAATAAAAATGGACATTTTAAAGTGTCTGAATTTCCAGAAATCATTAAGCTGATTAAAAAAGATGCAGAAGAAAAATAAGCTACCTGCGGTTGAGATGCCATTTAAACCATGTCCACCCCTTCTTACAACTCCCGCTATTCCTCCAAAACCCTCTACTGGGGCAATAAGCCCCACAGTTTAGTCGTGGCACTCAAAAAACTTCTGCCAGTAGGCTCAAGTATTTTGGATCTTGGGTGCGGCGAGGGACAAAATGCGATTCATTTGGCGCAAAATGGTTTTAAAGTCACGGCAATTGATATTTCTAAGCCTGGCATTGATAAGCTAAAGGCAATCGCAAAGCAAAAGAAGGTTAAAATCGTGGCAAAGGTCGCGGATGTTATTAAATACGTCGAAAACGATGCGAAATTTGACGCAATTATTTGCATGAATGTCCTTCAGTTCATCCCAGCGAACAAAATCAAGCGTGTAGTTAAACGCATTCAGGCAAAAACCAAGAAGAACGGCTATATTACGATTGCTTCTTTTGTAGCGCAGAACCCAGAACAGAAACAAAAGGCTATTTCCAATGGCAGATATTGTTTTGATAAATATGAATTGAAAAAATACTTCGCAAAATGGAACATAATCAAGTACATTGAGAAATGGACCCCCTGGGAAACGCACGGCGAACCCAGACACAGGCATTATATTGTGCAATTAATAGCAAAAGGCTAAGATTCAATAATATGACCAACCAAAACGACGTTTGTTGCCCAGAGTTCCATCCGGCGCGATGGGACGGGAAAACTCACGAGTGGTACAACAAGCCATTCATCAAGGAAACCGTTCCTACGTTCTTCCATATCCCCTTTCCGCCCATGATCGGCCAGAAAATCGTCAAAATGATGAAGTTGGCAGAAGCGTCAAACAGTATTGATGCTGATAAAGAAAACGTCCTTATTTTGTTCAGGGATCCAAGCGCATTCAAATCAGAGATTTATTTTTCAGTCACGAGCGCAGTCCCGACAGCGAACAATACGACCATCTCCGGCAGCTTCGTGAGCAAAACTTTTGCTGGGGGCTACAATGCAATCCCGAAATTCATCAAAGAAATGGACGAGTATCTGGCCAAAGAAGGAAAAAAGGCCAAAGACTACTATATCCATTATGCTTATTGCCCAAAATGCGCCAAAAAGTTCGGCAATAACTACATGATTCTGTTCGCGCAAATCTAAAAAGTCAGCTAAAATACAAGCATGTCTTTATTTGAAATAAACGTGTCGTCCCCGAAAACTTTCAAGAAAAATATAAGCTCGGTTGTTTATCTTGTGATTGTAGTTGCCCTGATCGTGATTGCGATCATGGGCTTGCTGTGGCTGGTAAGGCCTTAAGCCTTGACCTCCACCGCATGATATTAAAAAGCCGAGTCAAGAGGCTCGGATTAAGGCTACTCGCCAGAAAAGCGGTCAACGCGCCAGCCACCAATGCAGCTTGGTGAGCGCAACCGCACACAGCCTGGCCAAAGAGTATTCTTTGATGCGCACAGTTGCCCCGGCGGCCACGTCGCGCAGAGCCATGATATAGCCGAGCGCATAAGGGTCTGTCACATCAGAGAGCTGACGCGCCATTCTTGAACGGAAATCAT
>Ga0172379_10002403_pt1 | contig 33231 bp, 22 predicted proteins | sample GrowelOW334metaG_FD_119756 | JGI IMG/M metagenome (GOLD analysis project Ga0172379, IMG submission 119756) | Groundwater microbial communities from an aquifer near a municipal landfill in Southern Ontario, Canada - Groundwater well OW334 metaG | ecosystem: Environmental > Aquatic > Deep...
ATCTATGCTACTGCTTTTAATAAAGGATTTACTCCAGAAACAGTATTGTTCGACCTGCCGACAGAGTTTCAAAGCACTTGTGACTGGAAAGGCAAAGCCTTGCCAGGGCACAACCAAAAAGATTGTTACATGCCAGACAACTATGACAACAAAAGCAGAGGACCGATGTCTTTGCGTGACGCTCTAGGACAATCAATAAACATTGTAGCGGTAAAGTTATTTTATTTAGTAGGTCTAGGAGACGCACTCAAAACAGCTGAAAATATGGGCATCAGTACCCTAACTGATGTCGGACACTATGGCCTGACTCTAGTTATCGGGGGTGGCGAAGCGACGTTGCTTGACATGACTTCAGCTTACAGTGTTTTTGCTAGTAACGGCACAAGGAACCCTTATACCGGGATTCTAAAAGTTGAGGATTTAAATGGAAAGGTATTAGAAGAATTTAAACCAAATGAAAAAGAAGTGCTGCCTAAAAATACAGCGTTAATTATTTCTGATATTTTATCAGACAACACAGCGAGAATTCCTACCTTCGGCGCAAACTCCCTGCTCCGTATCCCTGGTAAAGATGTCGCCGTAAAAACAGGAACCACGAATAACAACAAGGACGCTTGGACTGTAGGGTACACTCCCAGTATCGCCGTCGGCGTCTGGGCTGGGAACAATGACAACAAGCCTATGAAAAAAGGTGGTGTAGCAATGGCTGGACCAATTTGGAATAAATATATGAACGAAGCGCTGAAAGTTATCCCAAGTGATAAATTTGAAAAGCCAAACTATGATTATGACGCAAAACAGATAAAACCTGTTTTAAGAGGCTTCTGGCAAGGTAATGAGAGTTTCTTCATAGACAAAATCTCAGGCAAGCTAGCTACAGAATTTACTCCACGAGAGACAATTGAGGAGAAAGTAATAACTAATGTACACTCGATATTGTATTGGGTTGATAGAAAAGATATTCTGGGCCCGGCACCAGCTAACCCAAGTAATGACTCTCAATTTAATCATTGGGAAATACCGATACAAAATTGGTGGAGCCAAAATGGTTACAAGTATAAAACAGTAACTTCAGTAGATAAACCAGTCTTAACAGATGATGTTCATACTGCTTATTCGCAGCCTGTGATTTCAATTACTGAACCCAATCCTAATAAAGTCTACAGCGCCAGCCAAAGAATATATTTGAATATTTCTAATACTGGACGCTTCCCCATAAACAAGATGGATGTTTTTGTTAATGATACCTATATAGGGACAACAAGTAACCAGAATTTTTCTTTTATTCCACAAGAACTAGACAACTTGAGAAGCCAAAACGATATAAAAATAATTTCTTATGATACTGTTTACAACAGAGCTGAAGTAAGCTCAACCTTTGAAGTTTCTCCCTAGCTAGCGTACATCACTAGGAGATTTGCTACCTAATAATCTTTTCAGCTCACTAAAAATCTGTTCTTTTTTTATAAAAATTTCATTTTTATAAACAGGTTTTATATTTAAATAAACAATATTATTTTTTATTTCCACATCTTCTTTTTTAAGAGGAAGATTGATAGTTTGTGAAATAACACCACGAATGGTTTCCCTTTTTACTTCTTCAGAAAGAAATAAGTTTTGAAAACGTATTAATAGATCCTTGATCTCTATCATCTATTCATCGGCATTATTAAGTAAGTAAATGAGTTATCTCCTGTCCCCATTACCACAATAGGCCTAGATGATTGGTTGAGCTTTATGGACATACTATCAACATTGATGGCCTGGAAACAATCTAAAAAGTATTTATAATTAAAACCTAGTTCAACACTCTCCCCAGATAAAGCTCCATCTAGGTAAGTTTTATTTTCTCCCACATCATTATTAAGAGAAGAGAGTTCAAAAACTTTTTCTTTAGGCTTAACAGATAGGTTTAGTTGATTAAACTTATCGGAAAATATATTTGATAATTTTAAAGCATTCAATAGATCCTGTTTTAGAACAACAGCTTCAGTTTTAAACTCTTGGGGAACAATTTGACGGTAATCTGGGAATACTCCATCAATGATTCTAGAAGTTAAATAAACATTATCAGAGGAAAAAGATATTTGATTTTTATTAAAGCAAACTTTTATCTCAGATTGGATGTCTCCGCAGATTCTTAAAATCTCAGGAACATTTTTAAATGGTATAAGAATTCCTGGGATTTCTTTTAAATTCTTAACTTTAACCTTTTTCTCCGCCAACCTGAAAGAATCAGTGGAAACAAAAACCAAAAAATCATTGTCCCCATAAATATAAACACTAGAAATCTCTGGTTTTATATCTGAAACCGAAGAACTATAATAAACAGACTTAATACCATCAACCAATTTTTTGGGTTCAATAATAAATGATTCCCCCTCAACTTTTGGTATGGTTGGAAAGTCATTATGGCTCTGCCCTTTTATTTTTATTTTACTTTTTTTTGTTTTGACTAATAAATTACCATCCACTCCTTCTAGTGATATATTCTCGTTTTGAATTATATTAGAAAAGACCCCACTTAAAACAGAACCGGAAATTGCCAACACTCCCTCTTTTTCTATTTTCGCTGGCACTTCTATCTCAATACCTAAACTTAAATTTGTAGACCGAAGTTTAAGAGACTTACCTGAAGCAATAAAAAGAATTGAATTTAAAACAGGGAGGGTTAAGTTTTTCCCTGTGATTCTTTCAACTTGAGAAATTGCACTTTTTATTTTTTCAATCCCGCATTCTAGTTTCATATGTTTATATCTTCTATATATAATTTATTAATACTATTAGTCCTGTTGATAAGTGTATAATTATTTTAACCCTTATTTTATATACTTATTTTATTAATTTTCTCTTTGATTTCAACCCGATAACTTTTTAATAATTTTGTTAACTTTTATGTTTTTATTTTTTATCAACATTTACCTTTCGAATTTCCCGTGGTTATTTCTAGCTTCTTAAGTACTTATCAACACTACTTAAACATAATTCTTATTTGTTCCAACTCCTGGAGAAGCTGTGGGTCGTTCTTCAGACTGTCTTTTATCTTTAGGTAAGAGTGGATGACTGTTGTGTGGTCCTTACCACCGAGCTTTTGTCCAATTAATGGATAAGACACATTGAAATCTTCTCGAAGCAAGAACATCACAATCTGTCGAGCCTTCACTATCTCCTTCCGGCGGGTTTTCTCATAGATAGAAGATTCATCAATGTTGTAGTGTTCGCTGACTACCTTTACCACATCTTTAATAGCAACATTTTTCTTCGGCTTAATGTTGTTTTTTAGTAAATTCTTTATTTCCGGCAGCGTTAGGGGCCTATTTTTAAGACGATACTGGCAAATGATGGTGTTTAGACTACCCTCGAGCTCTCGAATGTTTCCTTGAACGGAAGAAGCGACATATTCTGTAATTTCTGCGCCCAAATCAATACCAAGTTCTTGTAATTTTACTTTCAAAATCGCCAAGCGAGACTCATATTCAGGCTCTACAACGTCCACTATCATTCCAGCCGCGAATCGCGACTTTAAACGGTCGGCCAATTCCGGAATGTAATTAGGGTGTTTGTCGGAGGAGAAGATAATTTGCTTATTGTTTTCATGGAAAGTATTAAAAGTATGGAATAATTCTTCCTGAATTTTCTCCATCTTCCCTATGAATTGAATGTCATCGATAATTAGGAGATCATATTTGCGATATTTCTCTTTGAATGAGTTTGCTTTATTGCCTTGTAGGGAATTAATGAAGTCAGTCGCGAATTTTTCTAGGGTGATGTAGTGTACCTTTTTATTTGGATACTTTTCTTTGATAGAATTTCCTACTGCTTGAATTAAGTGGGTTTTACCTAAGCCCGTACCTCCGTATACGAAGAAAGGGTTATATTTGGTTCCTGGGGACTCAATAATGGCTTGGGAGGCTGCATAGGCTAATTCATTAAATGCGCCAACGATGAAAGAATCGAAGCGATAACGGGAGTTCAGATTGTCTTCCGGGTTGATATATAAGTCTTTTAGGGGAAGTTCTTTGTTTATAAAGGCTGTATTGATGATAGCCACTTCCTGCTTATTATTCTCTACTTTGGTTATGATATATTCGACTGCACGCATGTTTTCATACGTGTCGGCGATGGTTTTGGTTATTAGTTTGTGATATTTGTTTTTAAGCCAATCTCGCACGAATTCATTTGGTACGGCTACATAAATAATACCTGCTTCTTCTTTTAAGATAGAAGTACTCTTGAACCAGGTACTAAAGTTTGCTTTCGAAACACTCCCTTCTATCTCTGCTAAACAATTTTTCCACAGTTGTTTTGTATCCATGTGTTCCAGATTATACTACTTCTTTTCATTAAGGGAACTACTAAAAACTTATTAACTATGTTTATAATCTGTGGATAACAGAAAGTCGGGTATTTGCCTAATCATCCTTTTTATTATAGTATTGAGAGATGTCACAAACATATCAACCCAAAAAGAGAAAACGAGCGAAAACTCACGGTTTTCTAGTTCGTTCTCGTACTAAAAACGGCAAAAAAGTAATCCAAAGGAGAAAAAGAAAAGGACGAGCCAAATTAACGGTTTAGTTTTTGCATTTTTATGCTTCCTAAAAAAAATAGAGTTGATAAAAAGCTTTTTGAACTTGTTTTACAAAAAGGGAAATTTATCAATTCTACTAATTTGAGTTTCAAATTTTTTCTGGATAAAAATATGAACTCCCCTCACCTATCTTTCGTGGTGCCGAAGTCGGTGACCAAGAGCGCGGTGAAACGTAACTCTTTACGTCGACGTGGATATTTAGTTTTAGGAAAATATAAAAAAGATTTACCGAAAAGCCTTGCTGGCATTATGTTTTTTGGCAAAAAGAGTGAAGAGGTTTTTTCTGGTAGGAAAAGTAAAGAGCACGATGGAATTCAAAATCTTGAAAATGAAATTAAATATATTCTTAATAAAATTAATTAACTTTTATCAAAAAAACATTTCTAGATTTACAAAAAGAAATTGTGTTTTTTACCCGACCTGCTCTGAGTATTCTAAACAAGCTTTAGAAAAATATGGCCTCTGGAAGGGACTTCTCCTTAGCCTTAATCGTATTCGACGTTGTCACCCCTATACTACTCCTCAAGTGGACAATGTTCCATAGTTTTTTGAAACTAGTATTTTCTGCAATTTTCGTATAGAATTAGGAAATGTTGTCCAGTCTTTGGAATATAGCTTTATACAAGCCACTTGTAAACATATTGGCTGTTTTAATTTCAGTAATCCCTGGGGGTGATGTTGGCCTGGCTATTATAATACTAACTATTCTTGTTAAAATTGTACTCTACCCCCTCTCTCAGAGGGCTATCGTGGGACAGGCTAAAATGAATGCTTTAGCCCCTTTAATCAACAATATTAAGCAAAGTGGGGCCAGTAAAGAAGAGCAAGCCAAGCAAACCTTCGAACTTTATAAAAAGTACAAAGCCAACCCTTTCTCGGGCTGTCTTTTGATGTTAATACAAATTCCAATCATTTTTGCCCTTTATTATGTCTTCTTGAATGGGCTCAGCTTTAATGCAGATACTTTGTATTCTTTTGTTAACGTTCCTCCACATATCAATACATCATTTCTGGGCCTGATAGATATTCATGGGAAGAGTTTACTCTTAGCTCTCTTGGCTGGTGTCTCTCAATACCTTCAGGCGCACTTTATGCCGAAGCCTCACTTGTCGGGGGATAAAAACTCTTTCCAAGACAATTTCTCCAAGAGTATGCAGACTCAAATGAAATATGTTTTCCCTTTCTTGGTAGCCTTCATCGCTTATAAAGTTTCTGGAGCTATCGCTCTATACTGGATCGCCAGCAACCTTTTCGCTGTTGGACAACAAATATATGCCAACAAGACAAAGCATTTAGATGTTATTTAAATTATGGACAAGAAAGAAATACAAAATTTAATAAAAGAATTAATCGAAAAGGTGTCTGTCGGCGTCAATGATGTTTCAGTTGTTGAAGAACCAACTATTACTTACTTTGGTGTTGAGGTTAAAGAACCCCACTTATTTCTAGGACGCGAGGGCGAGGGACTTTATGCCTTGAACCACATCGTTCGACGTATTTTAGAAAACAAAACACCCGAAAATGAAGAAGGACTCGAGATAATGATTGATATCAATGGTTTCCAGAAGAAACGCATCGAGAGTCTGCGTGCGGTGGCTCATATGATGGCCGAGCGAGCTCGATACTTCAAGTCGAGTGTCGAAGTTGATCCTATGCCCGCTTTCGAACGTCGCGTGGTACATGAATTCCTGGCTGACGCACAAGACTTAAAAACCGAATCCGTCGGAATCGGTCCTTCTCGAAGAGTGGTTATTCGTTACATTGGCTCTATTTAAGGTTTAGTTTCCAGAGGTAAGAATCTTTCTTATTTATGAAGAATAGATAATTTTCTTCACTGTCGAGTCCAAGCTTGATTCCATCTATTTCCATTCCTCCCTCCACACTTACCGGGTCAGCCATCTTGGTGGTATTGCCTGTATTTAAATCAATCCTCCATATCTCATCAGAGAAAGATACTTCTCCTTTATACCAAGAGTCAGGGTACATTCCTCCACCAATAGTCCTAGGGACGGCGCAGTACAAAACATCACTGACGCTACCCCAGATGCATTTCTCAGGCAGAGTCTTTACTCCTATTTGTTCTATCTCTCCATTATCTACATTATAGACATTTAACAGTAGATTATTGTCACCATATAATATTAATTTGCCATTAGGACTTCCGAGGGTGGTCAGACCATTGATTCCTCCGAGAATTCTAGTTAAATCTTTTTTACTTGGGTCAATCGAATACACATAACCAGGAAATAAACCAGAAGGTTTCGAATTAATCGTTATCATTTTTGAACTTGGCCAAGAAGAGAGCCATTCAGTGAAAGATGAATCAAAAACTTGTGTTTTCTTCTCCCCCAATGTTCCTGAGGTTACACCAATGGCTCCATCTTTATTGTTTAGTAAATAAAAAATACTAGAAGAATCTGGAGAAAGAACCAAGTCTTTTATATTGTCGGGCAAAAATGAACCTTTTATCTCATTGTCGGTGGCAGTGTCGCTCCCTAGGTACTCTTTAGGCAATGATCCAATGAAGGTAACTATTGTCCTCTCATCTTCCTTCAGATACCTCATGATTACTGATTCAGCCTTGTTGCCGAAATATGCTTCGTAGACCTTCGGAATTATAGTGTTTGAAAATTTTCTCTCATCGACTTTATCGACGAAGGTTTGATAAATATTACCAGTCGCTCGAGCGACATACCTTACTGCGGGTACAAATTCTGTCATTGGGGCTACGGGTTTACTTGTGGCCGACTTAGACCCCTCTGCCGTCGGTTCTGCTACATTGGTTGCCTCTCCGGCAACGATTGCGGGTACCTCCTTGAATCTTTCTTTCATAAAAATTCCATAACCCGCTACTGGCATTGAGGAGACCTTCATTAACTTCATGTTTCTAACTTCACCATTCTCATCCGGAGGTACGTATCCCGACACATCGGTTGGGTCTGTACTATCAGGAGTCTTCCCCTTATTGTTAAATGGATTGAAGTCAAAAAAGAAATTTGTTCCTCCCTCGTCCGGCATTAGATTACCTTTTTTTGAGAAAGAAAAATATCCAAAAATTGAAATTGTTACAATTACTAGAACTATTATTAAAAGTATAAAATTTCTCCTTGTCATGTTAATTTAACTTACCATTTCCTTGTTCCGCTAGTGGGTATTTACTAAAATGCATTGCGTCTTTTATTTTTGACCAATTTCCACCCCATCCCCAACCCTCTAATGCAAAAACGTTGGCAAAAGGATAATTAGGATAGGAAGGAGGAGACATCATGTCTGTTTTTAAGGTTGAACCATATGGGTTGGTGGCTGCATTTATATCTATAGCTAAGCCGAAAGCATGAGCAGACCAGTATCCTGGTTTATTTGTTACTGGTTTACAAACATATCCTTCCACAGTGTTAACTTTATATCTTTTTGCCTCTGGTATTGCCAACCACCTTGCATTTACTCTTTCTAAATTAGCTTTTATTTCTTTATGTACTCTTACACCTGAATGCCCAAATAGGGTCATCGACACCATATCATCTTCTTTGCAGGCTGTAATAGTTTTTCCATCAATGACTGCTGTTTTTCCCAAAATACCGACCTCTCCTTCAATAGCTATTTTAACAGTATCTAATTTTAAGCACACATTAAGCAGGGCTGGGTTGATAGTGTTGAGAATCGTGTATGCGCTCAAAGCCAATAGAAGCCCCAAAATGGCATTCCTGATTCTCTCTTTGCCGTGTTCTTTGTTGGAAATTATTTCATTGCTCATATATTCTAATCCTCCAATGAAAATCATAAATACAGCGAGGACAATACAGAGACCAATGATAATTTTAATTATTGTATTCAAATAATCTCCAAGGGCACACTCTTTGGCTGTGTCGTATGATTCCTGGAGTCCGGGTAGTCGGGCGAGTGGTTGGTAGGTTGTGTCTGTTGACTTCGAGGTTGTTCCACCCGCTGGCAAATTGACCACATTTTGTCTTGATGCGTCTTGAATACTAGAACCAAAAGAAATAGGTCCAACAATCCAATCTTCTAAGCAACCAATATAGCCCGCCACGGCGTCACATTCATATAATAAATTTCCTTCTGGTTCTCCATCAGAGACAAAGTCAGCGTCACCAGATATTTCTATATAATAATTACAATCAAAACCAAAACCTGCATCGCATTTTGTTTCGCCAGCCTTTAAATTTAAAATAAAAGTATTATTGTTCCCCATTTGCATACTTTTACGGTTTATTTCAGGGATAGTATTATCACACCAACCAACACAACTATCTGCTTCTCGGATACTTAATTCAAGAGTTTTATTTTGACAATTTTCTGTTTTTACAATGACTTGCACGGACTGTTTTGTTTTATCTTTGTACCAATTATCTGATTGTTCTCCTGATGGATTGAATACCGCAGATTGCACCGTGCACGCATCTTGAGCATTAGCAGGTTTTGATATTGTTAAAAATCCAGTAATAATTATCAGTATTAAAATGTATGGTAAAAATTTTTTCATTTTTTAAAATTCTACAGTTATTTGTTTCTCCATACTCTGGAAAAGAGTATTGATATTATTGATTATAATCCTAATTACTGCGCTTCCGGACTTTCCAGTTTCTCCTTTGACTGAGAGTTCATTCCTAGGGCTAGGCACAGGAATCCTGTCCCCATTGATAGACCAGTCGAAGGTTAATTCATTCGCATTTATATTCGCCGGTGAGAAGAAGAGCGGTTCAACGACCAAGGTTTCTCCTTCTTCCCCCACCCTGAATCCATCACTCAAAGCATTTTCCCAGAGTGTTCCCAGCGTAAGGTCCTTTTTATAAAATAATATTTCTGGATTAGAAGTTTTCAACTGTATTGATTGAGAAGTGTTGAGTCCTCCACTGATGTCAGATATTTTCACCCCAATAGTATTCGTTCGGTCCAGGTAACTATGAGAAAAAATATAAGAATCTCTGCCCCATCCTGAAGAATCTGTGCGAACATCCCCATCTTTACTCCAAGTGTAGGACAAATTACTGGAACCTATTCTACCGGCTCTATTAACCATATTTGGGATAGCCACCACCTTGAACCCCCCCTGACTGGGCACCACTGACTTGCCTCTATAGAAAGGTGGCATATGTACATCGACTGCTTCCCATAAGATGTCTAGGTTAGTGGGTGTTATTAATATTGTTTTTTTGATACTTTGACCGTCGAAAGTATTAATTGTCGCACTTAAGCTAACTGGAGTGTTGGTATTCTCCATCAAGAAAGAAAAAGACTTCTTGCCGATACCCTGGCTCTTTTCTTGGTCATTAACCGACCAAGATATGTGAGCTTTGTTCAGGTCGGTGGAGTAGCTCCCAAGTGTTGCGGTGACGTCCTGGCTAGGTTTAGGGTCTTCTGGGTATAGAGTTAAGGCGATGTCTGTGTCGCGAACTTGAGCATAAGAAATACTAGTTCCTGCTAATAATATAGAGAGAACTAGAAACAAATACAGCAATAAAGTTTTACCCTTCATATCTTAATTATATACTAAATATCATTATTTCCCAGCAATCTCTTCTTTTTCTAGCTCTTCTTTATTTTTCTTAATCGAAAGAATTTGTGACGGGTCAGAGGTGATGATTTGGTCTTCGGTGTATGAGGCGATAACCTTGATAGCTACGTGTTTCAATCCAGCGAAGAATATCCCCTCTCCCAGGCCCGACTCAAGTAATAGATACTTCTCCTCATCTGTTAAATTAAAGGTTTTTTGCAACACATCAATTGTTGTTGGAGACTGCTTGAGCAAGAGCTGGATGGAAGAGTTGGTGACGATGGGTACTCCGTACGGAGACTTCATAAAGTCGGCCGCGTCTTGGGTGATGGTCGCTAATCCGAGATAATATTTTCTTCCTCTTTTGGCTATCGAATATAGGAAAGAAGCAGTGTCCTCGGACTTCATCATCCACCAAGCTTCATCCACCACCAATAATCTCTTTTTTAGATTTTTTCTAATGGCGTTCCAGATATAATGCATTACGATATACATTGCGACTGGCTTCAACTCATCTTCCATGTCTCGAATCGAGAACACCACGAACTTTTTATTTATGTCCACATTCGACGGTCGATTGAGGAATGTCGCCCAAGAACCCCTCGTGTACTTCACCAGTCTTTGAACAACTGAGTCGCTGCCATCCATACCAGCTAGAACCATTTCGAAGTCAGAAAGTAGAGGTGGTTCAATATTGGAGAAATCTGAGTCCGGGGTGATGTCTTTTATCGCATAAGTCTCAGAGATGGCTCTGTCCACCATTGAATCTTCTTCAGGAGTTAGTCCACCCAACATCAATCGGAAGAGTCCGACCAGGTTGATGATGTTGGAACGGAGTACATCTTCTGTTGTTTCATCTTCTCTCGGCAGTGGCAGGTCGAAAGGATTGATGTGATGGTCTGAAGATAGAGAAATATTGAAATATCTCCCGCCGACTGATTCAGCCAAGAACTCGTACTCCCTTTCTGGGTCGATAACTATCACATCCACATCGAACATCAGAGAGCGTAGGATCTCTAACTTTGTGGCATAACTTTTACCTGAACCAGACTTGGCAAAGGTGACAGAGTTATAGTTCTCTAAAGAAAATCTATCGAAGATGACAAGTGAGGAATTATGTCTGTTAATGCCGTAGAGTATTCCCTTATCAGAAGTTAGGTCAACCGAGACGAAAGGAAAGATACTCGACAATGGTTCTGAATTTAATTTTTGGTGAATTTCGAGTAGGTCTGTGCCCGTAGGGATGACACTCTTGAAGCCATCTTCTTGTTGGAATAAAGCTGGTTTTATATAGATTAATTTGGATTCAAGGATAGACTTGATTTCATTTTCTATTTTGAAAAGTTCTAATTCATTGTCTGCATAGATCGTGATATAGACACCCACATCAAACATTTTTTCTTGAGCTTGCATCAATTGGTCACGCAAACCTTCGAGGTCTTGATAAGCGATGTCCAGCATCGGGTCTCGGACCATACCCTTCTCGGCACGGACATTTATCTGACTTTGAACCTCGGCTACCTTTTTCTGAAACTCTCGTAGAGCGAGCGATGTGTCAATCGGATGAACAAAGATTGCAACGTCGAAAATTTTATCCAGATTTATTATCGGAGAGAACCAGTTATCGGTTAAGTATCGAGGATAAGACATAATGAAGAAAGTACGCGCAATCTTGTCTCCTAAATTTATTGATTTGGATTCGATTTTTAACGCGGAGGGAGCGACGACATCTTGTAGTTCGAGGTTCGCTGACTCGTAGATATCTTGAGGCAAGACAGCCAAGACCGAAGCGTTCGCTTCTTCTTCTCCCCTCCCTTTTCTATTTAAAATTTTATCTAAAATGCTCATATTATTGTTCTATTTTTACTTTCCCGGCTATTTCTCCAGGATTGAAAACTTTATAGAAAATTTCAACCACTTCTTCTGTGCCAACTTGGGCTGAATTTATTCCACAACGAGAAAGTCCTTGTTGAATGACCCGCACCCTTTCTTCGAGTTGTGATCTCTTCTCCTCGAAGTCTGCTTGGTCTGCCTTCCTAGTCTCTTCTGCATTTCTCCTGCCGAATAGTTTATCTAAAAATTTTGATTGTTGAGGCAAATTCATATGAGTGTAAGGCACAACGATGAAGAAATTTTTCGTCATGATGGCTACGGTTTCGGTGAAGTTACGAATGAACTCTATATATTCCTTGGTCTGTATTTTCAACAATGGTTCATTCTGCACCTTCATTCTATTCTCGAGGGTTAATAGATATGGTCTGATGTCTAGTCGGCGCGACTGGACAGATATCTGGATTGGGAAATCTAAGGTATTAAGAAAGCCCTGGAATTGCATAATGGTCGCCTTCTGTTCATCGTCTGATTTGAGCGACAGATTCACCGCATTGGCTAAGACAATAGCCCGCATATCTCCGTTTTTCAATACGATGATACCATCACGGACTTCCTTGATGGGGACAAACTCTTGAGTTGCTTTGGCATTTAATGGCATAAAATTATATATTGTCTTCTTTCTCTTCTCTATTCTTTGTATTACCCAATTGCTTCTTAGCATCTAGGACATCCAGACTCCAAGCCAAGTCTCGCAACTTACTACTGCTTAACTTTGGTTCTGCTACCTTCGTACTTGCCATCTCTATCTTCTGTTTGTTTGTTTTGTCTATTTTATTTTTCCTTTTTTCCCAGACATAAAGTTTCGACTGCATATTGTATCGCAAAAATGATTCCACGATGTTGATGAAAGGGCGATCATTGGGCTTGTAGAAGGTTAAAAGCAGAGAGAACCCACCTATAAGTAAAATCGGTATGCCCCCCCAGAATAGTCCGAGCAATTTATACAATACGAAACACATTCCTCCCCCACCGACTAAATAAGCGAACTCCTTGAAAGTGAAAGGGCCGAAAATTTTGTCCTCTATTTCTAAAAATTGTGGTACTTTAAACTGCATTTAATTTATTCTAACACTTTTCTCTGCTTTTATTCATCTGGACTCAACCGATATGGGTCTTTATTCTTCAAATACGATGCTGGTTTGGGTACTGTTGCTCCCCCTTCTTCGTCCATTTTTTTCATTGGGGGCGGTATTGGGGGTGTCGGCATCGTCTTCTTATCTATTGTGTCGACAGTGGGCGATATTGGCTTCCTGATATCAGAAATTATTTTTGGCGCAGGTGTCGGAGCCTTTGTGGGTGTTGGAGTGGTTGGGGGTGTTTTTAACCCCGACGCCTTCTCACTGTTTTTTGCCTGCCCTGAATTCGTCGAACGGGTAATGTTCATCAAAGAATGGTCAGTATAAGTGACTGGCATCCTCACCGAATCAAAAAACTTATTTGGTGTTGGGATCTTGGGCTCCTCTTTCCCATTGCGATTTATCTCTATTCCAGCCGACTTCATTATTTTGTCATCCTCTTCTGTATTTATCACTTCTTCTTTCTCTGTTCTACCGGCACTTATAACTTTATTTTTCACCTCCTTGAAAATCTTCTCGTTAACTGTAGCCACTATTTTCTGGATTTTCTCTTCCTCCAACCCCAAATTGGCTTTCAAGGCGTCTTTAAACTTTTCTACACGAATATTCCCCAGCAATACATCCATTACTGTGTTTTCCAATATGCCCATCTGTTCGATGTTTAACTTGTTTTCTTCAAATATTTTATACAAAGAATCGTGATAACCGATTTGTCCCACGACATCTTGGATATCCTTCGGTAAAGTTTGGAAACGTTTATCCATTTCCTCATATTTTTTATCCTGCGCTTTTTCCAACTCATTGGTGTTTTTTTGATAAACATCATTCAGTTCTTCACGAATGCCTTGTAGGATGGAAGTATTAACTTCACCCAATATTTTAGCCACAATTTCTTTCGGCAATCCTAACTCTCCGTAGAGAACCTTCTCATATTCTTCAGTGTGTACAACACCGAGGAGCATCAACGTCGTCTCGGTACTTAGAGTCTCCACTTGTTTTGAATCTAGGGAATACTTGTCAGCTATTTTCTTCAAAATTTCTAACCACAACATACTAGAAAAAGAAGCTTGAGCTTTCGGCGTGAGCTTCGAGAAGTATAAGGCTATTTTTTCTTGTAATTCTTTTTGGTCCATATATTAATTATATCTTAATGATGTCCTCCCCCATGGTCATCTGGCGCATGGGCAGCTGGGCTATGTGAAGCCCCATGCCCTCCACCTTCTCCTAGCTTTACATCTACTTTAATACCCTTTAGTGATTCATTAATTATCTGTTTCATGTCTGTTATAAAATCACCTTTTGCTGCCCCAGCATCAACCCCCGTCATTTTTTTCATACCCATTCTCATCCCAGTAGCCACAGCTGCTATTATTCCCACAGCTGCTTTGGCCCCTATTCCCTCTCTTCTATCTGATGCTAGACTAGCAATGTTTCTTACATCATAAGTCCCACTTGTTGATCTAGACATTACCCTTGTTCCAATTCCAACACCTTGTTTTGCTTCACTTTCAAATTCAGTAAATCTTTGTTCACCAATAGTTTTTGCAGCATCCCTGAGTATTACAGCGAATTCTTTATTTAGTTGTTCTTCGAGTTGTTTCTTGGCATCAGCTGTCGTTGCATTAAGATCAGCATATCTTTTTTCTTTGAAGTCAGCTTGTCCCATATACTCATTTCCCGCTGCATCTTTAACTTTTAATTCTTTACCTGTCGCATCGTAACCATCTCTTATTTGTTGTTCGATTTCTCGTCTGTGGTCTTTAACATAGGTTTCCCTCATTTTTCCAGCTTCTACTCCAGATAGGTTGGAAATACTTACTCCCTCTAGTCCAAGTTTTTTCTGTAGTTCGTCCATTTCATGTCTTGCGTGACCTATCTTTCCTGATCTCAATTGACTCTCATTTACTCTTGCACCAAGTCTGTCTAATAAGCTAGTTGGTGCAACTGGTTTGGTTGGTTTGGTGCCTCCACTTTTTTCCCATTCAGCATATTTTTTATTATACTCGAGTGTTGCTTTCGCGTGGGACATTGCGCCCTCTCTTCTAGATGCAGAAGCGGCCACCCTGCCCATTATATTTCTTCCAGCAAACGCGGTCACTCCCGCACCTAGTGCTGCTCCACCCACAGCGAGTCCACCGAGCATCTTTGCTGAGGATATTACCGCCTTACCCATTTCGCCAGAATATTCTTCTGCCAATTTTTTTGCCTTAGATAGGAGCATCATCAAGATTACGAATGGGATAACTACACTCATTAATTTCTGCATAGGATCTGCACCATCAGGGTACTCAACTATTCTTGATAAAAATCCAGCAAACATAATAATTATGTATAAGAAGAATATAAATAACGGCGCCAGGAATGCATTTTTTAATAATCCATCTAACCATTTTTTATGACCTAGTCCCGACAGGTCAAAAGGTGTGGCGAAGGACAAGAAAGCAATGGGTGAGAATATCATAGAGAGCCACAGCGAAACTACTCGAGCAACGAAGAGTAACGCAACCGAAAAGAATATATAAGCCGTATAAAGTGTAATTATTATCAAAAGGAGGGTTATAACTATAAACATTTTCTTGTTCGCATCATAAACATCCTGTTTTAATAGTTTTTGAGGATTAAATTTCTGTACTAAGCCTATGGATAAAGATCTTTCGCCCCCACTTCCTGCCTCTATTGTCTTTTTTGGATTTTTCGCATCGACAGATATCATGCTGTTATAAAAAACCTTTGCCAGAATATTAGAAGAGTCAATCACAACCTTGGTGGCAAAGAGACTGAAGTTGATAACCAGAGCCACAACTATCACGGAACCTATCAACTTCTTGCTACCGTGGTCGTCTAGGCTGAGGACCATCTTGATAGCGATGTACAATAAAACAATTATGAAAAATATATTTGCGACATCTCGCACCGCCCCCCAACCTTGCGATACGAATTCGTTAGAATAGGATGTGCTATTTGTTGAATAGTAAACAAAGAAATCAAGAAAGTGTGCTGCCACTTCTGTTATTGGAGAAACTGACCACCATATTAAGTAAAAAAACGCAGCATAGCATCCTGGTTGGTTTATATATGGAGGCACACATTGAAAATTAAAATTTTCTATCTGATTAGTACTTGTTTCTCTCTCTATTCGTCCCGTTGGGTTTATTTTAGAATCATCGCTTGGAATGATAAATTCTTTTGGATTTGGATAATAATAACTATCTTTGATGATTCTTTTATCTGCAATTCCAACATTTACCCAATATTTTTTTGGAGTCGTAGATTTTGGGATAGGAATTAGTTTAGTTATTGTTTGCTCTTTTACAGTTACTTCGGGATGAATATAAACTGTTTTAATTATGTTTTTTATTTGGAAACTTTCAGTATCGTAACTTTCTCCGACATCAATCCATAAAACATCATCACTCAAGGGGAAAGTCCTTTTTTCTCCTTCAATAAGTTCTGCAACATTGGTTGTTACAGCATTCCATGAATTTAATTTTCCATCGTATAAAATAGGATTTAAAAAACAAGGTGTTGATGATATTAAGGGTATTCCTAATGTTGTCCCCATTATAGTGGGGCTTTCTTTGTCTGGAATTTCAGCAGGACGTTTTACATTGACTTGAATATCCAAAATAACACCATCCGAGGCGGTGTTGTTTATTTTTATTTCCGTAGCTATTTCGCAAATATTTGTGGCCTCTGCTCTGTTTATTTTTAACCCAGACGAAATAGGCATTACGAAGATAGCCATTATCGCAACCAGTATTAAAATTTTTGATAAATGCTTTTTCATTTATTACTTTTTGAAATAATATTCATAACCTGAAGCGCTCTTGAAGACGGTGGTTATGTTGCGTGTGTCCACTATCCTATTTCCGTAATACTCATAAACAGTTAACTTGTTACCGATAAGTTGTAATTGGTAGGCAGCTACATCTGGGATGCTAACTCGTATCTCCTTGCCGCTTTGGTCGATATAACCGAAGACTCTAGCGAATTGGTCGGACAGATTCCAAGCGAAATTCTGCAGATTCGAACCGTCTTTATAACCATATTTTTTCGCAAATGTTACATCAGCCATGATTTGCCTAGCGAAAACTGTTTCGATGCCTTCATGATATCTGACGATGGCGTCATTTGGCGGAGTAGCATTTTGCCCGAGAGATAGAGTTGTGTTGGTGTTATTGATTATTCCACTACTTCCACTTCCGTAACTTCCAGTTCCGTAGCCACTTGTTCTTCCACTAGTATTTACTCCATTCCCGCCGCTATTCCCAGTGTTGACACCTCCCCCTCCACTGCCTGTTCCTGTGCCACCACCGGTATTTACATTATTTCCACCACCAGTATTTCCGCCCCCTCCACTCCCACTGTCGTTTTTACTTCTTCCCCCTCCGACTGCGATTTCGAGGGTGGTGAAGTTTTCAACAGACCCCTCATATTTTCTAGCATTGATACCTGTGCCATTTTCAGCGACAGCCTGGAAGTCATATTTTTTATTAGAAGTTAGCCCAGTTAAGTTGAAGTTAAATTTCCCGTAAACATTACTATTGTTGCCGACGATGTGGTTCGTGACGCTCTCTGTTATATTTTTCCACGGTTCTGTCGTTGTTCCGTTCCAAGCTCCTCGATACTTGAAAGAAGTTTTTACATCCTTGGTTGAACAATACGTACCGTTTAGAGTTGCGCCATTTGTTTTAATATTTGTGGCTGTGTTTGTCTCGATGGTTGTCTCATTACAGTTGGTGTGGAATTCTTTCACCACACTGGTTCCGCCGTAAGCAATGTTTTCTTTATTAGAGATAATTGCACAATAGTAATATGTCGTATTCGGGCTGAGCCCCGTCACTCTCTGGTAGAAGGACTCTGAAACCTTACTTGCGTTCACACTTAGCTTGATATCTCTGGTCGAAACCATGTCTGTGCCGTAGATGTCGTTGCAGAAGATTGGTGAGATGGGTGTCGAAGAATATCGGAAATAGGCAGTGATGGGGAAAGCTGGTTTGGGTAGAGTCGAATTTGCATCATACCCACCGATGCCGTGTAGCATGGCTGAAGTTTGGGTGATGTTGTCAGCGTCATTGGTAGAGACAAAGAGACTTGCCTTCTTTTGGGTACTTCTGTTGCTCCCACTTGTATTAGTGTTGCCACTGTTGCCAGTGTTACCTCCTGCATTATCACAAGCAAGTCCGGTCTGCCAGTTATACAAGTCGCCCTCAGCGCACACTGGGTCCTCGTCAATGAAAGCAAAAACATTAGAAGTGAAGGATATCACCAGCAAGATAACTATTAAAATTTTTATTGTTTTTTTCATTTTTAATATACACCTATTGAACTCTCCCAAGAACCACTTGATTCTGATCCTGGCGTCGTGGCCCCTATATACTTGACCCCCTGATATTGGTCATCACCGGGTCCCCACAGCGGTAGAATATCGTTCAATCTTAGTTCACATGAAGTAGGAACTGCATTGTTCGCGTCTACCTTACAAGTTTCATATTGCTTGGAGTGTCCGTTGGTTTGTAGAGGATACGAACTCAAGAATCCCGGGCCGATGGTGTTGGTTGCTTGGACATTCGTCTTGTTGTTGTAGCCGCTCTTCCATGGGTCGGGGATGTTGCCTCCTGCTGGGATGTCGTAGGTATAAATAAGTGGGAATGGATAGGTCATTCTCTTGGTTGAATAGAGGTTGGCTGGGAGATTTTGTTTACCTGTTTCCAAATCTTTCTCACAACCATAAGGACCCTTGAGTAAATCATTGTAGATGTAGTCTCTCTCATCTCTAATTTGTTTCAACAAGTTGTCAGCACCCGCTATGTCATCTCCATTGACCATATTGGCTGAAAGCCTAGCGAAGACGCTTATCTGTTCTCGCAACTCTTTTTCATAGTCATCGCCACCTTCGGGATATCTTTGATTCAAGTCGTCAATTTTATCCTTTATGTCCCCCAAGGTTGCTACCGTTTTCTTTGTTTCGGCGATTGCGTCTTCATTGTTCTTCATCATCTGGGCATAACCTTTTAATTTATAGAATTCAGTCGAAGCTTCTTTGTAAACGTCTGGCAAGACCTTCGGATTAAATATTTCATGAGCCAAATCTATGTATCGCTCTAGAGTGATATTCAATGTCTGGACGGCTCCATCTTTCGTCATGAAGCTTTGTACTGATTCTAGCCTCTTGACACTTGCATAGTCAGATATTACTCCTAGCAAAGAATATACATGCATATAATAATATGCTCGTAATTTCTCTGAAGCGCTCGGTCCTCCTCCTAGACCGAATAGGAATTTCGCGACTGCGCCCACGATAGCTCCGACGGCTGCACCGATGATTGTCCCCACGACTGGGACAGTTGAACCGATAGTCATTCCCATTACCGTGAAGGTTCCAACAGAGGCGAAGATTGCAGCACCAGCAAGTGGTGCGAAGGACTGTACCAATCTTCCTATTTCTTCCATATCCATTGCTCCAACATCACTTTGGATTAATGGTCTAATCGCGCCAGTGACTGCATCTAGAGTATTCCTTGAGTCATCTTCAAATCCAGGGTGTGGTCCAGGGATACAATAATCCAGCTGGCCGATGGCTGGTATTAGTCCATAAGCATTCGAGGTGTTGGTATTCGTGTCCATCCTGTAATCTTCCCCATCTGTGGTGGAGTTCAACTCTTTATTTTGGAGAGCTAATTTATCCGCATAAGTCCTCTGCTCGTCGATGAGTGCCTGAGTTAAGTCTGTGCGGATGTTGAAGTCCGGATTCGATTGGAGCCAAGAACTGGTGAGTTGTCCTGGAGTGAAATCTTTTTCTGTTTGACTACTGTAGTCTGTGCGCTCGCTCTCAGGATTGTATACGAAGGATCCATCTGAACCATCCGTGCCCAAGTTGGCATAACCTTTCTCCATCCAGTCAGTAGTGAATCTACTAAGCAGTGCATCCATCACTGCCGAGATGGCGTCGTTCAAATCTTCCGCTTTCAGTAAATTATTTTCTGGGTATTTGATAGTACTGGTAGCAGCTTCGGCAATCAATTTACCAGGGGTTACATATTGCCAAGTACCGACACCAATACATGGGTCTGGTTTACCTGCTGCCAAGGCGTCATCCTTGTGTTGTGACTTGATATTAGTTGATTTACCACTCGCATCAACACAGCGCAAATCTCCCAAGAACCCACTGGCGGCTTGCAGGGCATCACGAGTATTCTTCGCTACTGATTGGTTCGTGCCGTCTAACCTTTTTTGTATTTCATTGTCCGCCATTAATTGGAAACCGAGTGGGTTGTTACCAGGGTAGGTCATAGCGGTCCAGGCATCCCAACCACCCTGACTGAAATCTGTGTAGAAACCTTGAGCAGTGTATTGAGGGGTGCTCTTACGAATCATTTCATCTAGAGAATAGCGGGCATTGTCGGTAAATTTATTATTGAAAGCGACCGCTTGATTCCTCAACCACTCCTTGCCGAATGGGAATAATTCTGGATTATTTATTTCTAGTCCGAATTGGAGTATTTCATTCTTGGCTATATCATTGAAAAATTTTCCTGAATCTTGGATGAAAGAAGGCTTACCGTCGAAGCCACTATTTATCCAATTCACCGTACTGATGGTTATTTTCTGGAGAAGCATTTTGATTGCTAACCGCCCGATGCTTTTATAGCAAGTGTCGTTAGCATTAAGTTCTTCTACTTTTGCTTTGGTAACTGCCGCGTCTTTTTTTATTTGGTCTAATTTTTTATGTGCTTCAGAGTCATAAACTTGGACACCATCATTCTGACTCAATGCCGCGGCATTAGTACTTTGCAAAGATTGTTGTGGTGCATTTTTAAGACTTAAGTTTCCCGACAATCCTTTTTTTAACTGTTCCTCGGCACGCCTTTTAGCTTCAGCTGTTGTTGCGGCTGCTTCCTCGGGTGTAAGTGCCGACGTGGCCGTATTGACTGCACCGCCTGCCGAATTTTTTTTAAATAAAACACTTACCGCACTTTTGATTTTCCCTTTACATAAAGGCAGTCTAGTGACGGCTGGCAATAACCCCGTAGCGAACCCACTGACACTTTGTGCTTCTGCTTTCTGTGGGATAGCGGCGATGGGTATCACAACGAAGCTTGATATCAGGATGGAGGTTATTATTTTATAAAAATTTTCTTTTTTCATTTTCAACTCCTTTATTTTAACATTTATTAACTCAATTTTGGTAAATTTTTACTGGATTAAAGCGTCTTCTAAGTCGCCGACACCCTTCACCAAGTTTTCACTGTATTTCTGATACTGAGCCAACCCCTCGAGTCCAACCAATGGGTCGCTGATAATCTCTTTCATATTTGAAACACTGATGCCGGTGTTGTAAGCGCCGTTGGCTATGTCTAAATGGTAAGTTATAAAGTCACTCGGCACACTCAAAGCCATTAACTTTTTCGCGAAGTTTTTATAAGCATCTGCAATGATGGGAAGTCTACTGTATGCCTTCGCATTGGTGGTGGTGGAGGTAGCCAGGCCCGTGTTTATGATGTCCAATTCGTCACCAATACCCGTTGATTCATAAGCCTCGAATAACTTTTTTACATTTTCATAATATATAATTTTTTGTTCAATCTCATTCGCATTCTGATTCATATTTACCTTCACGTTCTCTGGAGTATAGACATCTTCTAGCTCGGGGTTTACTATTTTTTGCCCCAGAGCATTGGAGAAACTATTGATGGTATTTTGGTCGACATCACCCGATGTTTTCATCGCGCTGAAACTACTGAAAAATTCTCTAGCAAATTTATCTGTTTCAGTCAGCTTGTTTATGTTCACTGATTGCTCGATATTCAATTCCTTCTTTTTGTTTTCGATATACGTGACGTCCGGGATGTTGTCGAAAGTTTTAATATTATTTTTATCTGTTCCCCAGAGTGTCTCTTCCCAGTCTGAGATTCCGTCACCATCGGAATCTTTCGCAATCAAGTCGTTGATTGTTTGGTTTTCTATCTTAAGAGCAGTGGCACTATTGTTCCCCGCCTCTTCTCCTTTTTTATTTATCTTCACAAAGATAACGAGAAAGAAAATTACCACTACCCCGACGAGCAAGTATGCAAACTTTTTGCTTGGGAGGTACTTCTGATATTTATTGTAAATATTTTTTAAGTTCATTTTTTATCTCGAAGTTCCATATACACTTACTCTACTTAGACTGACGACTTGTGCTGTGTAGGGAGGGTAAGGAAGAGTGCAGGTTATCGATGTTTTTCCGGCATATCTGCCCAGTATCCATTGGCCCGTCCTCAGGCTATTTGTTGTTCTTGATTGTGCCAGAAGTGATACGAAATAACTCATTGGCGTGCCGACTGGTGAGCCCATTGGTTTAATGGTGAATGTTTGTCCTGGAACAATACACACATAGCCCACGCTCTCATATCCTTGGATTTCCCATGCCTTGGTATTTATTATTTTTCCACCAAAATTCCCACTATAGCTACCATAAGCAGAGGCTGTTGTGGTGTTTAAAAAACTCAAAAAGACAATTGTGAAAACAATTCCAAGAATTCTTTTTTTATCTAAATAATCTAATTTAGTTATGCTTCAATTATACTATGTTTTTTAAATGCAATCTAGTTTTTAGTCAATAAAATCCAGTCTGAAAGAGATAATTCCTCCGCTCTTTTGTCCTTGAAACCACTTTTTAGCAATTTTTCAGTCGAAATTATGTTTTTTAGGTTGCCGGAAAGCTTTTTTCGCTTGTGGGCAAAGCCATTTTTCACAATTTCCCAGAATCTTTCTTCATCTATGCCACCTTCTTTAAAAATTTTTCTTGAAATATTATTAATTGCGATAATGGCTGAGTCCACCTTCGGTGCTGGGGAGAAATACCGTGCCGGGACCTTCATCACAATCTTTGGTTCCCCATAGGCTTTAACCGAAATCGACAAAATACTTTCCTTTTTTGAAACAACTCTCTTGGCCACCTCGTTCTGCACCATTAAAATCATCCTCTCTGGTTGATTTTCTTCTGTCAAAAACTTTTTCAATATCGCTCCAGTGATGTTGTAAGGAATGTTGGCGATTATTTTGTAACTACGCAGTTTTGCACTTTTTCTCAGGATATCCTGCTTCGCATCGTCACCATTCGAAAAAGTCAAAACTGCCTCGTTTGCGTAGACCTCTTTGGTTTTTTCGAGCGAGGATAACTGCTCTGCAGTACGTAGCGAGAAAAAATTTGAAGATGCGGAACTAATATCAAATTTTAGGATGTCATCATTTATTAAAATTAATTTTCTTTCTTTTATTTCTTTTACAAATTTTTCTTTTAAAATTTCTATGAGTTCATTATCTTTCTCTACAGCGATGACTGTTCCAGCGTTTTCTAAAAGTTTTTTTGTGAGTGCTCCCCTGCCTGGGCCTATCTCAAGCACAATATCAGAATTAGCAATTTCTCCCGCTTGAATGATTGCATTTAATGCAGGAATTGATTTCAAAAAATTTTGGCCTAATGATTTTTTTGCTTTGTGCATTTTTTTTGTGAAGATTTTATAAATCAAATTTTGCTGCGTTAGGTCACAAGGAGAATACTCTGGCAAAATTTATTTATAAAATCTTCTATATATAAATTGTTTTTATTCTATCATTTTCTCCTTCTTTTTCTAATAAGTCTGGTGGAATGTCGGCGATGAATTCTGACGGAGTATTTATTTGGGTTGAGCCGAAAATGGTGCGGAAGTTGGCGAAAGATAAAAATAATTTTTCTTTCGCACGAGTGAGAGCCACGTAGAAAAGTCGGCGCTCCTCCTCGCTGTCTTCACCACTTTTTCTTTCATTTCTTTTTTCGTGCGGGAAGAGTCCATCTTCGAGCCCAGTGATGAAAACATATTTGAATTCTAGACCCTTCGCAGCATGCACGGTCATCAGTTTCACGGCATCTATTTTTTTCTTTTTTTCTTCATTTAACATAATCGAATCTTGGTCGGAAGCAAGTGAGGCATCCTCTAAAAGCCTTTCAATTCCAGCTCCGTTTGACAGATTGTCATACTTGAGAGCGAGCGTCGCGAGCTCTTTGATGTTCTCTAATTTTTCTATTTCTTCATCATTTCCTTGCGCTAATTCGTCCTCGATGCCGGACTTTTTCACCGTGAACTTTATTGTCTCAGAAGCTTTACTACTTTCAATTTTTTCTTTTATTTCTTCTAAAATTTTATAAAAATTATCGACTTTTATTTTTACTTTTATCGGGAGTGAATCCTTTTCTCCAGAGAAAATTTTTGCGAGGGTTACCTTGCCGATACCTCTCGTCGGGAAATTGATTATCCTCTTCACATCAGAGAGACTCTGTGGATTGAGTGCGGCACGTAGATATGCGAGGGTGTCTTTAATTTCTTTTCTTTCGAAGAATTTTATTCCCAGAACTTGATAAGGGATGTTGTACTTAATCATCGCCTCTTCGAGCACACGCGATTGAAAGTTCGCGCGGTAGAGAACTGCAACCTCAGACAACTTCGTGCGTGCTGCCTCTGCGGGGTCGCTGTCTGGTTCTACTGAACCAGCGCTGCCTCTCGGCCCGTCGGCCTGCGAGACACTCCGCATAGGCACACCCACTTCATTGTCTAAAGCGAAGTCGGATGTGCTTTTTCGAATGGTCTGGGGATTTTTTCCAAGGACCTGAGAAAAAGTATCTCCGACGGAGCCTGTTCCGTCTTGAATTTCCAAAATTTTCGTTGCGACGAAGTCCGCCTCGTCGGCTTCATTCATTGCTTCGTAGAGGCCAATTTTATCTCCAGTTTTATTTTTGGTGAATAAATTTTTGTCTGGACGAAATTTATTTTTCTTTATTATTTCATTTGCCGCTTCGAGGATATTCTGGGTCGAACGATAATTTTCTTCCAGCAAAACTATTTTTGCATCCGGATAATCCTTCTCGAAGCTTAAAATATTTTTCAAATTGGCTCCGCGCCAAGAATAAATGTTTTGGTCAGCGTCACCGACGACACAAATATTTTTATGTTTTGCAGAAAGTAGTTTCGACATCAAATACTGCACTTCATTCGTGTCTTGGTACTCATCGATGTGGATGTATTCCCACTTTTCTTGATAAAGCTTTCTAATTTCCTCGTTTTCCTTCAACAGTTTTGTGGATTTTAATAATAGGTCATCGAAGTCTAGAGAATTTTCTTTAGCTTTTTTATTTTCATATAGACGCCAAATCTGACTGACTATTTTATCCATCGAACCTGTGGATTTCTCGATAAATTCATCCATTTTAGTGAATTTGCCCTTCTCTTTACTGATTATCCCCTTTATTTTCCTGGGTTCATACTGCTTGGGGTCTATCCCCACCTCCTTCATAGCGTCTTTGATAAGGGAAACTGAGTCTCCTTCATCGAGGATGGTAAAGTGCTTGGTTAAACCCAAAAGCCTGGCATTTTCTTTGATTATGTATACTCCGAGCGAGTGGAAGGTGGAAACGAAGGGTGCAGAGCTGGGAATGCTTTTTCTGACGGTCTGGGGATTTTTTCCAAGGACCTCGGAAAAAGGATTCCCAGCGAAGCTGTTCTCTATTGCAGCGCTGATTCTTTCCCGCATCTCTTTGGCGGCTTTGTTGGTGAAGGTGACAGCCAAGATTTTCTCTGGGGCGACGCCCTCTTTTATAAGGTTTACTATTCGGTGGGTTATGGTCTTGGTTTTCCCCGCTCCGGCACCAGCTACGATAAGAAGCGGACCCTTCATATGAAGAGCTGCCTCCCTTTGTTTGTTATTTAATCCTCCGAGATGTTGTGTCACTTATCTAATATAGCACAACTTTATTTTACCCTAATTTTTTGCATCGCCTCTGTTCCCATTTCGGCAGCCTTTTGTGTCGCACGTAGTATGTATTTAGAAACTGTTTCTCCTGCCCTTAACCAATTTGCCCCATGGGGTTTCAGACCTGTAACTTCTTGTAGTCTATGAATATAAGGGATAATGGGGCCAAAAAATGCATCATTTGCTTCTACTGGCGTATTCAATACGTCCGTGGCCAGAGAATTCTTCACAAGTATCCAATTGTTATTGTAGAGCAAACTCAATCCTTTTGGTGGTGGGAATAAATTATGAATGTTGTCGTTGAAAGCAGTTTCCGCGTCGTCGGGAGTCCAGACTCTCGTCATATCGTTGTAAACATCACGAAGTGGGTCAAGTTTCCCTTCGGTGGCTCCCGCCATATGTTCTTGAAACATTGGGTCATTGGGATCGAGGATATTGTTTTCTGCTGGAGGAGTGACTGTAGTAGTTTCTGCACGGTCAAGCCAATTTGTATTTTGGGGACTTTCTAAGGTGTCGCTTATTGGTGGCCTATTTAAGAACTCATCATATTTACTCAAGACCTCTTCTCTCACTGCATCTACTGGATGGAATGGTTTTGGCATTTCTCCTATTTGGTTATCTGTAACTTCTGGATGACCTACTCCAGGCTCTACTTCATGCATATCCAAGGCTTGTACCTTATCGTGCCAATCTACATTTCCGGCAAATTTTTCTGCCCCACTTAGACTTATGCCACCAGAGTGTGTGTGAAGATCATTTATGATACTTTGTGCTTCCTTGGGATCTATTATTTTCAATACTTTGGTTACTGCATCGTAACTAAAAGCGCTGTTGAATCTTTCTAGACTTATTCCGGCGGTAGCATGACCCTCTGTGAGGCGCACTAGATTTGCGGCCTCATTTAATGCTCTGGTTGCATCTACCTGATTCAAGACTATTCCATTTTGCGACAGGTCTCCCCCCGGCATTGTGTGATCAAGTACAAGTTTTTCATAAGCATGTTCAAGTGGTCCTGCTACCTTGAATTCCATTGGGTGGGTCCATTCATGGCCAGCAATTACCACCTCAGGCTTAGCTCCTGTCACGGCCTCTATCCCACTTTTACCAACCCCAGCTACAGCACCAGTGGCTGTCGTATCTACTCCAGTTGCTGGTTTTGCTTCTAAAACTTTCGTAACGACAGAATCTGGTTGAACTACAGGGGCACCCTTAACCTCTGTTAGATTCGCGCTGGCTGTTGTGTCAACTTGTTGCGCGAGAGGTGTTGTTTCCATTTGTGCAGAATCTTCATGTGGGGCCATTGAAGCAATCTTGGCTTCCATTGCATGTTTCCATTTTGCAGTAATTACTTTTGCCTGTTCTTCTGTGTACATTGAAACTTGTGGCTTGTGCATTGCTTCCCACAGTTTTTCTAACGAAACCCCTATTGTTCCAACGAGTGCTCCACCAATCATACCTCTACCAACTGCTTTGGTGTAAATAGCACCCATTGCTATTTTATCCACTGTTCCTAAATTAGTAATCATTCGGTCATAGTCACGAAGAGCATTTTTCCATTGCATGCCGTTTAATAATTCTAGTTTTTTAGCCTCTTTTTCTTCGGCCGTATATTTTTTGTTTTCTTCTATTTTCTGAATATTTTTATTTAATCTTTCTACGGCCTTTGTTATGTCCCACTTTACAAAGTTTTTAAAAAATAAACTCGCAGTGGCTGGTTCCCCCAATCTTTTTAATAATTCTTTTGGCAATGTACTTACATAAGCATTTTGTAATTCTTTTTCAGAAATTTTTCCACCTGACCTTGCTAGAGCTTCTTCATAAAGCACCCAAGCTTGCTCAGCAGCTTCTTCGGAATTTTTTATTCTTGTTTTTTCACTGGTCTCTTCTGTTTTAAGGTGTGCTTCCTTTCCGGCTTCTGAGGCTCTACTTACTGCCATACCAGCCATGGTCATGTAACGTAATGGCATACCCATAGTTTTACCAGTTATGTCGGTAACCATGCGGCCGTATTTAAATATGTTTCCAACAAGTGCCCCTTGGCTCATGAGTTTCGTGGACCATGTTCCCTGTCCATTAGTTAAATCTTGTGCTCTTTGATCTGCGTTTTTTGCATCTCGTTTAAATGAATCTGCGAGCTCTTTTAGAAATCTTGTTGTATATTTATCTTGATTTGCATCTTTTTTCACAAAAAATCCAAAAGTTTTCGCGAAAAAATCATTTTTTAATTTTTCAACCTTAAAACCGACACTCAGCAAGCTACCCATCAAGGTCGCCCTCTCTTTTTCTGGGAGTGCATTCAGCTCTTTTTCTATTTCGGAGTTTTCGTCCGGCGTAGGCATTGTTTCTCTCTGTCTTTCACCATCTTCTTCATATGCTTCTTTTTCAGCTTTTTTTATTTTATGTTTTTCCCACCAACCTCTTTTCTTTGGTTCGTTTGATGAACTTATGGGTGTGGTTTCATCTGCATTACCAGCCAGCTTGTCCATTGTCGCTTGTGCTTGCCTAAGTGTTTCCTCAAGTTGGGCCGCTCTTCTTAAGAGCTCTTGTTCTTCATTTGGATTGTGTGGTTGCATGTTTATATTTTTTAAAATGTTACTTTTAATTGACCATTCTCAATTTCAATTTTTTTAACTTTTTTTCTTTCGCTTTTTCTCCGCTCTAATTTCTGCAAGTCTTTTATGTATTTTCTCTAACTCAGCTGTGGCACTAGCTATTGTATCTCTGAGTGTTGCCAGAGTTTGTTCTCTTTCGTCTTGTGGTGCTTCTGGTATTGACGCCTTTTCGCCCATTTCAGCTGGCTGTGTTACTGCTTCTGGTCCTGCTTTTGTTTTTTCTGCAATGTAATGATTTACTCTCTCTAAGTGTTTCACTACTTCTCTATTACCAGGAAATAGTTTTTCATATTCTTCTAATATGTCCCTAGCCTTGTATAGTTCTGTCAGTGTGAAAGACTGCCACTCTTCAAAACGAAGATTACTAGTACTGAACTCTCTTTTTAATCTTTCGTACACAGCCATAGGTAGTCTTATATTTTCTTCTATTCCTTTTATTTCGAGTAGGGAATCTATCCTAGATAAATGTTCAGTTATTCGCTCCCTGTTTTCTGTCCCAGTATCTTGCAGTAGAGCGTGTCTAACGGCTATTAATTGATCAAAAGTTTGGTCTTGTAAATTATCTAAATTCAATCCTTGTTCTGTTGCCGGTGTCTCAGACACGGGAGAACTTTCTTCCTGTGGTTGTCTTGATTGTTGTATTAGTGAATAATGTTTTTTAGATAACTCTTTCTCTGTTGCAAAATCTTGTGTTTGTATTGCCTGCAGTCTCTGGTATTCTGCTTCTTTGTCTGCTAATAGTTTTGTTATTTCTTCCTTGCGGTCTTCTTTAGTGTAAGGATCTTCGTATTCTGCTTTTAAGTTTCTTATTTCTTTCGCCAATTTACCGATTGTCATTATTCTTTCTCGGGCAACTGAACTTAATTCTTTTAACCTTTGTCCCGCTTCTGCTATCTGCTGCTCCAGGGCTATGGGTTGTTTTTGTATTGCTGGTTCTACGATTGGTATTTCTTGGGTTAGTGGCGTTGGCTGTGTGGTTGATACTTCGGGTGAAGGTGATGCCTCTGGTTTAGATAGCGTTTCTCTTATCGCAACGATGCGTTCTGTTATTTGAGTATAAAGATCGGGATGGTCGTTTTTCAAACCTGGCAATTTTTGCAAATTAATTAAAGTCCCCAAATGTCCTCTGAGTTTTCCTCTTGAGTAATTCGTTAATGGTTTTTGCAATTCCGCTCTTATTGCAATCTCTCTTTTTTTATCCACAATTAGTAAATCTATTTCTTCCACCATATTGTTTAGTTCTGTACTTTGTTCTTCGGTAATATCGGGCAAAAAATATGCGCCAACTTGTTTTTTTATTTCTTTTAACTCGGCGATGGTTAAACCTGTTAGTTTCGTTTCCAGTAATTCTCTTGGTATTTGTATTATTGATTCTTGAGCTGGCGTCTCTTTATTTTCTTCCGCCGTCTTATCTAGTTGTGGCTTGGGACCCTGCTTTCCTCCAGTGATTCCCCTGATTTGTTCTCTTAGAGTTTTTAATTCCGCATAGAGTTTATCTAGTCCGGCGGTATCTTCTCCATGAGCTTGCACGTGTTCGGCTATGTTTTGTGTAATTTGGGCTACTTGTGTTTGAAGCTGCTCGAGCCTCTTTACTTGGGCAAGATTTTCTTTTGCTTGGCTAAGCGTGTTTCTTTTTTGTCCTAAAATATCTGGTCTCATAAATTTATTGATTGCTCTTTTCAAGTTTACCAGTTTTGGGGTTAAGTGTCATATTGGGATCGTCGGGCAGGATGAAGAGCTTTGCATCTTCTGGTATGTTGCCCTTTAAATATTTATCAAAATTTTCTCTATCTAAATTTATACAACCCCAGCTCACGCGGTTGTCTTCAATCCCTGGAGTTTTTAAAGCCCTAGTCCTTTTTTCTAAATCTCCGGGATAAGTGGCATGTATTGAAATTTGGAATTTCAAATTTTCGTCATAAACACTGAAAACTTTACCCTGGTACTCTACTGAATCACTCTGTATCACATCATGGCCGATAGTATAGACACCAGCTGGAGTCGTAGCACCTGGTCCAGGTATATCTGAATCTGGGTCAGAAGTTCGTGGTGCCTCTCCCTTTACTGCACCGAGCAATATAGGGAAACTGGCGATTAACTTCTTATCTTTACCTATTACATACATAGATGCTCGAGGTTTGTCGACTATTATGTAAGTCGAGTCAACATTTGTTAGTGAGTACAAGTATATCTCTTGGGCACTCGGAGACATTTGTTTTAACACAGAGCCATCCACCTCGGCTGGCGAGATGCTTCGCTGTTTCTTGTTTTCCGGAGCTTCCTTGGATAGTGTTGCAACGTCTCTTTCTGTTTTCTCTTGTGTATTTTTCGGCATTAATGGCAGGAAAGCAAGTATCCCGACCCCCATCAAGACTCCACGTCTTAACTTTCTTATAATTTTGTCCATCTGTCTTGGTACGGGCATCCCTGAGACAGATTTTATTGTTTCATTTTTTAAAAATTTCTCCACATCTGTTTTTACAGCAGGAGACTCAAAGTCTAAAGGAGTTGATGCGGACATTTCTTGTACTACTACACCAATCTCTCTTTTAGAAAGATCTGTCAGCAAACTTTCTTCCATTCTTGGCGCTTCCTCTATTTCCGCTATCTCTTTTTCTAATTCTTTTATTTGTGCTTCTATTCTTTCAACTTCTTGTGAATATTCACGTCTTTTGGCCTCTTCCCTTTCAGCTACTTGGGTGGCACGAAGAATAGGTGACGCTGTTCTTTCTATTGTAAATTTAGAATCGGGTGACATAGAATTTAATAATTATCTCACTATTTTCTTTTAGTCGCACTTTTTGTTTTAATTGTTTGTTATTATGTAACATTAATTTTTATTTGTCAAAGATTAAAAAGAAAAAACCTCGCGAGAAAGTAATTTCCACGAGGTTTCGAACCCTCGTGGGTTCGTGATGATCTTATTTACTGTCGAAAAGAACTTGGTCCATTTTCCTCGGTGTCCCCGCCACAAACTTCGTGGCGGGGACCATCGGGGGCACTCCCTACTTCGGCGACTTCCCTGGCTTCTTCACCGGGGTCGCCGTGGCTTTCGTCGGCGCCGGGATGACTGCCGGAACGGCCGCGATCTGCTTCGTCGTCTGCGTGGCCACCGGCACGGGCTTCTTGGCCGAGTCCGACTTCGAGCTCGTCAGCCAGAGGCCGCCGCCGATGATGACAATGACTGCGACGATGGCGAGAGCGATGAACAGGGTGCCCCGTTGCGATTCCTGGCCCGGTTGCGTACGCGTCGTGCCTTCCATGTGCACACCTCGTGTTTGTCCGGCTAAGCCGGAACGTTGGACCTACTGATAGAAGTATAGCATACTATCAGTAGATTGTCAAGTACTCGCCCTTCTTTCACATCTGTTTAATATATATCATTAAATTTTAGTTTGTCGTTTAGCTTTTTCTGCCATAAACGCGAAACCCCGGTCAGCGTGTGCTGGCCGGGGGGGGTGATGTGCGCGATGACTCTTATAGGGTTGCCTGACCTCCTTCGTCCTGGTTGCGGCGCTTCTTGCGACTCGCAGCTTGCCGAACGCGGGCGGTCTTGGGCCACTGGAGGGGTTGCCCCTGGAGCTGGCGGCACAACGCCTCGGATCCATCTTCCTCCCGGAATTTGCATCCCGTTGCTGATGTACAGTTGCAACGGGGTTTGCGAGGAAAGTCTGTCATCGAGCGTGCCTCTGTTTTGAGGTGGTGGGGGCCGTGGGAACTACTAAACTGCCCATTATTCTATAATTTTTCAGGTTTTTGTCAAATTTTAAGGCTTCAAAATGAGCATAAGAGTTTTCCACAGTTTGGTTGACTTATGCCCCCCATAGGGCTACCATTTACCTATAGCCCTGTAAAGAAGCCCGAGAGACCCGGAAGAAAGCCGCAACGTTAGTAACCTTCGTGAGAACCTTATTTTGCAGTACAATTTGGTCGTCCTGTGATTCTACCTTTGTTTTTCAAGGGTCAGAAAGGAATTCTCGCGATATTTATATTGTTTTATAAAACCCAAATACACCATAACTAGTATATTTCTAGCTTTTACCCTTATTTTTGGGGTGTTTTTGATGCCTATCCAGTCTCAAGCTGGATTTTTTTCTGACATCTTGGGCAATGAGGCTTCCGCAAGCACCGATACCATAAATTCTAATCAAGATGAAAAGAACTCTCAAAATATGGTTCTTTTACAAGCCAATATCTCCCCCGTCTCCATAACACAGGATAAGCAAGACAAGACTGCCAAGAAGGTGGCACAAGTGGATGAAGACCAAACTATCAACATTATATCCGACAACGCCCTCTTGCCTTCTACCAGTCTAATGAGTGTGTCTGGCAATGAAGCTGAAAACTCCTCTCCTGACCAGATAAGTGTTTATGTGATTAGAAAAGGAGATTCCATCGCCCAAATAGCTGAAATGTTCAATGTTTCAGTGAACACGATTTTAATGGCAAATGATATGAAAAAGGGGCAAAAATTGAAGGAAGGAGATACTCTCTTGATTTTGCCTATTTCTGGTAGCGAGCACACTGTAACCAAAGGGCAGACTATTGCTAGTATTGCCAAGCTTTATAAGGTAGACGTGGAGGACATAACTAGCTATAACGGCATTGCTTCTAACTCAAAGCTTGCCGTGGGAGACAAACTTATGATTCCAGGTGGTGACGACATGATGGCTGATGAAGGAGGAGATAAACCAGCACCAAACTTAAGTTCATCGGTAGCGAAAGATATAAATTATTACATCAAGAACCCAATCCAGAACCTTATTGGATATTTCATAA
>Ga0172379_10002404_pt1 | contig 33229 bp, 41 predicted proteins | sample GrowelOW334metaG_FD_119756 | JGI IMG/M metagenome (GOLD analysis project Ga0172379, IMG submission 119756) | Groundwater microbial communities from an aquifer near a municipal landfill in Southern Ontario, Canada - Groundwater well OW334 metaG | ecosystem: Environmental > Aquatic > Deep...
ACTCTCCACACAAACAATGCCGCTGGTACATTTCCTAGACTTATTGATCTTGGTGTAAATCCAAAAATTCTTTCATCTGCAATTAATATTTCTATTGCACAGAGATTGGTACGAAAACTTTGCCCCGTTTGTAGAAAAGAAATTGAACTAGACGATGCTCAAAAGAAACTAGTTGAAAAGGTAATTGCAGGAGCTCCAACAAAAGATTTCTTTAAAGATGTCTCATCAAACAAAGCGTTTATTTCAGTTGGCTGTGACGCATGTAACCACACTGGTTATCAAGGACGTCTAGGAATTTACGAAGGAATTTTAATGGATTCAAATATTGAGAAGGCAGTGAGAGAAAACCCTTCCGAAAGAGAGATTTTTGATGCAGCACGCGGGCAAGGAATACTTTCAATGACCGAAGACGGCATTCTAAAAGTTTTACAGGGTACAACTTCGTTTGAAGAGTTGGCTCGTGTCGTTGATTTGAGTATGTATCAAGCCTAGGAGTACGAAAACACACATTTGGTTTGAGGCCAAATGTGTGTTTCGTTTGTTTTTCCTATTGCCGATAGTTAGTCGTCGTGAATAATACTTAAAAGAGATGCACTAGCATCAAGGGCACAAATTTCTCAGCAACACTTTCCGAATTCATTCAAAAAGCTACTAGCTCTACTAAGGGGAGTACCAGAAATCCACAAGGGAAACCAGAACATCCTTGTAAAAGCTTTTAATCCCGCCTAAACGGGCGTTGCTGAGAAATTTGTACCCTGGATAAGACTGATTCTTACGCGCGAGGTGCTAGGGACTGTGCTAAAATGTATACTATCACAGTAGAGTTTATATGTCAAGTGCCAACAAAAAGAGGATAGTCGATGAAAAAGAGGGAGAAAATCCTGAAGATTTAAAAAGTTTTGATAAAGAACTTAGGCCAGACAATTTTGCAGACTACGTCGGCCAAGAAAATATAAAAGACAACTTAAGTATTTTACTTACTGCAGCTCGTGAGCGTAAACATCCGCCAGAGCACTTACTTTTTTATGGACCACCAGGGCTTGGAAAAACCACACTTGCGCATTTAATTGGAAAAGAAACAGGAGCACCTGTGCGCGCGACATCAGGTCCAGCGATTGAACGCGTTGCAGATTTAGCCGCAGTGCTCACAAACTTAACACCTGGTGAAATTTTATTTATTGATGAAATACATCGTTTGAACAAAACTATTGAAGAAGTTTTGTATCCTGCGATGGAGTCTGGCTCTCTCGATATAATTATTGGTAAGGGTCCATCTGCGCGCACAATTGAATTACCACTTCCTCCTTTTACACTTATTGGAGCTACTACTCGTATCGCTATGGTCTCCTCGCCATTAAGAAGTAGGTTTTCTGGTGGAGTATTTCGTTTGGATTTTTATACAGAAGAGGAAATTGCCAAAATTATAAAAAGATCTGCAAAGATTTTGGGCGTGTCGTTAGACGAGGAGGGAAGTAAAGTAATTGCGAAACGTTCTAGGTTTACACCGCGCACCGCAAACTTTCTTTTAAAGCGCGCTCGTGATTTTGCACAGGTAAAAAGGAAGGAGTTGAATAAAGAAACCATCGGAGAGGCATTTGAAATGTTGGGCGTGGACGATATGGGCCTTTTCCCATCGGATAGATTGTTTTTGAAGAGTTTGATAGAAAAATTTTCTGGCGGACCAGTCGGTCTCTCTACACTAGCAGCGGCGTTATCAGAAGACGTGGGCACGATCGAAGAATTTAATGAACCATATCTTTTGCAAATTGGTTTTATTGAACGTACACCACGCGGTAGACAAACAACCAAAACGGCCGAAGAGCATATGAAAAAGCACGGTGTTAAATCAAAAACTAATAAGCTTTTGTAAATGGCAGAAAAAAAATTAAAAAGAGTCGTACTTCTTGATACCCACGCGATTCTTCATCGGGCGTATCATGCTCTGCCGGATTTTTCTACATCAAAAGGAGAACCTACTGGGGGGTTATACGGATTAATAACTATGCTTTTAAAAATAGCTGGTGATTTAAAACCAAATTACATAATTGCCGCCCTTGATTTGCCGGACAAAACATACCGTCATGAAGTTTACAAAGAATACAAAGGTAAACGCCCAGAAGTGGATGAGGCATTAGTTTCTCAAATAAAAAAAGCAGGTGATGTGCTCGGGGCGTTAAGTATTCCAGTTTATTCAAAACCAGGTTTTGAGGCGGACGATATTTTGGGAACAGCAGTTGAACAATTTAAAAAAGATAAAGATATTGAGATAGTAATTGCATCGGGCGATATGGACACTCTACAGCTAGTTCAAGGTAAAAAAGTAAAGGTCTTTACCTTAAAAAAGGGAATTAATGACACTGTGCTATATGACGAGGAGGCAGTGCTTTCGCGCTTTGGATTTCCGCCGAAACTTCTTCCAGATTACAAGGGTCTTCGTGGTGATCCGTCGGATAATATCATTGGCATTTCTGGAATTGGAGAAAAAACTGCAACAACATTAATTACGAAATTTGGTTCAATTGAAGATGTTTACAAAAAGTTAAAAAAAGATGAAAAAAGTTTTCTTGGTGCTGGCCTAACAGAGCGTATTGTGAATTTGTTAAAGGAGGGCCAAGAAGAAGCCCAATTTAGCAAACTTCTAGCAACAATAAGAAGGGATGCGCCTGTAAAAATTTCATTACCAGAAAAAGAATGGCGAGAAAGTATAAACCTAGATGTTTTAACAAAATTCCTGCAAGAGATGGAATTTAGAAGCTTGGTACCAAGAATTCAAAAAACTTTTGGCGCAAAAACCGAAGGTATGTTTTTGGAAAACGGAGATAATTTAGATAAAAAGACCGAGGAAAATATTCCCGCAGATGATTTGAAGGAAACCGCCATTGCACTTTGGGTGGTTGATTCAAATATTACGAATCCTACACTTGAGGATGTTTTAAATTTTGGAAAAACCGGAAATTTTGAAATAGCCCGTGAAAATATTTTTAAGGAACTAAAGAAAAGAAATTCAGTTTTTGTTTTTGAGGAAATTGAAAAACCGCTTATTCCAATTGTTCGTGAGATGGATAACTACGGGATTCTGATTGATAGGAAGTATTTGTCTGGATTGTCTCTGGAATATGGGCAGAAGATAAAAGCGCTTGAGAAAAAGATTATTGCACTCGCTGGGGAAGATTTTAATGTCAGCTCCCCGAAACAGTTAGGAGTTATTTTATTTGAAAAGCTTCAATTAAAACTTCCACGCATAAAGAAGACTGCAACGGGGGCATATTCCACCCGCGAAGAAGAGTTACTAAAACTGAGTGATCAACATGAAATAATTTCTCTTATTCTAGAGCATCGTGGGCTTTCAAAACTTACTGGTACATACGTTGACGCTATACCGCCCCTTTTAGATGATAAAGACCGACTTCACGCAACATTTTTGCAGGCCGGTACTACTACGGGGCGCCTGTCTTCAAAAAACCCAAACTTACAAAATATTCCAATTTCAAGTGATGACGGTAAAAGGATTCGAGGTGCTTTTATCTCTGGTCCTGGTCGTAAATTATTAAGTTTTGACTATTCTCAAATAGATTTAAGATCGGCGGCCATTCTTTCAAACGATGAGATACTCGTAGATATTTTCAAAAGAGGGGAGGATGTTCACTTGGCTGTTGCTAGTGTCGTTTTTAATGTGCCAGAAGAAAAAGTTACAAAAGAAATGCGAAGGCAAGCCAAAACTATTAACTTTGGAATTTTGTACGGAATGGGAGTAAATGCCCTTAAGACAAACCTTGGCACCTCAAAAGCAGAAGCCGAAAAATTTTATAACGAATATTTTGATAAATTTGTCGGACTCGCCAAATATCTAGAAGAAGTAAAACGAGAAGCTACAAAAAATGGTTTTACAGAGACCTTATTTGGTAGACGTAGATACTTTGAGGGCCTACGCTCCAAAATACCCTTTATAAGAGCCTCGGCAGAGCGAATGGCTATCAATGCCCCTATTCAAGGTACGACAGCAGATATAGTCAAAATTGCCATGATTAGAATTGATGAATATTTGAAAAAGGAGAATCTGAAAAATAAAGTGCACTTAATGCTTCAGATTCACGATGAGTTGGTTTTTGAAGCCGACGAAGATGTTGTGAAAAAGGTTGCCCCTAAAATTTTGTCGATAATGGAATCAATTGTGCCAAAAGAAAAAACACACGGCGTGCCAATTCTTGCAAATGCATATGAAGGTACACGTTTTGATGAGATGAAAGCAATATGATAATAATTTCTTACGGACATACAAATGGTGAGTTGAGAAAAATTCTTGAAACTAAGAAACTTTTAAAACTATCCGATGAGGTGCACCAGATTGATCCGACAAGTTGGGATTCAGAATCTTTAAATCGACTGTCCCAAACCCAAGGATTATTTTCTGAAAAGGAAGTATTTTTTGTTGACCACGTACTTTCGGAATTGGAACCAGAGGAAATTTCTAAGGAAATAAAAAAATTAAGTGAATCTACCAATTTAATTATTTTTATTGAGGATGCACAGACAAAATTTGCTGAGAAACTTGAAAAATTATCAGCGCATGTTTTCAGTGCTTCCAAAAAGGCTGAAGAAAAAGGATTTAACGTGTTTCTGCTTACCGATGCACTTTTTGCAAAAGACAAAAAGAAATTGTGGCTACTCTATCAACAGGCGCTAAATGAAAAAATGGATCCAGAATTTGATATCCACCGTATTCTTTTTTGGGCAGTAAAAATGTTGGCCCTAGCAAAGGCATATGGTTCTGCCGTATCGGCTGGCATAAGTCCATTTGTATATAGCAAAGCAAAGGCCGGGGTCCCTAAATATAAGGATGGTGAAATAGAAAAGATTGCCCACAATCTTGCCAATATGACCATAGAAGCCAGAAAGGGAGATGAATGGGAGATACTACTAGAGCGTTTTATTCTTGCGCTTTAATTAATTCAATTGAACGTGTCCGCCCGGCAGGAATCGAACCTGCGACCCTCTCCTTAAAAGGGAGCTGCTCTACCGACTGAGCTACGGGCGGATAAGCCTTAGATTATAGCTTTTATAGGGGCAAATCAAATGCTAAGAAACCGGCACCGGTTAAAAGTAGAGAAAGAAGTATTGCGCCGACTAGGGTATAAAAAACAATATCGCGGGCTACCAGTACATCTTCCTTGTATTCAACTGCCCACTCTTTAGCAGTAAGAATAAGAAGAACAACGCATACATACTGCGTGCCCATTCCAACTATTAGTAGCGCGCCTGCAATAATCTCGATTAATCCCAAAACTAAAACCAACTGCTTTGCGGGTTTTAGGCGGATGGCATTCAAAAATACAGTCCACCTTTGCTTTTCCTTTGTAATTTTTAAATACCCTGTATTTATAAAAATTAAACCAACAACAAGGCGTAATATTAATGGCGCAACAAGGCCAAGTGAGAGTAATTCGGGAAATGGATTAAGCATTGGTGTATATTAACACGCAACATGAAAACCAAAAATTCACATGGGCAAATCGCTGTAATACTTTCAGATATTCGCTCTATAGAAAATGTCGGGGCAATTGTGCGTACCGCAGATGGAGCGGGTGTGGGCACTGTTTACTTGGCGGGTATTACTCCCGGTCCAACAGATCGTTTTGATAGAGAAGTAAAAGCTTTCACAAAGGCATCACTCGGAGCAGAGAAATTTGTGAAGATTGAAAGAGTAAAAAACACAAATACATTAATAAAAAAACTCAAAAAAGATAATTTTGAAATAATTGCACTCGAACAGGATAAAAAATCTATTGATTACATGAAAATAAAACCAAAAAAGAATTTTGCACTTATTTTAGGTAGTGAAGTTGATGGTGTTTCAAAAAAGGTTTTGGGTGAGTGTGACAAAATTATTGAAATCCCTATGAAAGGGGAAAAGGAATCGTTAAATGTTTCGGTGGCGTTTGGCGTGGCGATTTTTAGAATTATTGATTAGTGCTCAAGTAAAGAAATTTCTTTTTTAGCAAGTTTTCGGCCAATAATATTTATCAAAATAAAAATACCAACAAATATAGCTAGCCCAATTCTCACGTCTGCTATGTGTTGCTCAAGGATGGGAAGTGACGCCACTCCTCTAGCCAGCAAAAAAATTGTTCCTGTCCATACTAGTGCCCCTAAAAAGTTGGCAGTCATGGCTTTTGCCCAAGAAACACCGAATATACCGGCTGCAAACTGACTTGCTATTCCTGTGGCGTGAATAAATTTTGACCAAAAAAGAATTTTCGCCCCATGTTTTTGAACGGCATTTTCCAACCTATGTAATTTGTTTGGGTTATTTTTAATAAACCAAATTTTCTCAATACCAGCCTTCCCCAACTTTCTAGCTAGGGCTATCCAGAATATGTCGGCAATGTTTGTTCCAATTACTGATGCCCCAGCTACCCACCAGATAGAGGCGAACCCATGTGTGGCTAGGTACATCATAGGAATAAGGGCTGCCGAGCCCATAAAACAAACTATCGGAATTATGATGATAGGAGAAAGCATATTACTTAAATAATTGTTGGTGAACTGGGCAAAAATGTCCCGAACGAGCGCCAATGACTATTCGCTTTATTAAGCCCGTGCACTTCGCTTTGCCGCACTTCTCTCCTGTTTTTCTATATGCGTTGTGTTTATTCTGGAACTTGCCACGCTCGCCATATATGTTTCTATAGTCAGACATTGAGTCGCCCCCGAAATCAATTCCTTTTTTTAAAACTGTTCGCATACCAATAAAAAGTTTCTTTATATTTTTTTCAGGAATTCTTGATGGGTTTGAACGAGGATCAATATCTGAAAGCCACAAACACTCATCAGCATAAATATTTCCTACACCAGCGATAATTTCCTGATCCATTAGGGTTTGCTTAATTGGTTTTTTCTCTTTTTTAATTAAATCTTTAAATGTTTTGTAATCAACCTGAAGCGCATCAACTCCTAGGTGTGCTAATTCTTTGTCCTCTTCGTATTTTCCAGTATCAATTAAGGTAACTTTTGCAAATTTGCGCATATCAGAAAAAACTAATTGCTTTCCACCAGATAAGGAAAAAACTAAATGCAAGAAACGGTTAAACGGGTCAGCCAGTGGAGAGTCCGTTTTGGTCGCTATCCAAACGCCCTTTTCAAATTTATAACTTCCATACATAAGGTGCCCGGTCATTTTCATATGTATCAATATAGTTTTTCCTCGCCCGGTCTTTTTAGACTTAGGGTTATTTGATAGCTCTATCAAAACATTTTTTCCAACGCGCACCGCGCGTCTTATTGTCATGCCAGTAATTTCTTTTTTAAAAATTTTGAAAAACTTTGGGTTTTTAATATTGTCCTTACCAGCATGAAAAGAGGAGTTATAGTCTGTCCAAACGCTCAAAATTTTCTTGCCTTTTACAGTTTCATTTAATCCATCAACTGTAGTTTGGACTTCAGGGAGTTCTGGCATTTTATTTTAGAAATTTCTCCAGTTCTTCTTTGGCTACCTTTTCGTCACTCCATTGCAATTTGCTTCCATTGGCTCCCATTATGAATGGGTCTGTTCCTTTGCCTGTTATTAAAACAATATCTCCGGATTTTGCCTTTGCGATCGCGTGTGCAATTGCCTCGCGGCGGTCCATTATTACCTCCGGTTTCTTAACCATCTCCACTGTCATTTCTTTAACAATTTGCTCGGGGTTTTCGTCATACGGATCTTCATTTGTAAGGATTACTAGGTCGCAATATTGAGAAGCAATTTTTCCCATTACAGGTCTTTTCCACGTGTCTCGTCCACCTCCAGTATTTCCTAAAACGCCAATTTTTCTTCTATCTGAAAAGGCTTTATACAATGCTTCTAACGACCCTGGGGTATGTGCGTAATCAATTACCACATCAAAATTTTGTTTCTCATTAATTTTTACAAATTTCACTCGTCCTGGGATTGATTTAACTGACGCAATGCCAAGCGCAATCATCTCTGAAGAAATATTTTGTGATTTCGCAAAAGCCTCGGCTAGTCCAGCGTTTAAAACCATAAATTCACCAGGTATTTCCGGTCGCAACTTTGTGTCTTTTAAGTGAAAGGCCACTTTTTCATCTGCATCAAATTGTAAAAATTTTTCTCCATACTCTGAATCGCAGTTAGCAATCATTACTCTCGGGCGCTTTGCAGATTTAGCAAGAGCCTGTGGAAGTTTTAGTTTTGCTTGCAGGTAATTTTCAAAAGAGCCGTGAGATTCAATGTGCTCTGGCTCAAGACCTGTAAAAATTCCCGCGTTAAAGTCTATAAATAAGTGGCGAAACTGGCGCATGCCCTCTGATGTAGTTTCCATAATTACCCAATCACACTTTGCTTTTACAGCGTCAGCAATAAATTTCTGCACAAATAGGCGCCCTGGCATAGACATCTTAAAAAGATTTGGGCGAGAATTATCTCCAACCTTGAAACGAATAGTATTCAAGACTGCAGTTTTTTGGCCGGATGCTTCCAAAATCCCGTTTATAAATTCAGTAGTTGATGTTTTGCCTTTTGTGCCGGTTACCCCGACAATTTTTATTTTTTTAGATGGAAATCTATAAAGAACAACACCGAGTATGGGCCAGAGTAGGTGATAGGCTGGTTGGAAAAATTCAAATATGGGTTTTGGAATTATTTTTTTAAAAAACGAAAGCATTATTTTTTAGGATTTAAATTTTTGAGTGCGAATTTTATTTTTTCATTTGCGCCAATAACGTCGTTTGGTAAATCTCGTACTGCATCCCGAGCTTGTTTTTGAGAGTATCCGAGAGAAACAAGCGCTTCTACTACATCACTATCAACATCACCAAGAGAGTTGTCTTTTGAGTTGGCAATCATTTTTCCTTTGAGCTCGAGCACAATCTTTTCAGATATTTTTTTACCCACACCCGCTACCTTAGTTAGATATGAAGGGTTTTGCTCTACCACTGACTTTTCAATTTGAGAGGATGATGCGGTATTCATAACGCCGAGTGCGGTTTTGGGACCAATGCCGGAAACAGTAAGCAAGAGTTCAAAAAGAGATTTATCGCTAGCGTCAAGAAAACCGTATAGGTCTAAAGAGTTTTCACGGACTGCGAGATATGTGAAAAGGCCAGTATTTGAGCTATTTTGTAGCTTATCTGCAACTGAAAGAGGAACGGATATCAAATACCCAACCCCGTTTGCCGAGACAATAACCTTACTGCCCTTTTTCTCTATAATTTTTCCCTCAATAAAGCCAATCATTTGCCCTACTATATCAAACCGCGTCTTTGCTTGCCTTTTTGGGTCTTTCCCTATAAATTAGCCGAATGCCAATAACAACATCAGCCAAAAAAGCCCTTCGCGTCTCCGCGAGGAAAAAGATTGTAAATGACCGTCGTCAGGACGCCATGAAGTCTTCAGTTAAAAAATTAAAAAAGCTAGTAGCAGAGAAGAAAGTTAAAGAAGCAGGTGAATTTTTTAGAACAGCACAGAAAGCTATTGATAAGGCAGCAAAAAGAGGAGTAATCAAGCCAAACGCAGCGGCTCGAAAGAAATCTCGTTTGTCAGCAATGATAAAAAAGGCTAAATAATCAAAAAACTGGCGAAAGCCAGTTTTTTGATTGATGGTGCTCCCGAACTTCGTGCTGGTTCGCGGCACTCGGAAATAAAAGCCTAAATACTTCGTATTTAGTTGCTCGCTAGCAATTGAAAAAAGCAAACCAGCTTTCTTTTTCAATTGCCGTGCTCGCAATTATTTTGAGCTTTTATTTCTCTCGTTTGTGCTCCCAGTAGGAATCGAACCTACATTTTAACTTCCGCAAAGTTATGTCCTATCCATTGAACGATGGGAGCTTAGGCACAAGCTTATCTTTTTTATCTAAATGATTCCAGCCTAGAAACCAAAGTGGTCCATGAGCTTTTCCCAGAACGATTCTTCGATTTCCTCTTCTCTAATCTTTCCCGAAAGGATTCTTCGAATGTCTTCCGGTTGAGTGTCTTCTATAGGAATTACTAAAACTGGTAAAAATAGCTTGTTTGTCTTTAAGAGAAGTTTTCCCTCGTGTTCATTTATGTGAAATCCTCGAAGCGATGAGTATGGATAAAGCATCATGTCGGCTAAAACGCCTTTTTCAAAAATGCGCACAGTAATTTGTTTAGGTATTTTGGCTGCAAAAAGTAACAGTGCCGCAGTGCCAACAATAATGAGTACAGCAAAAATATAATTTTCTAAAATAACAGCAGCTAGTGCTCCTGCAAAAGCCACAATTCCAACAGAAATAAACCAGTCAGAACCACGCTCGCGGAGGGGGTACTCGAGCGTTTCCCATTCAATGAAAGAGCTTTGCTTTGCCATCCTTTTTATTTTATCACGCTAATTTGATATGATGTGATTATGTTTTCAAACCTTGCAAGCATTCAAGCTTTTACAGATAGCCACCCCGCTCTAGTATTTTTGATTTTGGCGTGGTCATTAGCGTGGAAAGCTATGGCTTTATGGAAATCAGCACGCATTGGACATAAATCTTGGTTTGTAGCTCTTCTTTTAATAAACCTTTTTGGAATTCCAGAGATTATTTACATATATTTTGTTGCCCGTAAGTTTAAAGTTGAAACAGAGGTATCGGCTTGATTATTATCCATTTTTTAGACAACATACTCTTCGGAGGAATGGCTGAGTGGTTGAAGGCAACAGTCTTGAAAACTGTCATAGGGGAAACTCTATCGTGAGTTCGAATCTCACTTCCTCCGCATGAGAATAGAGAATGAGAAAAAGTTAGATTATGCAGATGTGCTTATCCGCCCAAAACGAAGCACTCTTTCGAGTAGAAAAGAAGTGACTCTTGAAAGAGGTTTTAAGTTTCCTCATACAAAAAAGGTATGGAGTGGGGTTCCTATCATCGCAGCGAATATGGATGGGGTGGGGACCATCTCGATGGCGAAGGCTCTTAAGAAAGAAAGACTTTTAACGGCACTTCACAAATATCACAAATTAGCTGATTTAGGCGAGGTTGATAAAAAGCATACATTTATAACAATTGGCATTCATGAAGAAGACAAAGATTTTTTAAAAAAATATATTAAAAAATACGGCGAGCCGCATTTGCTCTGCATAGATGTTGCGAATGGTTATACAGAAAGATTTGTTGGTTTTGTGAAAGAGGTTCGTGGAATTGCCAAAAATAGCATCATAATGGCAGGGAATGTTGTTACTGGAGATATGACAGAACAATTAATTCTTTCTGGCGCAGATATTGTGAAAGTGGGAATTGGCCCCGGAACCGTTTGCACCACGCGAGTGGTTACTGGTGTTGGGTATCCGCAACTTTCAGCAATTATTGAATGTGCTGATGCCGCACATGGTCTAAAGGGGTTAATTTGTGCAGATGGTGGGTGCAGAAGTTCAGGAGATATCGCCAAAGCTTTTGGGGCAGGGGCAGATTTTGTAATGGTTGGTGGGATGCTTGCGGGACACGATGAAAGCGGAGAAGAAATTATTGTAGAAGGAGAAAAAAAGTTTGTAGTTCACTACGGATCAAGCTCTGCTGACGCTTTAGAAAAACATTATGGCGGGAAATCCTCATATAAAGCTTCTGAAGGCAAAAAGATTTTTGTGCCGTATAGGGGGTCAGTTTTGGGTACTGTAAAAGAAATTTTGGGTGGTATTAGAAGTGCTTGTACATATGTTGGTGCGAGACAGCTTAAGGAATTACCAAGAAGAACCACTTTTATTCTTGTGAATAGGCAACTTTCCCCGTCTCTATAGCGCTCTTAGTGTATAATTTGATTATATGAGAGAAGGATTTGAGTCCCCAATGGAGGAATTTCAAGAGGGTAATGTTGTTGAGAAAAACGATGCTGTAGACGAGAGCGGACTTGAGCTTGTTATTAATGAAGACGGTTTTGAATCGCTTGATCAGGTACTGCACAGATTAAAAGAAGGCGAGGATGGTGAGATAGAGGAAGCGGCATGATTCTTATAGGAATAGATTTTGGCGAAAAAAGGATAGGCGTTGCCGTGTCTGATGAAACGGGCACTTTTGCTTTTCCAAGAGAGGTAATACAGAACGATGAAAATGCTGTTTCAAAAATTGCCACAATTGTTTTAGAAAATAAAGTAGAAAAAGTTGTTTTCGGTTTGTCTCAAAATAAGGAGGGTAAAGACAATCCGGTAATGTTAAATGGCAGAAAGTTTGTTGAAGATTTGAAAAAAGTAGCAGGAGTTGAAATTGTTTTTCAAAACGAATCATTCTCAAGTTTTCACGCAGAAATAGATTTTAATAAACCAACTGGCGCAGAAAGAACGGTCCCACATTCAGCGCACCTGGACGGTAGTGTTGACGCATCAGCGGCATCGATTATTCTACAGAGATATATTGATTCACATGGCAACAATTGATGATTTTTTAAAAATAGAAATGAAAGTAGGCAAAATTTTGTCTGCAGAAAATATTGAGGGGAGCGAAAAGCTTTTGAAGCTTTCTGTTTCATTTGGGCTAAAACCTTCTGTAGAAGGTTCGCCTGAAGCTCAGGACATCCGACAGGTTTTGTCTGGTATTAAAAAATATTTTCCTGAGCCGGGGGTTTTGGTAGGGAAGAAGTGCGGTTTTGTAACTAATTTAGAGCCCAGACAAATGATGGGCCTAGAAAGCCAAGCAATGATAATGGCCGCTTCCACAGACGATAAGATTGCACTATTTGAGGTGCCCGACGAAATTCCGGAAGGAGCAAAAATTAAATAAGAAAAACTCCGTAAAACGGAGTTTTTCTTATTGGTGCCCCCGGCAGGAATCGAACCTACATCAAAGCCTTAGAAGAGCTCTGTTCTATCCATTGAACTACGGGGGCGAGCGAGTGGTAAAGCACAAAAATTTATTTTTGTATTTTACCCGAGCGATGCCCCCGCACGAAGTACAGGGGGCGTTTTCAGATTTTACACCAAACTAAATGTTTTTCTCGGTCTGTGTGGGCACGGAGAGATTTGAACTCTCAACCCTCGCGGGATACGCTTCTGAAGCGTACGCGTATACCAGTTCCGCCACGTGCCCACTACTGGTGCGCGGGAGAGGACTCGAACCTCCATGCCTTTCGGCGCTACCACCTCAAGGTAGTACGTCTACCAGTTTCGCCACCCGCGCGTGGCGTCATTATGTGAAAAATTGGATAGTTTGTCTAACTATTCTGCGGTCTTTTCTTCAGGAGTAGTTTCAGTTGGAACCACTTCGTCTTTCATAATTCTTATATTTCTCATCTGGCGTCTAACTTCCTTAGCCGCCTTTTCGCGAATGTGATATAGCTTTGCACGTCTTACGCGTGCTCTTTTTGTGATTTCAATTTTATCAATCATAGGAGAGTAGATAGGGAAGATTTTTTCTACACCAACACCTGATGCAACTTTGCGAACTGTGAATGTTCCGCCTGCTGTTGCGCCATGTTTTACAGCAAGAACTATGCCCTCAAAAGCCTGGAGACGGGTTTTACCCTTTTCCTGAATTTTTTGCCACACACGAACAGAGTCGCCACCGCGAATTCCTAGCTTTGAGCGCTCTTCCGTATTTACTGGTGATATTACGTAACTTGTCTTCATTAGAGGCACACTTTAACACGTGTATTTAGGCTACGCAACGCTATTCTTGAACCCGTTTAGGGCTTGTTCAAAGTCGGTAGGATAGGGCGCAATTGCGCTTTTCAGCTCGCCATTTGTGTCTGTCCAGGTGATTTTATAAGCGTGTAGAGCTAGACGTTCAATTCCAAATAAATGGGCTCCTTTTGGGGCATATAAAGAGTCGCAAACAATAGGGTGGCCGAGCGATTTCATATGTACGCGTATTTGGTGGGTACGCCCTGTGTGGGGGAATGCATGAATAAATGAGGCATCCTTTCTTTTCTCAATAACTGTATAGTCGGTAATAGCTTCACGCATTTCTCCGCGGGCACTACTTTCTGCTAAACGGCGGCGAAAATCAGTTGGATGTCTGCCAATTGGTTTATCTATGGTTCCTTCATCATTTTTTACAACGCCGTAAACGAGTGCGTGATATTCCTTTTGAATAGTTTTGTCTTGAAACTGTTTTTTAAAATAGTCGTGAGACTTTTGTGTTTTGCATATTAATAAAGCTCCGGATGTTTCAAAATCTAAGCGATGCACGATTCCGGGACGCTTGATAACCTCTCCGTTTTTTAAAATTCCTGTTTCACCAACATCTATTGATTCTGGATAATTTTCTACTACCCAGTCTGTAATAGTCGCCTCTTTTGAAACACCATCTGCGTGCACAAGCATTTTTGCTGGTTTGTTAATAACCACAATATTTTCGTCCTCGTATATTTTTTCTATTTTATTTTCCATTTCTTCTTTCTCTTTTTGAGAATTCATCCAAAATACCTAGAAATTCTTTTTTAGAAAAATCTGGCCACAGAGTTTTTGTGAAAAAAAGCTCACTGTATGCCCCCTGCCACAAAAGAAAGTTTGAAAGACGCATTTCGCCCCCAGTTCTAATTATTAGATCTGGGTCGGGGATGTTTTTAGTATCTAATGTTTTAGAAAATGAATCTTCTGTTATTGTCTTCTTGTTTCGAGTGAGCTCTTGCGCAGCGCGCACCAGCTCGTCTCTGCCCCCGTACGATAGGGCTATCACTAGGTGCACTTTTTCTTTTTTTGGTTTATTTTTTTCTGCCTCACCAATCAGTCTTTGAGTTGCCTTATTAAAATGTGAGCGATTGCCAATGAAGCTTACGCGCGCACCCTTCTCTGTAAGTTCAGATATTTTTTTTGTTAATCCAACTGTAAGTAAATTCATTATCTCCGAAACCTCTTTTTCTGAACGGCTCCAGTTTTCGGTTGAAAAAGCGTAAACAATGACATTTTTAATTTCTGCTTCAGCAACCCATTCAACTAGTTCCTCAAGCTTATTAAAACCTTCCTTATGTCCAGACCAAGCAGGCTTGCCGTTCTTTTTTGCGAAACGACGATTGCCATCCATTATCACTCCTATGGTTTTTGGTGCGGACATTTTTTGGTGGGCGATACAGGACTCGAACCTGTGACCTTCCCGGTGTAAACGGGTTGCTCTACCAACTGAGCTAATCGCCCCCTTGTTTGGGTGCTTTAAAGCCTAACAAAAACATCAAACTAATACCACCTTGGAGTTTTGGCTTATTCAGAGTATAAATGAGTGTGATGGTGCCTATAGTGTAACGGTTAGCACTAGAGTTTGTGGAACTCTCAGTCTGGGTTCAAATCCCAGTAGGCACCCAATGTCGGACTTGATGCGTACATTTTGGCGTAATCTCCTTTAGTAAAGCCATTTATTACAGGTTCTAACCGTCTGTGTAGTTTTCTCACTTCTTTTGAAGCTGTTCGAACCCCATTGAATATTTCCTCTAAATCTAAAGTCAAAACTTTATCTTTCAAAATAAAATTAGAACCAAGGTTTTCTAGTATATTTCTTTGTTGTTCTTCGTCACCAGAATCCAGTTTTTCCTTTGCGGTTTCTGCAATATTTAATTTCTTTTCTAATCTAGCAACATTTTCATTAACATCACCATTAACTTCGTTTAGAAGTTTTTGAATATTCTCTTTTTCAGCAATAATTTTTTCTTTCTCCTTGTCATACTCCTCAGCATTGAGCTCTCCATTAATTCTCATTTCTTTTACTCTATCTAGTTTGCCCAGGCAATTTGAATAGCTCTGCTGATGACCTTTCAATATCAAATCCCTTGTCAAAGATTCTTTCTTTTCATTTTCTCTAATAACATCCAGTGCCCACTCGGTAAATTCTCTAGGGATTTTAATATTTTTTACAATTTTGTTGATTTGAAATATCAAATCTTCCTCCCTTATGCATTTTTGAGAACACGCAATGCCTTTTCTCTTGCTACATCTATAAAAGGTGTACCTGTGCACGTTTCCATTTTTTTGTTTCTTTATTTTTTTCTCCGCCGTAATCATGCATCCACATTCTCCGCACCCCATTAACCCAGTGAATGCAAATATGTGCTTTCTTGTTTTATCGAACTTACTTCTCCCAGATAAAATGTCTTGAGCTATATTAAATTCCTCTTCAGTAATCATTGGTTGATGATTACCTTCCCATATTTTTCCCGACCAGTTGAATTTCCCGTAGTAGAAAGGGTTTCTAAATATTGTATAGAGAACACTTCTTGGTATTGGATTGTTGTTTACTCCAGTTAAACCTAGTTCTGTTGTTGCTACTGTATGTAAGTGGTCTATGGTGCATTTCTTTTCTAGTAATGTGTCCCAAAGTTTTCTCACCAAAGGAAATTTTTTATGGTCAACAATTATTTTCTTTTCACCTTTTGGTTGATATTTATCATTTAAATATCCGACAGGAGCTCTACTTGGAAAAACTTTCTTTTCTGCTCTGGCTGTCATTCCTCTTTTTGTATTAGAACTTAGGTCCCTTATGAATTGATTAGCCATACCAAATTCGACACTCATCATCAAAACGTTATCGGTGGGGTAGTAATCTCTGTCATGCGCCTTTATGTGCCCCAAGATGTTGTTTTGAAGCATCCAATTGATTGTTCCTCCGTCCACAGGGTTTCTAGCTAATCTATCTAACTTCCAACATAAAATTCCATTTGCTTCGCCGTTATAAATTCTTTTAACAAGTTCGTTGAAAACTGGTCTTTGGTTCGGTGCTTTTGCCGATTTTGCTTCGGATAATTTATCAATAATTTCTAAGCCATATAACTTAGCTAATTTTTCCAATTCATTGATTTGAGATTCAATTGATGCGACTTGTTTCTCTTCGCTTTCTGAAGATTTTCTAGCGTATAGAAAGTATTTTATTTGTGAATCTATTTGACTATTTTTCATATTCGGGGTTTAAAACCCAATGACCTAAAAGGGACGGTCCTCGTTGACCCAATACGCTTACCAAAAGGTAGCCTTACTGGTAGGACCGCCCCTTTTAAGGCAGTAAGATATGAAAAAACCTTTTGGTTAATATGCGTACGGGTCAACCCACTAATTTTACCACTAATTTCTGGGACTTTGGTTAATTTATGGACACGATAAAAAGGCCTAAATATATAGGAATTTATAGGATAAACGGCTCTTTCATATAATTCCCAAATATGTCTAAAAACTCCTGTTATTTGCCTGTTTAGCAGGCTAAGGGTGGCATTTCCTATAATGTCGGAAAACTCCACACTTCTAGCCCCGCGCGCGTACTGGTATAAAAACTCCCCAAAAGGGTGGATTTTGGTGGATTTTTGGTTATTAGAAAAACATAGAAAATGGGGGGCTCTACGATGTAAGAAAATTACTGTTAATAAACTGTTTAGCAGTATGTTTTTATGGATAAAAACCTTAACGATTCTTAACCTTTTATTGTTTATATTTCTTTTCATTTTCTTTGCATTTCTTTAAGGGACATCCTATTTTCATTCCGCTGAATATTTAATGGTCTTACTGTTTGCAAGAGAAGAGAAAATTTTTTGTATATCACCTATTTCATTTTCGGCATCTTGAAAATCATTTTCACTTAAATGAATGTTATGTTCAGAGTCTTGAATCAAATATTCAGATTCTTTAGATTTATCAAATAAATCTTTCGCATTAGATATTTTTAATCGGTGTTCTGGAAACTTTTTGTAATATCCTTTTTTAATAAGAGAGTTTTTTACTGTGTTTATTTTCCCCATAGACCAGTTTGGCAAGACTTCCTGTTTAATTATTTTCGTTCTGGCATCAAACGTTCCAAAATGTTTATTACGCTTATCCCACACAGCTAGCAAACAAGATGTCATGTAGTATCTATACTCTTGGTCCGTGAGGTTTTTTAAATCCTCTAAATCTCTCCTGTAATGCTTTATCCATCCTTTTTTAATTTTCATAGTAATTTGCCTAGCTAACTAATAAATCTTTCAATGGCGAGGAGATTTACCCTCACTTCCTGTTGTCCTCGGGGGGTTTCGATAACTTCTCGAGATGCTTAAGAATTAACTTTTTATCTTTTTTATCGTAATCGCTTTCATCCACCAAAATGTTGAACCATCGACTTATGGTGTCTTTAGAAAAACCAGAGTTTTCCAACGCTTTGGCAAAGTTCATATAGGAACTTAGAAGTTGATTTTTGTTTTTGAAGTTATTAAACCTTCTTTGAATGCTTTTCATGGATTTTCGTGGAATCTGAATTACGAATTAATGACAAAAGACCCAGTAATTTAAAGGCTTTTTCATACGCCTCTTTTTTGCCTATTTCTATTCCGAATCTATTCCTGTAAATAGTTTGGAATTTCAGGATATGTTCATCTGACAACTCCATTGTTAGGAATATATTTTTGTTTTTATGGCCTTGAGGTTGTCGAAGAAAGACCTTGCTTTGACCTCCAGCCCATTTGAAAGATAAAGATTGGCTATATCCTCAATCTGATATGTCTTTTGAAAAATAAAAAGCACCTTCTGTGGATTTTCTTTATCTACAGATAAGAGAGTAAAGCCAGTACACAAGAGTGCAGTTGATAGGCCAAGGTCGTAAGTGGTAAAAACGGATGATTCGTCATTGAGCGGGATATATATTAGTTTCTCAGACGAGGTGGTTCTTTTATTGGTTTGTTTTTTCATTGTAATAATTAATATGAGTAATTGAGAATCAATTTGTTCTCAATCTATATGGCGAATTATCACTAGTGTCTAAAAAGACCCTATTTCAAGGGACATTTTTTAATTTGTTTTTTCTATTTTTTCACCCCCCACTTAGTTCACTGAATATTTCATCAACTTCGTTTACCTGATTATTTTGCTGAGGCGCTATTGTTGGTGGGGTTATGGTCATTTTTATTTTGTACCCCCTTTTATATGGTTCAAATGGGTCGTATTCTATTGAAAAATATTTTTTCAATCGTTCACTCAAAAGTTGTTTTTGTTTTTTATATTTATCTTTTGCATCACTTGATGATGGCTCTAATAGGCCATTATTTTTGGAAAGAACAAGAAGTAGCGCCCACTGAAAATTCGGTTTGCCAGTTCTACTGTCTACAAACCCCATGTCTGCATATCCAGTTTGGTGTGAATGGCCAGCAACACTTATTGTTACAAAGTCTTCAGATGTAAATTGGAAAATAATATTTTCCCAGGTCGTTCCAGATGGAATTTTATATGGGAATTCACCAAACTGTGTTTGTTGTTTTTCGATATAAGTTTTTACTGTAGGCATCTTTGTGATTTCAATTTTTATTGTTTTATCGGTGGGGGCGTTTTGTTGTAAAGATGGTAAGTTCATAGACTCAACATGTGTGCTGACTTTTGTTGCCAATAAAACCCTTTTGATAAGTTCATCTTGTTCCTCAGTTTCTTTCGATACTTTCGGTGGGTATGGATTTAATGAGGTTATTTCAATCAAGAAATTACCCACTAGTTCCATAGGCCTATTCATTCCTTTTGCCTTTGTTTCAATTTCAGCTGTTGAGAGTGAAGTAAATGGTCTTTTGTATTTTTCTTTTATTGTCCCAACTTCACCCCAAAATATTATTTCTTCTGCTTTTCCGATTATTTCAAGGTACAGCTTTTCTAGTTCATTATTGTTTAACTGCGTGTCTTTTTGGTGGGCGCTTACTACCTGAACAAGTTGACTCCAGAGTACCCACAATTTTGCAACATCATCAGGTGATATAACGTGTCCTGTTGGTTCATACGTTTCTCCATCAGAACTGAACCAATCATCAAATCCCATATCCCGCTCCTCCTTTGTCGGTCCTATATAAATCTTCCCATCATCTTTACTAATTTGAACATTGTCATATTTCAGCCAAGTATTGTATTTCTCTCTCACCTGACCAGTTTTCTCCTCGTCACCCTCGAAGAATAAAGGATGTATTGAGTTTTCAATTATCTTGTATAGCATTCTGTTTGCCCGTTGATTTAGCGAGGTATTTAATACCCTGAATGTCTTTACAAGCATTTTCCATTTTGTTTCTGGGTAAACAATTATTTTCTTGGGAACCCCACACTCTCCCAGCAATTGAATTATCTCAGTACCACTTTTATGTTCAGCTATTTCTTTAGAAATTAATTCCAGAGTCTTCGGGTTGATTTTTATTCTTTTACCCCTTTCTTTTAATAGTTCCTTAATAATCTTTATGTCGATAATTTTTAGATATGTCTTGGCAAGATAGATTGTTCTATTTCCACCGCTTTCGACAATTTCACCCTCAATAGTCATTCCTGGTTTCAATCCTTCAAAACTTTTTTCTCTTGAAATATCAATTGCCCGCTCACTTTGTAAATATGACCAGAAGGCTCCATTGTTAAGTTGTATTTCTGGACTCTTATGTTCTCCAGTAATGTAATTATCAATACTTATTTCATCTCCAGTACTTTCAGCAAAGGTCGAATCATTTATCTCAATTAAAGATTCTAAATATCTAAATATGTGAGGAGTAAAATCAAATGGTAGCCAACCCTCTGGATAAATTTTCATTGTAATTATAAGTAAAATCTACTCTTTTTGAGGGCTTTTTCAATCAACCGTACCCATTTGCGCACCGATTTAATCGGTCTATAGTTGGATAAATAACTAATTAAAATTACCATGAACATGAAAACTGGTTTTACTATTGTCATAGCCATAGCAGGTATCTATTTCATACAAAGTAATGTAGTCATAGGAATAATCTTGCTTGTGTGGGCATTTCTTAGATTTTCTGGCTACAGCATTGGCCAAGTAGAAAGAGGTTTTTCATCCGTCCTAAAAGGTACAGGCAGAACAGAAAAAACCAATATCCTTTTGGTCGTTAATCTAAACATAGCTGGTATTCTCAATAATCAAAAAGTTAGAGATGTATTTAACAACTTGAGAGATAAAAAAGTGGTTGATTTTAAAGATACTGATTTATTTATAAAAAATCTTTTGGAAATATATAAAGATAAATTTAAAAACAAACATGAGTACACAGAAGAAAAGACAAAAAAAATCTACATATGGGAAAAATTTGAGTTCAATATAAAAAACAATGTTTTATGGAAAAACAAAGATGTGGATTTTTCTGATGTTGTTTACCACGAAATATCCATACCATATAAAAAAGAGGATGATGACGTCACACTATTCAGTGGTATAGACGGTTCAATCAAGATTAGATTTTTAATAGTAAATGGTTTTTTGAAGGTGCAAATTGGTAGGTTTAACAAAGAAACAAGCCCGAAAATTCTTGCCGACAGAGGTCTTGCAGTATATTTAGATTGGCTTACCATTTCTACTTTTCCGTTGATGTATTTGACGCAAATATTTCCTGATAGTTATTTGAATTTCTCTCTGCAAGCAACTGAATCGTATAATCATCTGGGTTTAGAAAAAAATACAGATTGGATGAAAGACTGGAAAGAGCTATCTAAAGAAAGAGATGCTTATAACCACCTTTATAATTTAAATGATGATGATGAAGTGAGTTCTAAGCACATAGAGACCATTAGGTTGTTTAGTAAAAAAGCAGAGGATTTAATCATTTCAGAAGGTTTTACAAATAATAATAAACAAGATGAAAGTGGGTGGTACACACCGCCGTGGATGGAGGATAATTCTATACATTACTCAAATGATTGCGTGGTAATAAAAATTCTTGATTTGAATGAAGAAAAAAAGAAATTCGAAGAACATTACTCGTCGGATTATTATCATGAACAGCCATAACAATTAAGAATTACACAAAGGGATTAGAGACATAGAGTATTATTTATATATTAAATGAGTTCTAAACCCATCCACCACGCGACCCAAGAGGTTCTAACCACGTTTCGTTGGGGGTATACTGTTTTTAAATAAAAATGGAAGATCAAAAGTTTGTAGAAAAGGTTTTAGAAGATAAAAGTTTAAGGGATTTTATCTACACAAACCTTAGACAAAGCCTGGGCGATATGGGGTTTTCTAATGGATTACTAGATAATCTATTTGATAATTTCTTAAATCTCAATATCTCTGACTTTTGCAAAAAACATTCTGAAGAATTAAACCGTGTTTTCACAATTGGTTTTTTTCAAGATATCGTTCCCCGTTATTTTACAAAACAAGTATTACCCGCAGTTAAATCATGTGAAAAGATAATCGATGTGGGTTGTGGAACAGGTATTTTGGCCAAACTCCTAAATGAATCAGGGAAATTTAAACAAATTATGGGCATTGATATCAATTCGTATCCAGAGTGGGAAATTTTTGAAAAGTCGAACGTTGTTTTTCAGGTAGTGAAAGAAGTAGATTTTCCAAGTTTTTTGAAAAAAGAAAAACCCGATTCAATAGTGTTGACCTGGACACTACATCATATGGAATTTGAAGAACAAGAGCGTTACATGAAATATATATATCAATCATTAAAACCAGGGGCACAAATTGCAATTCTTGAAGACTCATATTCAGATTTCTTACCACCAGAAAAGGGCCAAAATCATTACGAAAAATTCATGAAATGGAGCATAGATGATAGACACAAAATTATGGCTGTACAAGATTGGCTAGCAAATAGGGTATTAGCGCAACGCTCAAAAGTTCCAATACCATTTGGTTATAGGACACTAGAGGAGTGGGAAGTCTTATTTAATAAAGTTGGTTTCAAGACCGAGAGTAAAAAGTTTATAGGTTTTCCAAAGGAAAGGGATATTAATAATCCGCAAAGCTTAATTGTTATTTCGCGATAACAAACAAGTTCTAAACCCATCCACCACGCGACCCAAGAGGTTCGAATCCTGTTAGGGGTATAATTTTTTGAATGATACTTATTATTTTAAATAATTATGCGGTCGGCCTAGCCATTGGTTATGTTCTGGAATTTGTGTATCGGTTTCTAAAGTATAAAAAAATAGTAAAACCACTTTTTGTTAATTCACAAATGTATGGACTGACCGCGGCCTTTTTGTATTTTATTTATTTCTTAAAGTTAGGAATACTTTTCCAAGGCTTGCTCATTCTTGTTTTTACAACAACAGTTGAGTTTATTGTTGGTTATAGTTATTTAAAGATTAAAGGAGTTCGTTTGTGGGATTATTCAGACCAACACTTTAACTACAAAGGGATTATTTGCCCCACCTTTTCTTTCTACTGGTTAATGGTCTCTTTACTTTATTTCTACTTGGTACTTCCAATCTTTCTAAGCTAAACAAGTTCTAAACCCATTTACCACGCGGCCCTAGCTTTTCCGCCCTTATTTTTAGCCGTTTTATTTTGTACCCCCAAACGGACATAGAACTTTGTACTTGAAAAAACACTATAAAAATGCAATACTCTTATTAGACAAATAACACGCATTCAGAGAGCAGAGTTGCTAAGGGAAATGGCCCGAAGCTCTGCCAGCAACCATTCGAGAAATCGAAACGGTGCTAATTCCATCCCTTCAATGGGAGAAATGTGATTCTCTGCAAATGCGCTCCTCTTTGGAGCGCATTTGCGTTTAATGAAACACCACTCTCACTCTTGAGGGTGGTGTTTTAGTTCTTTCACTTTTTCAGGAGGTAGTTATGCCACAGTTGTTTTTCGCAGTTTCTGGTGAAATAAAAACAGTAGATGTATCAGAAGAAACCTATGTTCTATTAAGACACAGGTCAGACGAGAGAGGCATTCCCGTTTGTGACATTGGCGCTCTTGCGATCGCAAAGTGGGGGGCTTCAGAGCGGGCAGTACTATTGTACTTGGAGGAAACAAAATAAGATTAGCCGCCAAAAGAAATCCGTGCTTACTTGGGCGGTTTTCTTTTATACTAAATAAGTTCTAAACCCATCCACCACGCGACCCTAGCTTTCCTATCCTTATTTTAAGCCGTTTATTTTCGTACCCCTAATAGGACATAGAACCTGTTATTATTTTTGTATGAATTTACACAGTATTAGAGGTGGTAGTCAGAAAGAACTGGAAGATAAAAAATATAATATTGGAATTGGTATAAGTCTTGGGAATAAATGGTTTACTACCGAGAATATTATCGAACTGGTTGAGTGGGCTCTCCAGTATTCTAAAGATAAGGTAATTGTGTATGTGGCAGATTTAATTCATGCAATAAATTTGGAAGTAAGAAACAAAATCCCTTATGAAAAAGCCCTAGAAAAAGCTGATAAAAAGGGGAACAAAATTCTTGGTGAAGTAAAATCTGAAATATTAAAAAAAATTTCAGTAGAATCAGCAAACAGAATAATTTTTGTAAAATGGAGCGAGATTGTTGACGATAAATACAAACAGAAAACAGAATATCTAATGTCGATATATGGTAAAGAAACAGATTTTCAAAATTCAATTCACAATCTTGTAAAAAGTTTTACTGCAAAGGAAAAAAGACAGTTTTCAGACACAGAAATACATAGACTTGGTGAATATATAGTTGAAGAATTACCAGAAGTAATAAATAGGGTCCAAATGGGTGGGATTTTTTGTGATGCATACGCCTATCCATTTGATGGGGAATTACCAAAACTTGTGGAAGATATACAAAAAGGACAATTATTCCCAGAAATCAAAGAAAAAATTATGGATACAGAACCAAAAGTATTTCTTGAGGTTAGATAATAGCAATAATGGTTCTAAACCCATCCACCACGCGACCCAAGCGGTTCGAACCGTATCCATTCCGGGGTGTATAATTTCTTTATGTTATTAAATTTATACTTGTTCCTTTTTAATTATATTTTACCAATTTGTTTTTTTTCAATTATTTTATCGGTCCTACTCGGTTTGGTTTTTAAGTTTTTAAAATTTCCTGAAAATAATTTTAAAAAAGCCCTAAGTGCCGGTTTTGTAATTTATATAGGATATTTTTTGATTGATATCGTGTTCTCTCGGTTACTTGCTAATGTGTCTATTCCTTTTAAAGAGTTCTCGCTAATTCATCCCTTACCCATTCTGGGCGCCCTTATTTTAGGGACATTTGTTATTCAAAAGATTTATGGCTCGAGTCTTAAGAAATCTTTTGCCAGCCTCTTGCTAGTTGTCGCGGTATTGATGGTATTAATGCCGGTGATAATTTATGGGCTCTTATCGTTAGTGGTTTGGTAAAGGGCCCTGGTTCCGTTAGGGGTATAATCTTGAAATGAAAGAAATAGAGATTCTCATTGAGGTGAAAAGCTCAAAAGAGGAGGCAGTAAAAGCTTTGGAAAAATTTACGAGCCACGGAATAAAGAAAACGCTCGATATTTATTTTAGTGACCCACTTAGAAAGGATTTACAGCCTGATAAAGAAAATAAATTATATAGAGCGTTCAGGTTGAGACAAAAAGACGGTAAAAACTCCATCGCCTATAAAGTTGATCACTTTGATGAAACAACTTGGTCTCATTCTGATGAATTCGAAACAGAGGTTGAAGATTTTGAAACGATGTTACACATAATTAAAAATCTTGGCTTGGAAGAGTTAGTTCGCGTTGATAACGAAAAACATACATACACAACACCAGAATATGAGATTGTTCTAGAGGATGTTAAGGGGCTAGGTTTATTTATGGAAGTTGAAAAACTAGAAGAAGTTCCAGATGAGAAAGTTGCAGAAACAAAACAAGAAATTAGAGAATTTTTAAAATCCCTAAACATTAATCTCGGAGAGGAACAAAATGTTGGGAAGCCAGAGTTAATGTTAAACAAAAAGAACTAAACATGGCCAAAGTAATAATTTTTGATATGGACGGGGTGATCTTTGACACAATTCCTTTTGCGCAGAAAGAATTTTTAGAAACACACCCGAGCCTGACGGAAGATATGTATAAAGAAATACATAGCGGTAATTTTCATGAAGAAGCTCAAAAGCATGCCCACCTAAGAATAGAAGAAACGGAAGAACAGAGGGAAATACGTCGTGCTAATTATTCAGAAGTTAAAAGTAAATCAGTCCTTTTTCCGGGTATAAAAGATTTTTTACAGCATCTGCATAACTCTGGTTTTAATCTAATACTAAACACAAATGCTTACGAGCGGAATACACTGCCATTATTGGAAAATGTTGATATTAGAGCGTTATTTGATTTTGTTGCGACAGCTGAATTATCGAAAAGCAAAATAGAGAAATTTTTGTTAATTAAAAATAAATTCGGTTTAAATACAGAGGATATTTTGTTTATTACGGACTCCCTAGGAGACTTGAGAGAGGCGGATAGCGCCAATATAGCTACAGTTGCTGTTACATGGGGAGTGCACGACGAGGCATATTTTAAGCGAGAAAGACACGATAATTTAAAAGGGGTTGTGCATTCCGTATCCGAATTGAAAGACTTTATAGATACATACAAGAACTAAATAATCCCTAAATCCATCCACATATGGTATGGGTCAAAATTATCTTAATTTAAATTTGTTATGATTTTTGTATGCTAATAAATGGCATTATTTATTTTATTGTTGGCGGAACATTTACTGCCTTAATAGTCATTCTTGAGCAAAGCGGATTTCGCCTGTTGTCGGGCCTAGCTGCTCTTGTTCCAATTTTTACACTAGTTTCTTATTTGTTTATTGGTGAATCAAGAGGGGGATATGCTGTTAGCCAACATTCAAAATTTGTTCTCGTGGGGACTCTCGTTTCCTGGGTTCCATACATGCTTTCCGTTGCTTACTTTTCTCCAAAAATTGGTCCGCACAAGGCAATTGCTATTAGTCTTGGGGTATTTTTTGTATTAGCATTTTGTTACCTGCTTGTAGTTTCACACTACAATCTTTTCCAGGAATAAAACCAATCCTGTCTGCTTTGTGTTAATAAAAACAAATATTTGACAGCAAGATTTGTGTAATATATCATTCAAATATGCATTTGAATGATTTAGCAAAATTAATGAGAACAGCCGGAGACGAGAGTAGGCTAAAAATTCTGTGCGTTATCTTTAGTGAAAAAAAAGTGTGTGTGTCAGATATTGCAAAAGAATTAGACGTTAGTGTTGCCGTTGTGTCTCACCACCTTCAGGTTATGTCTAGAGAGGGTTTAGTTACGGCTGTCCGTGAAGGTAAAAGCATTTGTTACGAGCTTCCAAAAGGAAAGTTTGTTGCAGATTTAAAAAAATTCATTTGTAAATACAAATAAATAGTTAATTCATTAAATAAAAAGTATGACCACAAAAAATCACAAGATCACCGTTTACTCAACGCCCACATGCCCATATTGTTTATTTGCAAAAAATTATTTCAAAGAAAACGGTGTTGATTTTGAAGATGTTGATGTTGCTGCAGATAGAACAAGGGCGCAAGAAATGATTATGAAAAGTGGTCAAATGGGGGTGCCAGTTATAGATATAGATGGAAATATCTTAGTTGGCTTTCAGCCAGAGGCTTTTGAACAGTTATTAAAATAAATATGAAAAATTATATATATCCTTTAGTTGGTCTGGTCGCCTTAGTCGTTTTGGTATTTGTCTTTTACCGACCATCTACGGGCGGGTTATTGAGTTCTGCTGATTTCATTAACCAATTTAAAAATACTCCCAATGCAGTCATGTTAGATGTGCGAACCCCGGCGGAATTTGACGCCGGTCACATTGAAAACGCAGTTAATATTGATTATGACAACCCAGCTCTTTTTGCAACTGAAATTAAGAAGTTAGATCCAGCAAGAACATATTTCGTTTACTGTCGTTCGGGCAACAGGTCATCAAAAGCTATAGTTCTAATGAAGAGAGAGTCTATTAACAACATATATGAGCTTCAGGGCGGTATAGTTTCTGCGCCGGAATTATTAAGACAATAATTAAACTATGTCATTAAAAGAACTCAAAAATGAGGGGCTCATGGACCGCCTGGCGCGTCTAATTATTGCTGAAGTGCTGATTTTGGGTGCATATTTCTGGCTTGGTGGATTGTGGCAGGTAGTTGCCTATGTACTGGGGGCTGTTAGTTTGTTCACTGCTATCACCGGGTTTTGTGCTTTGTATAAGGTATTTGGAATAAACACACTATCTACAGAATTGAAACAAACGGCCACAGCTACAAAAATGATTGTTGTTTTGGTATTAGTTGTGATTGCAACGGCTGGCAGTTACTACAGCGTTTTTTTCACAAAAAAGTTTTTCTTGGATGATTACAGCCGAATGAATAATTATTATAAACAAACCCTTTTCTATACCGGTCAAGATAAAAGGGAAGAGGCAGTTGATAACTACAATAAACTTATCGTTGAGTACTCTACATTTCTCTCGAGGTACACAAACTATCACCCTTTTGTCATAAAGTCTGATTTACAATTTAATTCTGATATAAAAAAAGTTTCAGAAATAATCAATTCTTTAAAAGATGACGTTTATTCTGGTAATCTTAAGCAATCGCATATCAAACTAGAGGCAGTTCGCCCAATATTCCAAGATGTTTTAAAGCGTAATGGTTTTTCCATGCTTGCTATAACTCTTGTTGATTTTCATGACGCAATGGAAAAAATAATTACAGCTGCAGATGAGAGGGATGCAAACCTGTTACTCTCTGTATATCCAGAGGTTGATGCAAAACTGCAGGCTGTTGAAGAAATTGTGAATGATCCCGAAATTCAAGACGTTCGCTCAAAACTGGAAGATGTTGTGGCCTTAGCAAAAAACAGACAAACTGAACTTCTTTCTGAAAAAGCAGCGGGCCTGAAGAGTGCCTTTGTTAGGGTGTACCTGAAAAGAGGGTAACTATTCACTTAAACTCTATGCGAATTTTAGATTAAGTTACTGTACTGGGTGAGACGTGTTGACAGTATACCCCTAGGGGGTATACTGGAGTTATGAAAAAAGATTTGAAGAAAAGCGCTAAGAGGCGATTGGCAATTGTGTCAGGCCAAATTAGGGGAATCCAGGAAATGGTTGAGGGAGAAAAATACTGTGTAGACATAATTACTCAAATTGAGGCTGTTCGTGAGGCGTTGGGAGGTGTTGGGGATTTAATTTTACAAAATCACTTAGAGACCCATGTTATGCATCAGGTAAAGCACGGTAATGCAGACAAAGCGGTAGCTGAAATTCTAAAAGTCTACAAATTGAAATCTAAATAATATGCAAAACCAACGCTACCAAATAAAAGGAATGCACTGTGCTTCCTGCGCAAACATTATTGAAAAAACTTTTAAAAAAATCAATGGAGTTCACTCTGCAGAGGTAAATTATGGTACTGAGTCAACGAAGATTTCTTTTGATTCAACTAAGACAAACCCAGAAAGTCTTTCAAAGCAAATTGAACCCCTCGGCTATTCTTTGGTCATGCCTACTACCGCTCTCGAAATGGGAATGTCAGAAGACGAGCATAAGGCTCATTTAGGTATCAACCAAACAAAGCAAGAAAAACTAGCGGAAATTAAAGACATGAAAACAAAAGTAATGTCTGCAATACCACTCGCGATTATTTCTATTTTTATAATGGCGTGGGATATTTTGGCCCAATACGGAAAGGTGGTAGAGATGAACAACACAACTAGTGTTTTCTTCCACCACTTATTGCCGATAATGGCTACCTACACACTTTTTGTGGTGGGGAAACCGTATCTTTTGGGTCTTTTCAGATTCTTGCGATACGGAAAGGCAAACATGGATACTCTCATTGGTATTGGTACTAGCGCAGCCTTTTTATATAGCTTGGCAGTTACTGCGTTTGAAGATTTGCTGAGACCTTTTATAGACGTAAACCAAACTTACTATGATGTGACGATTGTTGTCATTACTTTTATTGCATTGGGAAAATATTTAGAAGCTCGATCTAAAATTAAAACAGGTGATGCTATAGAAAAGCTTTTAAATCTCCAAGCAAAAACCGCATTGGTTGTTCGTGAGGGAAAGGAAGTAGAAATTTCAGTTAATGATGTTGTGCACGGGGATTCCATAATTGTAAAACCCGGAATGAAAATTCCGGTTGATGGATTAATTACAGAAGGCACGTCCTTCATTGACGAATCAATGGTTACAGGTGAACCGATGCCCGCTAAAAAAACAATTGGAGATAGCGTTGTTGCGGGGACAATAAACACAACGGGCTCATTTACATTCAAAGCAACGAAAGTCGGTTCAGAAACTCTTCTTGCGCACATAATAAAAATGGTTGAGGAAGCTCAAGGAAGTAAGGCACCCATACAGGCATTAGCGGATAAGATCTCCGGCATTTTTGTGCCGATTGTTTTGGTAATTGCCTTTGTAACTCTTGGCGCATGGCTGTTTTTGGGCACGAGTGCCCTTGGTTTCTCACAAGCACTTTCACTAGGACTTGTTTCTTTTGTTGGTATTTTAGTCATTGCTTGTCCGTGTGCCCTTGGTCTTGCTACACCCACGGCAATCATTGTTGGAGTTGGTAAGGGCGCAAAGGAAGGGATATTAATTAAAGATGCTGCCACTTTAGAAAAACTTCATAAGGTGGATACAGTAATCGTTGATAAAACAGGGACTATAACAATAGGGAAGCCAACACTAGTTGATATACAAAATTTTTCGGAGCTTCATGATAATGAACTAATTGCGACTCTTGCATCATTGGAGAGTAAATCAGAACACCCAATTGCATACGCCATAGTAAGTTCGGCAAAAGAAAAAAATTTAGATTTAAAAACTGTTTCCGATTTTCAAAGTATTCAAGGCAAGGGTGTTAAAGGAAAAATAAATAATATTGAGTATTTTGCTGGGAACACAAAACTAATTAAAGATTTAAATTTAAATTTTGATATATCAAAAACTGAGCAATTCACCGCACAGGGCAAGACACCGGTAATCCTCGCAACAGAAAAAGAAGTTTTAGGTTTTGTTATGGTTGCTGATGAAATAAAAGCAGAATCAAAGCAAGCAATTCAAGATTTACACAAGCTGGGAATAAAAGTTGTGATGCTAACAGGAGATGATGAACGAGCAGCTAAATACATTGCTGGTTTAGTTGGGATAGATGAAGTGGTTGCTCATGTATTACCTCAAGACAAGTTAGAGAAAATAAAAAACCTTCAATCTGCAGGGAAAATAGTGGCTATGGCAGGGGATGGGGTTAATGATGCACCCGCTCTTGCCCAGGCAGATGTTGGTATTGCAATGGGTACAGGCACGGATGTAGCCATTGAATCTGCAGGCATAACCTTGCTGGGAGGAGATATATCCAAGCTAGTAAAAGCAATCAAGCTTTCCAAAATGACTATGAGAGGAATTAGACAGAATCTTTTCTGGGCATTTGTTTACAACATAGTAGGCATTCCTCTGGCATCAGGGATTTTTTATCCGTTATTTGGTTGGCTTCTGAGTCCTGTATTTGCGGGCCTCGCCATGGCGCTTTCCAGTGTGTCGGTGGTTTCAAATTCACTGAGAATAAAAGCTAAACATTTATAAAAATATGAATACACAAAAATACAATTTTCATGTTCACGGAATGCACTGCAAGGCCTGCGAGCTTCTTATAGACAGTGAGTTAAAAGATTTGCCACAAATTTCTTTTGTTAAATCAAATCTTCACAGCCATACACTTGAAGTAGAAGGAGAGTTTGGAAATAAATCTGCTGAACAAATTGCTGAATTATTATCTGAGCCGATTAAATCTCACGGCTACACAATTTCAGTTGAAAAACAGGTTAAAGATAAAAAGTGGTCTGAATTTAAAATCGCGGCGCCGGCTGCACTCGGGTTTGTTTTTCTATTTATACTTTTACAAAAATTGGGAATTGTTAATTTAGTTAATTCTGGAGGCGTTACTTACGGCACGGCTTTTGTGGTTGGCATCGTTGCTTCTCTTTCCACGTGTATGGCAGTAGTGGGGGGACTTCTTCTTTCAATGTCTGCAACTTTTGCAAAAGGGGGGAGCAAAATGAAACCACAACTCATGTTTCATGTTGGTAGAATTGTTTCGTTCTTTATTTTGGGTGGAGTAATAGGGGCACTTGGCTCTGCCTTTACGCTAGGCACCTCGGCTTCATTTGTTTTGGGAGTAATTATTGGAATCGTTATGCTTATTTTAGGTATTAACTTACTTGATGTTTTCCATTGGGCCAAAAAACTTCAACCATCAATGCCAAAATTTATTGCCAAGCATGCCCACGGTGTTTCGAGCCTTAACCACACCCTGACGCCTCTCCTGGTCGGTGTAGCGACGTTTTTCCTGCCATGTGGCTTCACACAATCTATGCAGATTTACACCTTAACAACGGGCAGTTTTTTAAAGGGCGGCCTTACAATGTTTGCGTTTGCTCTTGGCACGCTACCAGTACTTGCTCTAATTAGTTTTAGTTCGTTCAGTATTCAAAACAGTCCAAAAGCCGGTATGTTCTTTAAAACAGCCGGGCTTGTAGTTATCTTATTTGCGATATTTAATCTTATTAATAGTTTAGTAATTGTTGGATTAATCCCTCCAGTTTTTAGTTTCTAGTAACATATAAAGTATGAAAGCGCTTATTATTTTTGGGTCACTGATAGTTGCAAGCGGATTAATGGTGGTGGCAGTTAACTCCTCATCTTCAAGCAACGCTAACTCTACGAGTTTGGATGGAAGTAATGTTTCAATAGTTGATGGCGTACAGATAATTACTATCAACGCTCGAGGTGGTTATCAGCCAAGAAATAGCGTTGCAAAATCTGGCATCCCTACGGTTGTTAGATTTGTTACAAATACCACATATGACTGCAGTTCATTTGTTCGGTTTCCCAGTTTGAATCTTCTCAAGACCCTACCACCAACTGGTACCACTGAAGTAAATATTGGTAGTCAGCAGGCAATTAGCCTAAAAGGTTCTTGCGGAATGGGAATGTATCCATTTCAGATTGATTTCAAAAGTTAATATAAGCTGAACAAATCAAGACCCTGTTAGGAGTATAATTTTGGTTATGGAAAACTTTATTGTCGTCGTTATGGTTATAGCCATAGCCCTGGTTGTTCTATCTGGTGGCTTGCCAAATGTTTCAAACCAAAACTCAACAAGCACTCCAATAAACTCTGTTGTAAACCAAAACGCAGAAGTTAAGACGGCGCAAAACCAATCTGGGGCACAAAACCCATACACCCAAGGTGTTGGCATCCAAACAGTTGGTAAGGAGGGGAATATCGCAATTTCTTTGTCACAGTCAATTTCGTCTGGGCAAAATATGCTAGCGGGCAACACCCAAGTGCCATTTCTTGGTGCACAAATTAACGCGCAAAATTCCGACATAGATGTACAAAGAGTAAGAGTGAACCTCGGTTCTGGTTCTCTGGGGGCAAATTTTGTTTCTCAGGTAGTTTCTAAAATTTATATCTTGGATTCTAGTTATAGAGTTTTGGCATCCTCTCCCATTAACCAGAGTACCGTTAATAGAGAATCATCTGGTGCAACAAGCACGTACTCAATTACTCTTGCCGGCTTTCATTTCTATATTCCACAAAATACTTC
>Ga0172379_10002405_pt1 | contig 33226 bp, 57 predicted proteins | sample GrowelOW334metaG_FD_119756 | JGI IMG/M metagenome (GOLD analysis project Ga0172379, IMG submission 119756) | Groundwater microbial communities from an aquifer near a municipal landfill in Southern Ontario, Canada - Groundwater well OW334 metaG | ecosystem: Environmental > Aquatic > Deep...
AAAGATCCAATTCTTGACGCAATCAATCTTTTGAAAAGCAATGGATATAAAGTTTTTAAAGAAAAAGTCGAACTTGAAGAAGTTTAACTATTGACAAAAAAAAGTTTTTAGAGTATAATTAAAGAGTAGTCGCACACAGCAACAAAAAATCAATTTTAATGAAACAAAATGCGACTAGTTATTCAGTGAATTAAAATAAGACACTAACAGCAACAAAAAAACACTGCAAACGTTAAAACAAATGTATCTTGCTTCAAAAAAAAGGAGAAATTATGAACCCATTACTAAGGAATGTTCCACCAGCAGTTAATAAAATTACAAAAGAAAAAGTTGTTAAAGTGGCACACATAGAACTTCCAAAGAATCTACTTTTGAAAGAAATGACAAAAGATAGATACAAAACAAAAACAGAAAACGGTGCTGATGCTTATTCAACAACTTTTTCCGCAAATCTTGATTTATTCGCCTCTGGCGGAGCAATGAGAAGCAAAACCACCATTGAAAAAGAAAACATTTTTGCCAAGGCACTAAAAGAAGAACCACTTACTGCTTTAAAAAACATTTTTTATCTTCGGGATATTCGCGAAGGAAAAGGCGAAAGAGAAGCATTTAAAGTTGCCTTGAAATATATGGCAGTACGTTATTCAGAACTTGTTTGGAAAAATATTGGATTAGTAAAAGAATATGGAAGATGGGACGATTTGTTTGTTCTTTTTGGAACACCGCTTGAAACTGTGATGATGAATACAATAAAAGATCAACTTCTTCTTGACGTAGAAGCAGAAAAACCTTCTTTGTTAAATAAGTGGCTCCCATCAATAAATACATCCTCAAAAGTAAAAGTTGCTATGGCATATAAGTTTGCCAATTTCTTTGGAATAACCCCTCGCCAATATCGAAAAATGTTGGTTGATTTGAGAAATAAAATTAACATTGTGGAAACTACAATGTCGAAAAACAATTGGAAGCAAATTGATTATTCGAAAGTTCCTTCAAAAGCATCCTTGCTTTACAGGAAAGCATTTTACAAACACGACGAAATTGGATTTAATAAGTTTATTGAAGCTGTTAAATCCGGTGAAAAGAAAATAAATGTAAAAGATTTATTTGCTTCGGACATTGTAAATAAAGCTCTTCAATCAGACGGATCAGATGCAGAAATTCTTGATGTGATGTGGAAAAGTTTGCCAGATTTTACAAATGGTAAAAGTGCTATTTGTATGATAGATACTTCTGGAAGTATGTTTGATGCTGATGTTGCTCACGTTGCTTTTGCTCTTGGTATTTATTTTGCAGAAAGAAGTTCTGGCCCCTTCAAGGATCACTACATTACTTTCAGTTCAGATGCCAAATTGGTAAAACTTGAAGGTGAAAATATTGCTCAAAAAGCAAGTTTTTTAAGAATGATGCAAATAAATGCTGCTAATACAAATGTGATTAGCGGGTTTAAAGCAATTCTTGATGCAGCAATTTCTGCTAATCTCGAACAGAAAGATTTACCAGAAAGTGTAATCATAATTTCTGATATGGAATTTGATATTGCATCTTCTGGAAATAAGACACCGATGAAGCAAATAAAAACTATGTTTGATTTGGCTGGTTATGTTGCTCCTAAGTTGATTTTCTGGAATGTTTGTGCAAGAGGAAAACAATTTCCAGCAACATTTGACGAGAAAAATGTGAACTTGGTTTCTGGGTATTCAACAAATATTTTTAAAAGTATTTGCAGTTTAGATGTAGTTCCAGAAGAAACTCCTTTGGAAGCAATGTTGCGAACTTTGAATGTAGAAAGGTATGAAGCAATAAAAGTTTAATAAAATATAAGGCACACACAGCAAACAAAATTTTAATATGGTTTTAAAAACAAAATGTGTCTTGACAAAAAAAGTTTTTTAGAGTATAATATTTATACAGAGGAGAAAAATGAAAGTAATTATTGTTGGAGATATCCACGGAAGAAATACATGGGAAAAATTAAGAGATAAAGCCGACAAGATTGTTTTTGTTGGAGATTATTTCGACACAAGAGATAATATCTCTGGTAAAAAACAACTTGATAATTTCATTAGTTTAACATCTTTTAAAAGAGGAAATAAAGATAAAGTTATTCTTCTTCTTGGTAATCATTGCCACGGGGTAGGTACTGATATTTTAAGTTCGGATGGATGGATTCCTATAGAGGATGCTTATTTAAAAGCAAAAGATAACCTTCTAGCTCTAGCTCAGTTTGATATTAATTCTTTAAGTGTTTCTTTTAATAAACCAACAATGGCTTCTAAAGGGTATTCGGAGAAAATGAAGAGGGTTGAGAGTAGAAATATAAGTATGCTTGTAACTGACGGGCATGATTTAATTTATAAAGGTAAAAAAACTTCCGTAAAAGATTTGGAAAACATAGAGGTATTAAAAGAATCAGATTTTCCATTAACAGGAAACTCTAATACATCAATTGAGATAGAAGATTCTTGGATAAGATTACTAACTTGGATTATAATGGATGGGACAATTGTTCATGATAAAAAATATCTTAGTAAAAAGAGAATTCAATTTCATTTAGCCAAAAAAAGAAAAATAGAAGAATTAAAAAAACTTTTAGAAGAAATGAATATTCCATATACACTTAGAAAAGGAATAAAGAAAGAAAATAGATTACAAGATGTATATATTAATATTTATGGCCAGTATGCTAGAGATATTTGTATAAAATTGGACAACAAAAAACAAATTCCAAAAGATTGGGCATTTTTTAGTAAAAGTCAACTTGTCATATTTTTAGATACATTAATACAAACTGATGGTTATTTAAGAAAAAATGAAAGAAACCAATCTACTATTTTATGGGCAACAATAACTAAAAATGATATAGATATAGTGTCTCAAATGTGTATTAAAAATAATTACATCTTTAGATATAAAGAGAAAATTAACGCCTCTGGATTTAAAAACGGAAAATTACAATATCAAGCAAAAATACAAGAGAACAAAAAAGTAAGAGGGGATTTTGTAAAGATTAAAACAGTAGAATACTCTGGAAATACTTATTGCTTTACAATGCCACTTGGAACTTTAATAACAAGATATAATGGTAAAATAGCTTTTGCTGGAAATTGTTATCAGTATTTAAAAGGCGTCGATGAAACATATTCTGGTTATCAACCAGTTTTTCATCATGATATTAGAGAAGCACTAGAATATGCCTTAAAAGAAAATTTGATAGAAATTTGCTACGAGTTTAGCAATAATAAAGAAAAGTTTTTAGTTTCTCATGCAGGAGTTTCACCTGTTTGGCTTAAAAACAAAATAACAAGAGATGAGAATGTTTCTATTAGTAAACAAATTAATGACTTGTTCTTAATAAACAGAGATGTCTTTTCTTTTTATCAAGAAGAAATAAAATATGGGAATAGAAGTTCCTATGGAGAAAACGAAGAACAATCTCCTATTTGGATAAGAGAAGCAAGTTTAAATTGGAGTTTATTAAGGGATTTAGAAATTCGTAATTATAAACAAATCATTGGCCATACGATGGTTGATAAAATAAATATTGATGAATATCCCTGTTTTATCAAAATTGATTCCATTCATAATAATGAATATCTCATTGTTAATGATGATAATATTGAAGTTGGAAAAATAATATAATTTTTTAAAGGAGAGATGAATGATAAAAACACATCTTATGATAATTGATCCCCAGAATGACTTCACAAACCCAAAAGGTTCGTTGTTTGTTAATGGGGCAGTAGAAGATATGAGCAGGTTGGCTGCTTTTATTTCAAAGAATAAAACAAAGTTTTATGATATTCACACTACGTTGGATAGTCACCACAAACTTCAAGTTTTCCACCCAATGTTTTGGAGAGATAAGGATGGGAAAGAACCAAACCCATTTACCAGAATCACAGAAGATGACATCACAAAAGGAATTTGGAACACACGTATTCCTTCAATGAGAGAAAGAGCTTTGAATTATGTTAAAACCTTGAATGCTGGTAATCGTTATCAGCTTATTATTTGGCCGGAACATTGCCTCATTGGTTCTTGGGGAACACAGGTTAATGATGAGGTTTTTAAAGCTTTGATGGAATGGGAAAGTGCAACAACTGGAATGGTTGATTTTGTTACGAAAGGTTCTAATATCGGAACAGAACACTATTCCGCAGTAAGAGCAGAAGTGATTGATCCGGCTGACCCAACCACTCAGCTCAACCAGGGATTAATTGATATTAGTCAAGATTCTGACGTTGTTCTTGTTGCTGGTGAAGCTCTTGATTATTGTGTGTATAATACCATCAAGGACATTGCTTCTGCATTTGGTCTGGAAAACACAAAGAAGATTAAAATCCTTCGTGATTGCACTTCTTCTATTGATCCTTCTGCCACGGCAAAAATTGAAGATGAATTTTCCAAAATGGGAATTCAGTTCGTAGATACCTCTTGGTTTGATAAGTAAAGGAGAATGAAATGAGATTCGATCTTGATAAAGGCGATATTACCACATCTGTAATTCCCGGTTCCAGTTTTAAATATTCTGCCGTAAAAGCAGACAAACTTGGGGCTGTTGAACAGACCCTTGCCACAATTGCCATTGATACTTCTGGTTCAATGTCTCAACATGAAGGAAAACTCCTTACGATGCTCAACACAATTGTTGATGCTTGTAAGAAATCACCGCGAAGGGAGAATATGATTGTTCGCGTTCTCACTTTTGATGATAAAGTTTCTGAAATTCACGGGTTTATTCCCCTTAATTCCATTGTTCAATATCAGCAAAGCGATCTTCATTGTAAAGGAATGACGACTCTCTATGATGCCACTTTGAATGCTGTTGCCGCTACAAGATTGTATGGAGAAGATCTTGTTAAACAAGATTATGATGTTAATGGAATTGTTTTCATTGCTACTGATGGAGCAGATAACAAATCTTCTTACACTCCTGGTAAAATTGCCTCAGAAATTGAAGATATTTCTAAATCAGAAACGATTGGAGACATAACAACAATTTTGATTGATATGTCTCCATCTTCTCTTGAAACATTCAAGGTGGATGCCAAACTTTCGAGTCGTATTGAATTTGGAGATATCACCTCTGGGAAATTGGCAAAACTTGCTAATTTTGTTAGTAAAAGTATTAGTTCTTCAAGCCAAGCTTTGGCAACAGGAACTTCTGTTGTTATTGCCGCCCCCACTTTTTAATTAAAGTATCCCTGCTGTGATGATACAGTTTATCAAGAGTCATTTTTTGACAGGGATGTAAAGGAAATAAAAATGTTAGACATAGTTTTAAAAAAAAGTGACAGCCACAACATTCAAGATTCTGGTCTTGTTGAGATAGTAAAAATAGGAAACGTTGAAATTCCAACTATGGTTATTTCTGATGGTTGTAGTTCTGGAATAAATACTGAATTTGGTTCTATGTTAATTTCTCTTTCTTTTATGAGTGTAATGAAAGAAAATTCTGATATACTTGATTTTAAAAATCCAGCATTAATTTATGAAAAATTTCTTAGGAAGTTTTCATATTCCTGTCTGTCTTTAAAGATAGAAGTTGATATGGCACTTGCTACATTAAATGCTGTGTATGTTTTTGAAGGAAAAATTTATCATATTATGGCTGGTGACGGTTTTTTATTCTACAAGAAAAAAGAAGAAGTTTTTTATTATAGACATTTCTTTGAAAGTAATGCCCCCTATTATCCTGCATATAAAATTTTTAACAAAGAAAAAGAATATGAACAATCATTTGAAAAAAACAACAGAATTATTGAGAGGACTGCATATATAACAGGTGATGTCGTTGATAGTCATCATTGGGGTAAAAACGTTCACATTCGAGAGCATAATATTGATGACATTTCTTATCTTGGAATTTCAAGTGATGGAATAGAATCATTTCAAAATAACGGAAATTCATTTGATTATTATGAAATTTGTAAAGAAATGTGTGATATAAAAAATAGCACTGGATCTTTTGTTCAAAGAACCTTTAATAGAGTTAATAAAAATTTAACAAAATTAGAGTATTCAAATTATGATGATGTCAGTATCGCAATGATGATACTTTAAAGGATTTTTTATGTTAAAAATAATTTATAAAGGAATTGAAACCACTCTTAGAGATAGTGAATTTCTAACAAGTGGTGGACAAGGAGATATTTATCTTAAAAATGGTTTGATTTTTAAGATATATAACACGGCAACATCAAATGAAACTTTTGAAAAACTAAAAGAATTAATGATTCTTGATAAACAAAACATTATCAAACCAATTGATTTGGTTTTTGATATAAAATCTCGTCCAATTGGATATACTATGTCTTATGTTGACGGGGCAGAAAGTTTACCTCTCCTTTTTACTTCGAGTTTTATCACTAGAAACAACATAGATTTAAAAATGACAAAAGAACTCATTAAAAATATGGCCGAAACAATTGAATTTATTCACGGAAAAGATATTCTTCTTGTTGACGGAAATGAATTAAACTATTTAGTAGATAAGAAAACTTTTACAAAACCATATTTTCTTGATGTTGATTCTTATCAAACAAAAAGATTTCCAGCTACTGTCATTATGCCAAGTATTAGAGATTTTAAATCTAAAACTTTTAATAAAGAAACTGATTGGTATTCTTTTGGTGTGATTTCTTTTCAACTTTGGACAGGTATTCACCCCTACAAAGGGAAACATCAATCCTTCAAAAACATTGAAGAAAGATGTAAGAATAACATTAGCGTTTTTAATAAAGATGTTAGTTATCCAAATTCGGTAAGAGATTTTAAAAATATTCCAAAAGGATATCTTGAATGGTATGAAAATGTTTTTGAAAAAGGAATGAGAATACCACCTCCATCAATTGATGACGTTGTTCAAGTTCGTATTATTAAAAATATTAATCCTGCCGATTTTATTATTAATCTGGAACACATTTTTGAAGAAAGTGAAGTAATTAAATCTGTTAAATATATTAATGGAAATTTTATTATTACTACTGACAAAAGTATTTGGCTTAATAAAAGAAAATTTCCAAAAGAGAAAGGAAGCGAAATTGTTTACACTCAAGAAGGAATGTATGAAGTTTTTGTTGTTGGTAAAAAACTTCATCTAAAAAATATTACCAAACAAATAACAGAAATTGATACTTCTAAGTTAGTAGATAGATTTTTTGTTATTGACGGAAGATTATATATAATCTATGAAAGTGTTTTAATGGAACTAGAGATTAGAAAAATTGGAGAAAATATTCATTCGGTTGTTAAGTTTTCTCAGCAAATATCTCCCACTTCTATGAAAATTTTTAGTAATGTTATTTATGCTGATTTGCTTGGTAAATCTTTTTTCTATATACCATTTGAAAGCGGTAAAATGAATGTTTTTAAATTTTCCATTCTTGATAGATGCAAAATTCATGACGCAAAATTTGAAAATGGAATGCTAACTGTTTGTGCTACTGATCTGAAAGGAGAAACGGGAATTTATAGAATAAGACCAGATAAAGATTATCAATATTTTGAAACAGATATTCAAGAAATTAATTCCACAACCCTTTCTAATGGTGTAAATGTTTTATTTGATACCGCAAAAGATGAGATTTATGTTATGAATGTTAATGATAAGCAAACAGGGTTTTCTATTCAGCAAAGAATTATTAATAATGTTAATCTTCCAGATTCCTCTCAGCTGATAAATAATGGAACAGCAGTTTTGTTTTTTCACAAAAATATGTTAAATAATCTTAAGATGAAGTAAAAAAAGGAGAACAAGTATGTTTAAGAAAATTAGGGTTGCTTTTTATGGGTTTAGGTATCGAAATATTCTCAAGATTTTGAATAAAATCAGAGAAGAAAAAGGTTTATCAAAAGTTATTTTTGAATAAAGGGAAAAAATGGAAAAAATAATTATGACTATCGAGGACGGGATAGGAAGCACAGAAGAACTTTTGAAGATTATTGAAGAACAAGCAAATGAAGCAATAGAAACGACAATTTGTGATAATGAATAATATTGACAAAAAAAAATTTTTAGTGTATAATTAGAGAGTGGAGAAAATAGTGATAAATAAAAAAACATTAGATGCTTTTTTGTCAGGTAAATTTGGTAAAATATTTAAAAGAGATTATCTTGAAAATATGGAATTGTTTCGATTAAAAAATAATGCTCCTGGTGCTTCTATAAATATTCCTTTTCACGTTGATGGGGAACTTGAAGATAATGAAGCCACTATCGTAGTAAGCATTAAAATATGCAACAAAGAGGAATACGAAAAAGGAAATCCTCGGGAAACAAAAATGTTTTCTATCAATAACTCATTTAATGATGAGTTATCGAAAACAGTTTTGGATATGATGGGGGAAGTATAAAATGGAAATAAAACAAATTGACATTAATGATAATGACACTCTTGCTATTAGTATTATAGAAAATTTGAGAATGAATAATATGTTTGTTCAAAATAAAAAAGAAAAAAGCAATTGGATTATTCTTGGAATGTTTAATGATTTTAATCATTTTGTTGAATATAAAAAAAGTTTTAATTTAAAATAAGTTTCTCTTTTTATAGAGAAATTATAGTGGCGGTTTAAATAGTTTTCCTATTTATCATTAATGATATTAAAATTAAAAAACTATTAGGAATGTGATCCTAAATAAAATCATAAGGTTCGACTTTAACCTTAAAAAGTATAAGTGGCATCCCCCTTCTTACTAATGTGGGGATTTTTTTTAGAGGTAAACATGAAATTTAAAGTTAATGACGAAATAATAGCAATAAAACCTTGCGATGGAAATGATGATTTAATTGGCATAACTGGAAAAATTTTTGAAATAAGACCAGAGGAAGAACTTTCGTGTGGCGTTTATTTTGAAAGATTAGGAATTAATGGGGAAAACTATAGATATTGTTGGTGGTGCGAAGAAGATAGTTTATCTCTTTCTAAATGTATAAAAAACAAACAACTTTTATTTGATTTTGAAGAATAAAAAAATTGGGATATCATATAATGGTTATTATCGAAAATTTTGAATTTTCTAATTTTGGTTCGATTCCAAATATCCCAGAAGTTATTGACAAAAAAAATTTTTTAGAGTATAATTAGTGTATGATATTAAGGGAGAATAAAATGTCTCATTTTCAAAAACATCTTAACAAATACTATAAACTTGAAAAACAAGCAATTAATTTAAAAAGAAGAATTAATGAATTGTATGACATATCCTACACAGAGGAAGTTCCTATCGAAGTTCCGTATCATAGCGGATATTATTTTGAACTTGCCATAAAACAAAACATAAAAATAAAAGAAAAAAATAGAGCAAAAGTAAATTGGATTCTTGAAAACTCAAAAAAACTTTGGTATAAAGAAAAAAATCCAAGTTCATTGGAATATTATGATGTTTGTTTAGATAAAACAATTGAAAAATTTGGTGGTAGTAGAAACTTTTTTCCAATCCTCACAGAAAGAAGTTATGAAAAAGTTCCTAGAGAATTAAAAAGTGATTTTCCTTTATTTTCTTTTCTTGACAAAGATTCCTTATTTAATCAAGAAATTAAATTTAATACGTGGAGTGGTGAAAAATATAATATGTTTTACATAACTCACGAATTTAAAAAAATGTTTTATTTAAAAAGAAGTAAGAGAATAATTACTCATAGAAAAATAATCTTTGGCGAATTTGAAAGCGAAGAAAAAAAAATAAATGATAAACTATATAATGACGGATTTTACACAAGATTTGCCCCAGATGGAAGAAGATGTTGGGAATATGATTGGCATATTAGAGGAATTAACAAAAGGGACAACAAAAGGTTTTTTCCAGAAGAAGTTGATGAAGAGTTTTAATTATTTTTAATGTATAACTAAGTAAAGGAAAATAAAATGAATAAAATAATTATTGAAACAGACAGGTTTAAAAATAAATTCTGGACCTTGGATAACAAACTTCACCGAGTTGATGGACCAGCCGTTGAATATACTGATGGACATAAAGAGTGGTGGTTGGATGGAAAACTTCATCGAATTGATGGACCAGCTGTTGAATATGCTGACGGAAGAAAATATTGGTATTTGAGCGGTGTTAAAATTCAAGAAAAAGATTTTGTAATTAATAAGAAAGGTCAATAATTATTCACTTTCAAAAAGGAATAATGTTGACAAAAAAAATTTTTTAGAGTATAATTAGTGTATGATATTAAGGAGGAGATAAAAATGAAGATAGTTTGGGCTATCGTATTAAACATAATCATGTTGATTTTGTTAATTTCAGTCGTGGGTCCTTTGGCAATAAATTTGTTGCCAAGTGGTAGTGGTTTTTTTGTTCTGCCGGTTCTTTTGGTATTACAGGTTCAATTGAATTTGTTTATATTTAAAAAAGAAATCAATAATTTGATTAAGAAAATTAAGGAGTAAAGATGAAAAAATTTTTTGTGATGATGATGGCGATTGCCTCTCTTTTTGTTTTTGTTGGATGTAATTCATATCCTGTCCCTGCTGGACAGGTTGGTATTATTGTGGATCTTTATGGTGGAAGTAATGGAATTCAAAATCAAGTGGTTACTGTTGGTAGATACACTCTTGGTTGGAATCAAGAACTTCATCTCTACCCTACTTATAAAATTCAATATGCTTTTACTCAATCAACTGGTGAAGGTGATCCTGATGATGAGGCAGTTTATTTTCAAAATAAAGATGGAGTAAAAACAAATGGAGATTTTGCTGTTCAAGTACAAGTAAGGCCCGATGCTGATAGTATTATTAAACTTTTTACTACTTACAGAGAATCGGTTGATAAAGTTGTTCATACACAAGTAAGAAACCGGCTTCGTGATTATATAAATCTTTATGCTTCAAGTATGTCAGTTGAAGAACTTTATGGCCCAGAAAAAATGGTTATGGTTGAAAAAGTTCAAAAGGCATTGAATGAAGAATTTTATCCACAAGGACTAGAAATTATTACCGTTTCGATTCTTGGAAATATGCGCTTTGATCCTCTTGTGGAAGCAGCAATCACAGCTAAAATTACAGCAACACAGAAAACACTTCAAAGAGATAACGAAGTGGCACAAACAGAAGCAGAAGCGAAAATTAAAATTGCCCAAGCTCGTGGAGAATCTGAATCAAATAGATTGCTTGCTATGTCTTTAACTCCACAAATGGTTGAATGGCAGAGAGTTCAAAATGAAAAACTAGCAATTGAAAGATGGAATGGTACTTTACCAACCACAACTGCTGGTGGAAGTATTCCTTTTATTAATATCAAATAAATCAGAGGACTGCCCCTTATAGGGGTAGTAATGAGCCAATGTTCCGTTCCAAGTCGGAAAAATAATTTAACTATAATTAAATAAAGGAAAATAAAATGATCAAGTTTCCAAAAAACAAAAAGATTTATATGGAAAAAAACGGTAGTAAGGATGGTATTTTTATTACCTGTATATTAAAAGAAGACAAATTGCTTCTTTGTTCAAAATCTTTTGATAGAAATGTTGTTGATATAAGAGATTTTTTCGAACTAACATTAGAAGAAGCAGATGAACAATATAATCTCGGAAACCCTTTTGAACCAAACTGTATTGACAAAAGAAGCGTTTGGGAAATTGTAAATCAAGAAGGTTCATTACTTGGGTGTGATTCTGTTTGTGAAAAATATGGAATTGATTTGCCCTATAAATCAATTAGATATAATATGTTGTATGTTTTTCTTTGTTGGTATTCAGCCAGTATTTTAGGAAGACGTTTAGGAAGATGGATGAATAGGAGGTTGAAAAATGAAACTTATTAAGTTTAAAAAATGCTTAATTTGGACTGGGATAAAAACTACTATAGAATTAAGACGCACTTGGATGATAGGGGTGGCAATAGAATGTTTTATTTCTTTTGAATATAAAGCATTAGTTCTAATTCTGCCTTTTGTAAGTTTAACAATCGAAAATTATAACGAGGATAAAAAAAATGAAAAAAAAGAAACTTAGGTTTATTATTTTAAGAAAAATATCTGATGAAAAAGCTGTTCAGTGTGAAACAGGAATAACAGATTCTAAATTTTATAAATCAATTGGGAAAGAAGAAGCCCTAGAAGAATTATTGAAGGAGATAGAAGAAGATGAATAAACCAAAAAATGAAAATTACGCAGGGGTAGTTGTTGCACTTACATCAATCATTCCATTGGAAGGAATGAATAATGTTGTTCATGCAAATATCTTTGGAAATCTTGTTATTGTTGGGAAAGATTCCAAAGAAGGTGATGTTGGTATTTTCTTCCCGATAGAAACTCAATTGTCAAACAAATATCTTGAAGAAAACAATCTTTACAGAAAGCAAGAACTTAATAAAGACAAAACTTTGAAAGGATATTTTGAAGAGAATGGACGAATTAGAGCAATGAAATTTGCTGGCAAGTTTAAGTCGATGGGACTTTTTATGCCACTTCCTTCTGTTTCTTTTGCTCTTTCTAAAAAAGAGGAATTGAAAGTTGGAGACATTTTTGACGAGATCAACGGGATGGAAATCTGTAAAAAATATTTCAATCCAAAAAATGAACCAAAAGGGCCAAACAAAACTAAACAAACAAAGCACAAAAAAGTTGAATCAAAACTTATTGAAAAACAATGGAATTTTCATATTGATACTCCGCAACTGGGAAGAACAATTCATGATTTGTCTCCTGATGATTTATGTGATGTTAGCACTAAAATTCATGGAAGTTCTTGGATCAGCGGGAAAGTTCTTTGTAAAAGAAAACTTAACCTATTTGAAAAAGTTTTACACAAACTTGGTGTAAATATTAGAACAGAAGAATATGACTATATCTGGTCAAGCCGTCGCGTTGTAAAAAACTTGAATATGGATGAAAAAATTCATTTTTACGGAGAAGATCTTTGGGGAATGGTTCATGAAAAAGTAAAAGGTTTTCTTGATGACGGAATTACTTTCTACGGAGAAGTGGTAGGACAACTGCCAAACGGAAAATGGATACAGAAAGATTATGATTATGGAACAAATCCTGGTGAGTTCGGTATTTATTTTTATAGAATTACCCACACAAATTCTGCTGGAAAAGTTTTTGAATGGAGTATGAAGCAAGTTAGAGATTTTTGTAAAATGAATGGGTTGAATATAGTTCCTCAACTTTATTATGGAACTCTGGGAGATTGGTTAAATAAAAGAAATATTGAGTGGACGAAAGAAAATTTTCATGAAGTTCTTCTAAAATCACTACAAAATGAATATCTTGAAAAGGATTCTGTTCTTTGTAAAAACAAAGTCCCAGAAGAAGGGATTGTTTTGAGAAGAGAAAGTAGTGAAATTGATGTAAAAAAATTAAAGGCATTCAGATTTTTTGAAGAAGAGGGAAAACAAATTGACAGCGGGGAAGTTGATATGGAAACAGAAGAGAGTTAAATGTTTGTAGAAAATAAGGTAAACAGATCACATAAACTAAAATGTTGCCAATGTAAAACAAATCTTCCAATGGGAACATCAGTTGTTTTTGAACTGGATGAAGATTATCGTTTTGTTGCTGTTTATTGTTTAGGGTGCGTAAATAGCGACCCATACCTTTTTCTATCAACGTTAAATGAACATCCATACAATTTGGAGGATTAGATGCTAAAAGAAGAAGATCACAAATGTTTTACTTGTAAAAAAACTTTCCCCGATTGTAATGCCAAAACAATCATTTGGGGAATTGATATTAATGACAAATATGAAAACACTAAGTTTTCCGATTTAGTTGTTGAGTGTAGTGAATATCAAGAAGTAGAAAAATGATAATCGGAAGTCATGCACAAAGTAGATTAAAAACAAGATATAATATTGAAAAAAATAGTTTTCTTGCGGAATACAGAAAAGCAATTCTTAATAAAAATTATTATACAAAAAAAGATGGCGAAAAAGAAGACACAAGTATTTTAATTTTTTCATCGGATAGAAAAACATTAAGAAAAGTAATCATTTCAAACACCACTGGTTTTATGGCAACCATATTACACGTCCAAAGTAAAGACATTAAAGAAGCAATTGATAAAAAAATATTAGATTAACTATTGACAAAAAAAGTTTTTTAATGTATAATATTTATATAGGGGATTTAAAATGAACGAAAAAGAACTTGAAAAAAAATATGAATTTTTTTTAAAAGAAGAAGAAAAAATAAAAAAAATTGAATTAGACAACAAAGTAAAAATTGTAATATTTATATATTCAATTCTTATTTTTTTTGCTGCTATTATTGTTGTTTTTTTGCATCATTCTTTATTTTCTTTTTTTTGGAATATGCCACCAACAAAAGAAGAAGTTTTTTCTACTGGTAGGGTTTTTTCAGTTATCTTTTCTCCTCTTATTTTAACGTCAGCAATACTTACAACTTTCTTCCCAATTTATTTTTTCTTTTCTACAATAAAAAACACAAAAGAAAAAATTAAAGAAAGTTTAAAAATAAATATAGAAAAAAAAGAATTAAAATCCAAAACAGAAGAAAGAAAAGAATTTTTTAGATTTTATGAACTTATGAAAGATGATGATTTTAGAAAAGGATATTTGGAAGCAAAAAATCCAGATAAAATACTTTCTGATAAAATAATGACAGCGGCACGAAAATGATAATAAATACTATCCGAGTCCAAAAAAACGTGGGATAACCACAAAAAAATTAGCAAGAAAATCTGCTAAGGGTGAGTTCTGGAAGGGTGTGAGAGCATAGGAACTTTTTGGAAAAACATATAAATAAAGGAGGATAATAAAATCATGTTTATAATTAATAGTTTATTAGATACAGATTTTTACAAATTAAATATGCTCCAACATTTCTTTCTTAATAATTCTGATATTATTGGAAGATATGAATTTAAGTGTCGAAATAAAGGAATTGTTTGGACCGACAAAATGGTATCTGAAATAAAAAAAGAATTAAATCATCTGGAAAATCTTTCTTTTACAACAGATGAACTAACCTATCTAAAAAACACAAAACTTTACAAAGAAAGTTTCATTGAATTTCTTAGAGTTTTTAAATTTAACACAAAACATATAGCATTAAATTTAGTTGATGGAGAATTAAAAATTTCTGCAAAAGGGCCAATAATTTTTGTAAGTCCTTTGGAAATTCCAATTCTTGCAATTGTTAATGAAATTTATTTCAGAAATATGTTCCCAGATTTTGATTACTATAGAGCAACAATTAAACTTAATAATAAAGTAGAATTAGCACTAGAAAGTAAGATTAAATTTTCTGATTTTGGAACCAGAAGAAGATTTAGTCATGAGTGGCAAGATTTTGTTGTAAGAACTTTTGCCAAAAAACTTCCTAATGATATTTTTACTGGAACAAGCAATCCCTATTTTGCTATGAAATATAATATTCTTCCAATAGGAACTATGGCACATGAATATGTTCAACTTTTTCAAGCGCTTCCTAATGTTTCTCTTATTGATAGCCAAAAAACTGCTTTTCAAGAATGGGCAGAACTTTACAGAGGAAATCTTGGAATTGCTTTAAGTGATACTCTTGGAATTAAAAAGTTTTTAAAAGATTTTGATGGATATTTTGTTCGACTTTATGATGGAGTTCGTCATGATAGTGGAGACCCATTTGTCTGGGGAAGCGCTATGATTACTCACTATGAAAAGTTTGGTATAGACCCAAAAACAAAAAGATTAGTATTTAGCGATGGACTTGATTTTGAACTTGCTATAAGATTAAATAATACTTTTAAAGATAAAATAATGGTTGGTTTTGGAATTGGAACAAATCTAACTAATGATATGGGGAAAGATATTATTCCACTTCAGATTGTAATGAAACTTGTAGAAGTAAATGGAAAACCAGTTGCTAAAATTAGCGACACTCCTGCAAAGGGAATGTGTGAAGATGAAACATTTCTTTCTTATCTAAAAAAAATAATCGAGGATTAATATGAATAAAGTTTTTAAAGTAAAATGTCTCACAGTAGAAGAAATAAGAAAAAAGTTTTCACAAGAAATAATAGTCAAACATCATGACGAAAATTGTGAACTATTTTGTGTTGAAAACTATTATTTAAGAACTAAATCTACTGATTATTTCTTTGTGCAAGAGTTTGACGGTCCCGGTTTCAAAGATGGTAAATACTATAATATAGATTTAGTAGAAAATTATGGTTTAGAAAAACCATACTCTAGTTATATACCAAAGGATTATGTTGTTCCTTTTAGTAGACGAATTTTTCTTTTTGAGGATGATTGATATGATATTTAAACAAGTTGGTGAAAGTTTAACATTTAGAAAAGAAATAAATCTTGAAGAATTTGAAAGATTAACTTATAAATATTTCCCAAACATAACTTTTATTGCAGTCGATAGTTATCGGAAGGAAGTAAATAAATTTTTAGGGAAAACCATCACTGTTGAAAAAATCTACAAGCGTAATGGGAAAGAAGAATTTTATTCATTTAAAGAATCTTCTCATGTTATTATTCCAGAGTTTTTTAGAGAGCATGGTTCAAAACGAATTTTTCTTTTTGAGGATGATTAGTTGAATAAAGATATAGAATTTATTAGCGTTGATTTTTCTTCACCAAAAGCATCTTCTATGTTTAGAATAGAACACGTTCCCTTTACGGGTTGGTGTCTTATTAATTTATCAGACATGACAGAAGACGAAAAAATGGAACAACTAGCAGACATTATTTATTATAATATGCCAGAAGAAAAAAAGAAAATGTTTTTAATGTTATAAAGGGAGATAAAATGAAACTGAAAGAAATCGGAGATACAATAACTTTTAGAAGTGATTTAACGTTAGAAAAAATACATGAAATCGACAAAAAATGTTTTGGAGCAGAAATAAAATACCCAAGAGGAACTATTGATATTTTGTGGGATAATGAAATCCTTTCCAGATTAGGAACAAAAAATGTTATTTCAGATATTTATGAAGAAGAAGGACCTCATAAACCTTGTTATGGTTTTGAAGGGGTTAGTTTAAAATTTCCTTATTTACTTTTTAAAGAACATTATTCACAACAAATAATTCTTTTTGAGGATGATTAAATGATTAAAACGTTTAAAGTAAAACTATTAAAAAGTTATGAAATAAAACAAAGATTATCAGAAGAAAGGTTAAATTTTTTAAAAGAAAATGAGTGTTCTTTAAGATCAATAATTAATCGTGATGATAGAGAAGTAATTTTTCACGTGAGCGAATTCGGAGAAAGCAATAAAAAAAGTAAAGATTTTTATAATGTAGAATATACCTACATTGAATTCAGCGACGAGAATCATCCTTTCAGATTTTATGTCCCAAAAGAATTTGTTACTAAACTGTCAGGGCGAATAGAAATTAATTTTGATGATTAGGAGAGTAGTATGAAAATAAAAATCGTGAGTTGTGGTTGCTTTATGTAAAGATAATAACAGAGGTGCTTTATGTTATTATCTATAATAAAATTAAATAAGTTAAATATTCCAATAATTGTTCAAGAGGTTGCATTAGAATGTGATTTATGTAAAAAAAAATGGATAATTAAAGATATAAGAACTTTTTTAAAACAAGAAAAACAAGGAATTCATAAATGTTTTAATTGTTCAAGATCAAAATGGCAAAAAGGTAGAAGACACTCAGAAGAAACGATAAAGAAAATGTCCGATAAAAAAAAAGGGAAAAAAAATATTTTATCAGAAGAGGCACGAAAAAGGGCATCAGATCGCACTAGGAAATATAATTTTTTAACAAAAGGTAAAACACTAGAAGAAAGATTAGGGAAAGAAAAGTCAGACATTTTAAGAAAAAAAAGAAGTGAAAATGTAAAAGGTGATAAAAATCCAATGTTTGGAAAACCAGCTCCTATTGGCTCTGGAGCAAGTAAACAAGGGTGGTATAAAAATATTTATTTTCGATCAATTTTGGAACTTTCTTTTATCATAAATTATTTGGAAAAAAATAACATTGAATATATCAATTGTGATCAAAACATAGATTTTAGAATTAAATATTTAATAGATGAAAAAGAAAGAAATTATTTTCCAGATTTTTTTCTTGTGAAAGAAAAAATTTTAATAGAAATAAAACCACTTTATTGGAAAGAAAATTGTAATATTGTTAAATTAAAAGAAAAATTTGCTATATTGTGGTGTTATGAAAAAAAATATAAATATAAACTTTATACTGAAATGGATTTTGATAGATTAAACAAACATGAATTGTCTAATTTAGAAAACTCTGGAATGTTAAAGTTTAGGAGGGTGAAAAAATCGTTATAAAAATTGTGAGTTGTGGTAATGCCTTTTCTCGTGTAAATGGCAATCAGTCATTTCTTCTTGAAGAAGATGGGAGAAAACTTCTTATAGATGCTGGAACAAGAGTCCCGGCGTTTCTTGACAAAATAGGTATAAAAATATCTGACATTGACGATATTTATATCAGCCACCAACACGCTGATCACATTGGAAGTTTAGAAGAATTTGCTTTTCTTCGTTATGATTGGGTAACAAAACCAACTCATTACAAAGATTTTAAATACGGGAAAGCTCCTAGATTAATTGCTAATGAAGTTCTTATGGATGAACTTTGGAATGAAAGTTTGAAGGGTGGATTAAAATCAATGGAAGGATTTGATAGTAGTTTAGAAACATTCTTTGAAACAGTTCGTATCCCATCAAATGGGAAATTTGAATGGCAGGGATGGAATGTAAATCTTATACAACAAATCCACGTGATGACTGGGAATAGAATTATGCCCACCTATGGACTTCTCTTTAAAAAAGAAGGACACAAAACTGTTTATTTTACAACCGACACACAACATTGTTCTCCAAAACAAGTAGAAATATTTTACAAACAGGCAGACATAATCTTTCAGGATTGTGAAACCGCTGGTGTTGATATGTCTTTCAAAGAAGGTTTTGAAGTATATAAAAACGAAGAAGGAAAAATATTACCTTGGCCTGTTGATGGAATGGAACTTATGGAATTAATAGTAAAAGGAATTGAACCATTTCCGTTTGAAAGATTTAAATTTGGTTCTGGAGTTCATGCAAACTGGGCACAAATTTCAGGTTATCCTTCTGCTAATTCAATTCGTCTTCCTAAAGAAACAAAGGCAAAAATGTGGCTTTCACATTATCAAGATTTTGTAAATGAAAACAAGGATTTTAAGGGGAATTATTGCAACTGGGAAGAAGAAGCAAAAGAAGAAGGATTTGCTGGGTTTGTAAAAGTAGGAATGGAATTTGAAGTTTAAAGAGTAATTATTTTGAAAATGATTAACTATTGACAAAAAAAATTTTTTAGAGTATAATTAAAAAAAGAGAAAGAGAAAAAATCGGGAATGTTATTAATTAATTCTTAATAGTTTATTTAATAATGTTTTATTAAACAACATCATTTTGGCTGATTACTAGCAGGAAATGTGCGCTAAGATTTTTTTATCGAATAGTAATTGGTTTTGCTAATGCCATCAGTTCTCGCTGAAAAAAAGAAGTTTGGTTCCCTTTCCCATCCAATTTAATTGGAGTTTAATAAGGCGGTTAAATTTTACCGTAAAATATTTAGGTTTGTGTTTTCTAACCTTAATAAGAAAAATTTGTGGATTGACTACCCGCTAGTATAATTATGAATAGTCTTTTTTTGGGGAGGTGGCGTAATTGGTAGCCGCTACGGACTTATTAATTTGAGCACTATATCGGAAACGATATATGTGAATGGTGTAAATTCAACGAACGGCCTGTCGAATGGAAGACGACCCAACATTGAGCGAAACTTTATATTGGAGACACTTTAACTGGAAAGATATTACAAGTGACGGTAATAAATGCCAATATGAATGACGTGCAGAGACTATAATCACCTACCTAAATTGAAAGATATGGTAAAAGCATAGTCCAGACCACAAACGAACAAAACTATAATAAAAAACGGCACAGGAAGTTTTGTAATGGGTTCAAGTCCCAACCAATTTAACAGAATTGAGTAAGCCAGAGTTCGGTAGTGAAAACTATAGTGGTAAGAAAATCCGTTGGTCGAAAGACCGTGAGGGTTCAAGTCCCTTTCTCCCTATTTTGCGAGACAAACGAAGCCGGTCGCAGTCGCCTGGTCTTATATGCCAGTTTAGCTGGGTTCAACTCCCAGGTCTCGTATTTTTTAAACTGTTTTTTAAGGAGGCGTATCAAGAATGAAAACTTACTTTATTGGAGACACACATTTTTTTTCCATCAAAAAATTTTAATATTTGAACCATCAAGATTGCTTCTTGGTGAAACAATGGATGCTCATAATTGGGAAATTGTAAAAAGATGGAACAGTGTTGTTAATCAAGAAGACATTGTTTATCATCTTGGTGATGTTGCTTTTAAACTGGGTTCTAAAGAAGGGGAGCTTAAAAACATAATTTATAATCTTAATGGACATAAAAAACTTATTATGGGAAACCACGATACAAAAGATAAACAATTTTATTTGGATCTTGGATTTGAAGAAGTTTTTGAAGAAGATATTCTTGTTGATGGTATTTGGTTAAGCCATAAACCAATTTTAGATCAAAATAAATTGAATGGCAAAATAAACATTCATGGGCACGTTCATAGTAATTCTCATAGAGACGAAGATACTCCAACGAAAAATCTTCATCTTTATATCAATGCTTCTATCGAAGTTTTGCCAGATTTTAAACCAATGTTGTTTAAAAATTAAGGAGAAAATAAATGGAAAAAATATTAGCTATTGTTTTATTTTTTGTTAATTTTTTCAGTTCTATTGCTTTGTGTTTTTCACAAGGGAAAACAATAGATGGTGTTTTGATACTTGGTATGATTATATTATCGTTGTTTTTGATGGCTGTAGAAATGATGTCTTTGTCAGTAATAATTCCTGAAAAATATCAAACAAAGATTAAAGAAAAAGAAGAAACAGGAACCAAAATTTAAAACTATGTATGGTATTTTATTAAGGAGAAGAAATGTTAAATCTATTTTCAGACGGAAGGATGGAAGAAACTTCAAAAGCAAAAAGTGCAGCAGAAAGAATACAGAGGGGAAAGCAAGCAGAACTTGAAACAAACTGTGGTCCATTAGCAGAAACTTTATCAAAAATAAAAGACATATGCGAGCCAAAAGCGCTCGACGCCGAAAGATCCATATATTTTTCTTACGAGGATTATCGCGTTGTTTATGAGGAAATTTACCATTATTCTAATTTTAGAATAATAAAATTGAATGGATTTTTTAAAACCAAAGAAACTTGTATTTTTAGTGGACAAGTTGGATACAATTGGAGTCGTGTTTTTGAAAATAAATTAGATTACTGGTTTACAAACTTAGAAATAAACATGGCATATAAAGAAGCAATAGAAAGAATTCACAGAGAAATGTATGAATACATTATTTCAAAAGAAGAAGAAAAAATTAAAAATATTATTATTGAAACAGCAATGATTTCAGTTAATATGAACTTTTAGTTCTATTAATTAAAGGATAATTATGAGTGAAAAAAATTGGAAAATTGGAGACGTTGCTATTTGCATTGTTGAAAATGGATTATGTGATGGAATATTAGGAAAAGAATATAAAGTAGTTGGAATATCAAATAGATTTCCTGGCGATTTAATTTTTTCTATTCATCCTTTTGAACGTAACCCTTATGGAATTTCTGTTTGCTCTAAAAAAGAAAGATTTAAGAAAAAAAGTCAACAATTACTCCTTTTTGAAGATGAATAACTATTGACAAAAAAAATTTTTTAGAGTATAATTAAAAAGTAAAAAAGAGAAAAGATTATTTAGATTAAATCAACCTGACTAGTTGTAAAGGTAATTAATAAGTCATATATTATTATAGAGATTAATAACGGGTATTGGGCAAAAGGTTAGCCACCTGATCTGGGATCAGGGCATCAAGTGTGTTCGATTCACACATACCCGAATAACGTGGATAAGTTTTCTTGTTTATAACACGTAAACAAAACAAGAAAAAAAGCACATTGGCGTAATCGGGAATAAATACCGACGAAGTGTCGTTTTGTAGACACAGAGACATTTTTTACTGGAATAAGTTGACAGTAAAATAAACAACGTCCAAGATAATAAACTTGGAGATATGGGTTGGAATCCCATTTGTGTTTTTATTTTTTGCCCTCTTAGCTCATTTGGTTTAGAGCGATTGCCTTGTCGTGTATTTTTACAAAAGAATATAGGACAAGCAATAGGTGCTCGGTTCGAATCCGAGAGTGGGCATTACGACGCAGGAAGAGAAAAGGTGACTATCCGGTCTCATAAACCGTGACATTCTGGTTTCGAGATCCAGTCCTGCTATACTCCTTGGTCGTCAGGGGAAAAGTTCGACCATTTTTTTGCCGCTGTGCTGGAATTGGTATAGGCGTTAGTTTTATTTTCGAACTGGAATACTCTATGTCATATATAATATGTAAAGATAATATTATGAGGGTTCGAAATTGACAACAAAATATACAAAAGAAAATTTAGAGGAAATTGTAAAGGAAAGTTTTTCTATATTTGAAGTTTTAAGAAGATTGGAATTAGTTTGTTCTGGTGGAAACCACTCGCACATTTCTAAATTAATAAAAGATTTTGAAATAGATAAGAGTCATTTTTTAGGACAAGGGCATAGTAAAGGCAAAATATTGGGACCTAAATATACAAAGGAAACTTTTTTAGAAACTTTAAAAAAGGATACTAAAATTTTAGGTCATAGATTAGTAAAGAGATTGGTGTTTTTTGGGATCAAAGAAAGAAGATGTGAGATATGTAAAAATGATATATGGAACGAAAAACCAATACCGTTAGAATTAGATCATATTGATGGAGAACACTCCAATAATGAATTAGAAAATATTAGAATATTGTGTCCAAATTGCCACGCACAAACAGATACCTATTGTTCTAAAAATATGAACAAAAAAATTTCTATCATAAAGTTAGAAAAGAAAAAATATTTTTGTGATTGTGGAAACGAAAAACATCGTAGTTCTAAAAAATGTAAAATCTGTAGTAATAGAAGTTTAGAAAAGTTTAACAATGGTTTGAAAATAGAGTGGCCTTCCGATGAAGAACTTTTAAAAGAACTAGAAGTTAAATCATATTTAGAGTTAAGTAAAGAGATTGGCGTGTGTGATAATTCTATAAGAAAACATTTAAAAAAAAGGATTGGATATTTTCCATCAAAGCGTAAAGTTAATAATTAAAGATTCATATTTGCCCGAGTAGGAAAACTGGTAAATATACCACACTTAGATTATAGGTCGTGTGAGTTCAAATCCCACTAGCGGTATTTTTTATAAGGAGTGATTGATGTATTTTATTCGTAATTGTGTAAATGATACTATATAATTAGTTTTTATGCGTCATTATGTGAATCAGCAAACACGGGCGACTGTAAATCGCTTCCTTCGGGGTACTAGGGTCGGCACCTAGATGGCGCAATATAGACACACACAGCAAACAAAAAACAACAATCTGTTAAATTGTATAAGTTGTGTCTAGTTTTTTCTTTCTTCGATAGCTCAGTGGTAGAGCAGGGTGCTGTTAACACTCAGGTCGCTTGTTCGAATCAAGCTCGAAGAGTAAAGTATTGTGGTGAAAAGATTTAACACAATGGCGAGGTAGCTCCTCTTGACGGTCTTGCTATAAGATGCCATAGTTCGCAACAATGAAAGGTTTAATTCCTTTCCAATACTTTTAAAGAATATTATTGGTGGCAAGTACGATTATAGTTTGGCTAGGAAACATGATCCGGGGGCTGAAATTCCAAGGAGGTTAATAACTCTAGTATTCTTTTTTTTACGCGTCATTACTATCAAAAGGTTAGATTCCCATTCTGATAAAATGGAGGTTAATGGTTCAATTCCATTATGACGCAATGTATTAGTATTTATTTTGGAGATTTCATAAACAATGAACAACAACGCAAAACGCCTTACGAGAGGTTTGGCTGCAAATATAAAAGAATTAATAGAGGTTGCATTTGAAGATCCGTCAACTAAAAGAGAAATTTGTAGAGGTGGCGGAAGTAATGGTGGGCAAATAACAAAATTACTTATGAACAAACCAACTGAAAACATACGAATTTCAAAAGAAGCATTGAAATTATGTATGGAAAATAACGTTTTCTTATATGATTATTTTTTTCTTGGCAGGGATAATGCTAAACTAAAAGAAAAATATGGCAACTTTTTTTCGTCAAACTGGAAAAGTGCAGAAAAATGCCATGCAGTCGGTCATTATATTACAGCAGATCACAATATTCCTAATACTTGCATTATAAATGAAATATTAGAAATAGCGGAAGAAGATATTGAAAAATTAACAGAGGAAAGAATAATAAAAATATTAAACTCTCAATCTCTTGATTTTATAACTATTGAAGAAAATGATCTTTTGAATAAAAATGGATTTACTTTTTCTGGAACAAAAGAGGAAAGGGATTCAATTTGTAGTGAAAAAATAGATATAACAGATGTTTGGCTTACACCAGATCATATTATTAGTCAATTTTTTGAAACTTCTGGTTTAGATATAAACCATTGTCTTGATCCTTGTGCTTGTGATGGAAGATGGTTAAAAGGAAAAGGTATCTCTGGAGATATTTTACCTATGAATAAATCAGTTGCTTGGCAAGATTTTTTAACGGTTGAATCTGTTCCAGAAGAAATTAAACATATAATTGGAAATATTCCATTTTCTTTAACTAAAGAATTTGTTGAAAAAGCATTTTTACTAAGAAGTGAAGCATATTTTTTAGTGAATGGTGACACTATAATGAATCATTATAATGGACATATAAAAAAAATATGGATAATCAATGGAATCGAAGGAAACCAAAAAGATTTTAGAAGTAGATGTGAATTTGAAACAATTGTTTTAAAAAAATCTGCTTTGTGGTGTTGTATAGTTCACTTAACAAAAGAAAAACAAGAAGAATTTATAATAGAAAAAGATATTTCAAATGAACAAAAAAGGGATGGATTTCATGTAGCATTAGGAAGAAATACATTCATAAAAAGTTTAGTTCCTATTGAGAATAATGAAAAAATAATAAGATTGCAAACAAAAGGAACGATTGATTATAAAAAGAAAAAGATAAGTTAATTTTAGAAACATAGAACGACTAGAATGAACAATGGATGAGGTCGGATTCCATACAGGATTAAGGGTAAACAAGTATGTAGCAAAAGTTATGACTTGCCTAGCGTATTTCACAGAAGGTAAATCTGTGTCGAGGTTCATTTATGTTTCTTTATTTAGAAGGTATCCGGACGGCTCCGGGACCGGACTTGAAATCCGGAACGCGGGGAAACTCGTGGAGGATCGACACCTCTATCTTCTGTAATTGGTTCCTGACGAGGAAATCGAAAGTATTACGCGCCTCTCCCTAACTAGAATTGGGATGCTCACTATGTAGGTCAAATCGTGAAGTTGACGCTGGCACCACAGCAGAGGTACTCACTGTGGTATTTTGGGATAGACAAGCAGTAGGGAATTGTCTTGGATTGCTAATCCAAAGGAAGATGAAAATCTTTGAGAATCGTATTCTCGTTATCCCGTTTTTTGGCACAAATAATCTAATCGGTATTAGAGACGGTCTGCAAAACCGTCCTGTGAAAACAGTTGTGTAGTTCGACTCTACTTTGTGCTTTTTCGAAGGAATACAAATTGTATTCCTTTTTTTATTTAGGAGGTATTATGAACTTTTTTAATTTTTTTAAAAAGAAAATCGTTAGAGAAAAGGAAATTATTACAATATATAAAAGTCCAACAATTTATATTAAAAAAAGAGATACAAGTTTTTTGTCTTATAGTATAAATAATTATATCGTTAAATTTGATGGAAATAATTACATTTCTAGTCAAAAATTTCAACGCCTTGAAACTTACAAAGAAACATTACCTGTCGCTTTTATAGAATTTTGCGGATATAAAGTATTTAAAAAAAATGAAGAAGAAATAAATAAAATGATAATTGACGTTTATGTTAAAAATTTAAATTTCGCTAGTTCTTTGTTTTCTATAATATCATCATTCCCTGATGCTGTGGAATCTTTTGATAAATTAAATAAAAACGAAGAAGTTAAAAAAGATCAAAGTGAATTTAGTGACAACTTTTCTTACTTGTTTGGAAAACTAAGAAAAAATGAACTGGATTTACAAATAGGGATGGGGAATTTATACGACGATCTCAAGACCCTTATGGATGAATTAGAAGAGAAAATATTTACAGAAATTTCTTCTGAAACAAAAATTAAAAAAGAAAAGTATTGACAAAAAAATATTTTTAATGTATAATTAAATAAAGGAAAATAAATGACAAAATACAGAACAGTTTCAAACGGATATTATGATGAACTTGAATATCAAAAAGAATTTAAGTTTCTTTTCTTTAAAAGAAACTCTTGGCATTCTGTTTGGCGACCTTATTATGATGAAATTTGGGGAAGAACTCTCGACTATAGACATAATTATATAAATTCGATCAACACTAACATAAAAGATTTTGTAACTAAGTGGCCTAATATTAAAAATTATTTTGATTGGGCACTTGAAGAACAAGAAAAACTTGAAGAAAAAATAAATAAAGAAAGAATAAAAATAGAATTAAAAAAACAAGAAGTAAAATATTTTTAGAGTATAATTAAATAGAGGGAAAAATGAAAACAGAAGACATAAAAATAGGAATGAAAATAAAAATTCCTACCGTAAAAAGAACATCTGGTGCTATTTTAACTAAAGATTGTTCTGCTTATTTACACGCAACTGAACTTAATCAAAATTTTTTATATATTGTTAGTGGCTTTTATAATAACGGTCATGGCGATGAAGTTACAGTGGGTGCCACTAAAAAAATTATGAAAGTTCTTTTTATGCAAAAGATTTGCAACCATATTCAAATCAAATTTTTCTTTTTGAGGATGAATAAATGAAAGAATACAAAGTTGGCGACACAATTACAATCAGAAAAGACATCACAATAGACAATATAAATGAATTAATGAAACCATATTTTGGAGCAGTTATGGATAATTGGGAACATTATTACAATATGTTAGTTGATAATAATTTTCTTGAGAAAAGATTTAAAATAATAGAAAGAAAAAACTGGATATATAGGCAAGGTGATGTTTATAAACTTGATTGGAAAAGACCTAATTATATTAGTCCAGAGTTATTTGTAGAAAGTTTTTCTCGGCAAATAATTTTATCTTGGGAGGACTAAATGAAAACATTTGAAGATGAATATAAAAATCTTAAAAACAACTTACCAAAACTTAAAACTTATTGGAATTGGTATAATTTTTGTAGTGGTTTAAGAAAAGAAATTGGATTGAATCAAAATCAATTTAACGTTCTTGTTCAACAAATGAGAGAAATATATTTGAAATAATAATATGGGGTAGAAAATAAATCGACAGATGAAATCGTTTGAGAACGACGAAAATGCCTAAATTACGAAAGTTCGAGATTTTATTTGAACGGGAGAGAGTTATTCCCCTACTCCACCATTTTAAAGAGGTTAAAAATGAAAGAAGAAGACATTAAGGTTGGTGATATTGTAAAAATTAAATCAAAAACAGTTCCCAATTTCGAGCGAGACAAAATTATTCCTTTTGAAGGAGTAATACAAGAAATAAAAACCTATTCTCATTTAAGCATGTATTACGGTGAAGAAAAAAACAAATTACTTTTTATTATAAATTGTAGTTTTTATTGCTTTGAGGATTTTGAAAAAAAATCACAACAACTATTTCTTTTCGAGGATGATTAAATGATTAATTTAGATGATAAAATTTTTAAACAAAAAGAATTAAACATTAATAATTTTAAATTTAGAACAAGAGAAGATTCTTTAAAAACTTATAATGATCTTGGTGTAGGAAGATTTTTTCTTGAATTTTTTTGGGACAGAATAGAGCACGATTTGCCAGAAGTTTTTACAATAGAAAACAGAATAAATCAAGATAGGATATTTTTTTACGATAAAAATCTTGAAGGGTTATTTAATATAACATATATTTCTTTTATTTGTTATTTTGAAAAAAAATCACAACAACTTTTTCTTTTTGAGGATGAATGATATGGAACTTGAAATTGGAAAACATTATATCGTTTGGAATGCTTATAGTCAATCTTACACTTCTGGGTATTATCTTGGAGAGTCCAACAAAGCAATGATATCCTGGACTAGTCAAAGTTGGTATACACCTATTTATGCCCCTGGTTTTGCTTTTTCAAGTAGTCCTGGCAGAAGCGCCACAGGGAAAAAAGCAAATGTAGTTCCAAAAGATGGGTTTATGATTCTTGTGTGTTTATCTGATATTGATTTACCAAAGCGGTCATTAGTTGATCCTGAATGAAAAATTTTGTAAGGAGGTGAATTATGGACGAAAAACTAGAAACAATCGAATTAGAACTTACTGATAAAATGATTGATTTTATTTATAGTAATGAAAAAGATTGGATTGTTGGAGATCTACCGGACAGCAGTCAAGATGATTATTTTCTTTGGCTTGGTGAAAACGGAAAACTATATCTTACAAAAGAGAAAACAAAAGAGACAATTTGTGTAAAATATTTAAAGAGAACTTTTAATTTTGAAAATCTTTTTAAGGAACAGAAATAAATGAACCAACACAATTTTAAAATAGGTGAAAGATTTCTTATTAAAAATCTTGAATATAATAGCATATGGAATAACAAAAACACAGAGGTTTATGATTTAAGTTCTGAACGTTGCTACATTATGTTAATTGATAATAAAAGTATTACAACTTCATTTTCATTAACTGATACAAAACTTATAACAAATCATTTCCAATTTAACCAACGAATATTACTTTTTGAAAATGAATAACTATTGACAAAAAAAATTTTTTAGAGTATAATTAAAGAGTAAGGAAGAAAAAAAAATGTTAGACGAAAAATTAAAAATATTTAAAATTGGTGAAAAAGCAACTTACGTCTTTCAAGAAGATTTGGAAAATTATTTTGTTGAAGATGGTGCTGAAATGACTTTTGTTAGGTATAATGAAATGGATAAAAAATATCCATACAGTTTTTCTGTTAAAGCAAGAGAATTTATATATCCAGAACACGTTGAAAACGTAGATGAAGACAGTGATGAAGATTATGACGAAGAAGATGTAATTCTTGGTGAATACATTATTAAAAATATTGATTTTGCACTCAATGAAGTGAAGAAAAAAAACCAACGAATATTACTTTTTGAAAATGAATAACTGTTGACAAAAAAAATTTTTTAGAGTATAATTAAAGAGTAAGGAAGAAAAAAAATGAATGAAAATAAAGAAATTATCCGATGGTTAAAAGAACGCCTTGAAGAAGCAAAAACAGAGAAAGCCAAATTTGGATCAAATATTCCACTTTATAGTTTCTGGGATGGGAAAGAGCAAACCATTGAAGAAACTCTTAGTAAGTTGGGCGTAATTGTTGAAGTAAATTTTAAGCAGACATCAAATGGATAAAATAGTTTACGAAAAAACAAGATTTATATTAACAAAAATTGCCAATTTATATTCTAAGCGTTTAAATGTAAAATTTTCTTGCGTTCATGAAATTAGTTTAGAAGAAATTGATAATGATGAATATTATCTTGTTAATGATAACACGAAAGAAAAAATTTTTATGTTTGATCAAAAATTTGTTAGTAGTTCTATTAAATATTATGGGTGCAAAGATGCTAAAAAAATGATTTTTGGTTTGGCTCTTGGAGGATTTTTAAATGAAAAACATAAAAGCAGGAATGAGAGTAAAAATTCCAGAGCGTGATGAATATGGAAACCTTTTAGAAACCAAAACAACTGGAATTTTGATTGCCTGTCTTAAAAAAGGTTATCCAAATTATTGTGTTAGATTTGATAGCGAAAATGTTTTTGCTCATAATTATTATCCAGGACCAGAATTTTGTATTTTTCATACTGGTGAAGAAAATAAGAATTTGAGAATTTATTACTATTATGGTATAGAAGATGTTGAACCATTTTCACAACAGTTATTCCTTTTTGAAGATGATTAACTATTGACAAAAAAAATTTTTTAGAGTATAATTAAAGAGTAAAGAAAAAGAAAATTTGTTGGATTGTCCAAAGATTGACATCTAATGAACGAAAGTTCATTGTTGAATTATTTTAGGAGGGATTACTTGAAAACTTGAATAAACTTTCTCATTGTGAGAAAAAATTAAGTGTGTTTAGGGCCACCATTTAAAACAAAGTTTTAGTGCTGGCATAATATCTGAAATTATTCCGTTGTTTCTATCCTAATTAGGATGGACGTTATGTGATAATTATTTTCTTTTAGAACTTAGGAGGTTCAATTATATGATTACTATTTACAAGGTGACAAAAACTGACGAGAGGCTTTTCGCTGACTATGTGGTTCCTGGTGTTTCTGCTGACCAGATTCTCGTGACTTCGGTTGCGGCTCGTTACGAAGATTTCGAGGGAGTGAAGAAAGGTTCCACTTTCACCGTCAAGATTGCTGCGGCAAATCGTGGTTCGTTCGGCGTGTTCAAGGAACTCAATGCTGAAACATTGAAAGATGTTCAGAACGTTCCTTTCGAGTTCGACATCAACTCCCTTTCTTGGAATGTGAGCAACGGTATTCTTCGTGTGTCCATTCCTCGCAAGGCCGAGTTTGTTGGCAAGACGGTTGTTGCTGACACAAGCGCCGAGATTTTTGGTGAAGTTCTCCCAGAGAACTCTGTCACTGCTACTAAGTAGTTGACAATGGCGGGAATGAGATAAGTCTCGCCGTATTGGGTAAGGCCGCAACGGATAAGCGGTAAGGATATAAATTTCTGTGAAACGTGTTGTTCTTAATTTATTAGAGATTTGGGTTCGATTTGCAGTTCCAAGGAGTTGCATAAGTAATACCTCTCTATGGTTTGGAGTATATGATAATTATTTAATAATCTATTCGCTACTTCCCATAACTCTATTTCACAAAGCGGTTCAATTCCGCAACCCAAAAAAAGTTTAAGAAAAGTAATGACAGAACGGATTGTTGTAGCGTGCGAACGTGCGAACTAGGTATCAAGTGAAATGTTAACGAGTTGCAAATTAATCATTAAGGCAAAAATCTATTAGATCTAGCATGAGAAGAAATGCCGGTGTTAGAAAGTAACTCCATTTGAAAATCGCAGATTTGGTTCAATTCCAAGAACTTTTTAAAAAACTATTTTATTAAGGAGAAAAAAATGAGTGATATTCAAGAAAATGCTTTTTTTGATAGCAACGAAAATTTAGTTGATAGATTTGATGAAGATGTCGAAGAAATGGACGAGGAAGAAATCGAAAACGAAGAAGAAAACGATCTTGAAGAAAACTCATTTTCTTTAATAGATTTTAATGAAGATTATGATTATGATGAAAATGATTCTTGTTTTTTCGAAGATGAGGAAATTTTGTCAATCGTTCGCCATGGAATTATTTGGAATATTATTGGTTTCACTAAAAATAAACTTTATATTTTACAAGACCCACAATCAAATTGGATTATTTTCGTTAATGACTATGACATTGATGATAATCAAACCGAAAAATCGAAAAAAGAAGAACATTCTGATGGACTTTTTGAACTTTAAGTAATAAATAAATTAACTAAGTAATGGCAGAACGGATTGTTGCACTATGAGAATAGGTAATTTTAGGTATCACTAGAGAACGGAAGCACTCATTGTATTTGAACTTTGAATGTTAGATAAAATTTATTTTTATTTGATGTGATAATAGTAAAAGAAAAGTCATCACCAACCCTCTAGCCGGTGATAAATTACGGACTTGATTCAATTTCAAGAACTTAGTTAATTTTTTAAAAGGAAAAATAATGACAGAAGAAGAAATAATGAGAACAAACTCAAAAACAATATTTAAATTTACAAAAAGCATGAGTGGTTTAATTTTAGTTAATTTAAAAGCAAATATTGTTTGTGATTTACAAGGATCTCCTTTGAACGCAGATGTTGCTGGAGGTTCACATAATAGCAAAAGTTTTCTTTTTTACTTTGGAAATTTTCACAACAAAGAAGATTTTAAAGACCAACAAGGGTGTAGTAAATACTTACACGATGGTGGAAATACTGCTGAAGGTCTTTATAATAACCAAAATTATAAAAAATATTTTATGTGGTGGATTGAATGTGATATAGTAAAATTATATTCAAATCAAATATTTCTTTTCGAGGATGATTAGCCCATTTATTTGGGCGTTTTTTATTTAGGAGTGATGATGAAAAATTGTGAAATATGCCGAAGAGAAGGTGATGATAAATATTTTGAAATACATCACTTATCTCCAGGAGATAAAAAAAGTAAATTATCTACATTATGTCAAAGTTGCGGGGACATCGTTCATAAATTATTTACTAATAACAAATTAAGAACAAAATTAAACACAATTGAAAAATTGCTCTTGGAAGGGAAGATTCAAACTTGGATTAAGTTCATTTTTGATAAACCTCTTGATAAAAAAATCCCAATGGCAAAAAAGAAAAGAAAAAAATGACAAATAAACAATTTTCCAATTTAATTAACGGTCAAAGAAGATATTTAAATGATTTAGACAAGAAACAATATTTAAAAGCAATAGAAGATGGGGAAGCAAAAATTGCTTTTGTTAAAGATTATCATTGCAAATTATATGGGATTGGCATAATTTCAATAAAAGAAAATATGAAAAAAAAATTTTTTATGGATTATATAGATATTTATTATAGTTTTAAATTTTCAAGATTATGTAAGTATAACAAAAACGAATTAAACTCAGTCATTGAAATAGAAAATACTTCCACGACTTGGATATTACAAAATGTATAATTAAGTAAAGGAAAACAAAATGGATGAAATATCTACTGAAACAGATATATTTGGAACTAAACGTTGGTATTTGAATGATGAACTTCATCGAGTTGATGGACCAGCTATTGAATGTGCTAATGGGACTAAATATTGGTGTTTGAATGGCAAACTCCATCGAATTGATGGACCAGCTATTGAATGTGCTGATGGAACTAAATTTTGGTATTTGAACGGCAAACATCATAGAGTTGATGGACCAGCTATTGAATGTGCTGATGGAACTAAATCTTGGTATTTGAATAGCATTGAAATATTAGAAAAAGATTTTGTAATTAAAACAAAAGATCCAATTCTTGACGCAATCAATCTTTTGAAAAGCAATGGATATAAAGTTTTTAAAGAAAAAGTCGAACTTGAAGAAGTTTAACTATTGACAAA
>Ga0172379_10002406_pt1 | contig 33225 bp, 35 predicted proteins | sample GrowelOW334metaG_FD_119756 | JGI IMG/M metagenome (GOLD analysis project Ga0172379, IMG submission 119756) | Groundwater microbial communities from an aquifer near a municipal landfill in Southern Ontario, Canada - Groundwater well OW334 metaG | ecosystem: Environmental > Aquatic > Deep...
GAGTGACTGAACTTGTCGTTGACCGCGACGGTGATCGTGTGCCGCCCCGCGTCATAGATACCAGGTGTCCAGGTGAAGTACCCCACGATATCGATAGCCCCGACCGTCGCTCCCGAAGCACTGAAGGAGTCGCTCAGTGTGTAGGTGGGGTCGATAAAGCCCGACGCCGAGGCGGCGAAGCTGACCGAGGTGCCAGGACTGATCGCTCCGATTGGAGAGACGCTCTGTATCTGCAGAGTCCCACCGGCGGCAAGTGCGAGAGAAGGAGCGAATAAAAACCCAGCAACGAGGATTACCATTTTCATACACTTACTATAGCAAGCCAACCCGATTATATTTTATCGAGCGTGGATAGGAGGCCGCTACCGTTATCTCGTTACCGCCCGTACACGAATAATTTTAGTTCTGTGAGTTGCAGGTGCCTGAAATGCCCTCTTTAAAGAAACGCGTACGCCCGAGACAACCTTGGCAAATCGAGTCTGTATCTCTGAAATGAAATATCTTGTTGGTTGGAAAATATAAGCATCTTCAAGATCTAAAAGGAATATCGCCGAGACTATGCCGGTAGCCACACCGACAAACCAGAAAAGCACCACAACGACCACCATTATCGAATACATATCTACAAATGCCGACGGGAGCTTAGTCTTATTACAAACAAAGTAAACGACCACCGGACTTAGGTCCGGTGGCTTTGTGTTTGGCCGAAAATGAACGCGTCTCGGACCGACCTGAGACCTAAGGTGTAGGTGTGGGGCTCGTCACCGGGTTTTGCGGAAGCGTCACATTTATATTCATCCCCGTTGCGGGTACTGCACGGTAATTAAGCCAGAAATAAGCACCGACACCAATGACCACGAGAAGTATCAGGACCGCGACCGCCCAGCCCGCGCCACTGTCGGCACCCTCTGTGGTCGCCGGCGTATTGATTATTGTTGCCATATGAGATCTACTAAAATAGTAATTGTTAACACGACTCTAAAGTGGAGCCGTCTTCGCGAAAGAGGTATTACAAAACGAAGGGAGCTGTAATTATTTCTTTTTGCATACGGCAAACTATTAGTGAGAGCTGCTCGGAGGATGAATTAGATTATTCATTTATATTTCTACAATGGACGATCAACACATGAAAGATGGACAGGCTGATATCGCAGATGAACAGGCAAAAGAGGCAGAAGAAGTAGCAGGAGAAGCTCATAAGTCTGCTGCAGATGCGCACGAGAAGAAGGCCGCAGAAGAAAGCGAGAAGAGCAAATCTCAGTAGCAAATGAAAACACCTCTGTGAGAGGTGTTTTCATTTGCTCCGCTGGATAGAAGATGCGACCTAGTTTTTAACGAACGAAGTGAGTATAAAAACAGAAGCCGTCTAACTAGTTAGGGTCAGACGGTTCTGTTGATACGACAAGCTACTTCGTCGTTAAGAAATTATACCAAGGAAGTTGTTCTGATAACGCATCGCCATTTTCAGCATCTGCGGTTACGGTCTTTTGGCTATTAAACGGAATAAACCCGAACAATTTCCGGCGTTCATTAATTTTCATAGCGTAGACCGCTTTCGAGTCCTCTTCTTTCAATTCAATTGTTGTTGGCGTAATACCAAGCTTTTCTGTCACTTCACTTGCCGACATTTTTACATCCACACCACCTACGCTCAATATATTTTCTTTAATCATAACCTCATCCGTGTTCACTTCCAATCCTTTGTCCCGAATAAGTACTTGGTCTGCAGTGGGTTCAACACTTACTGGTCTATCTCCAACATTGATAAGCATTTTCTTCTCCGTAGTTTTCACGGAGATATCATCGGCTTTAATTTCTCCTCGACTTACGGTTACTTCTTTTACTAATGTATTAAGCTCGCTTACTTCCAGCTCCTTCCTGCTTTTTATGAGGTTAGAAATAAGCCCATCTATTTCATCTCTCAATGTTTTAAGTTCTTGTATTTGTTTTTCTTCTCCTTTTGCGGAGACAGCTTTTTCAAGTCTAGCTTTATAGTAAGTGCCAATCTCTTGTCCTGACTCAATAACTACTGGTTTTACTGTCTCTGCAATAAAGGCTGATCCTGTTATTGTGGCTGACGGCGTAGTTGTCCTGCTTTGAGCACTACACTGTGCTTTTACTTGTTCAATACCGAATGAAAGTTCTTGCAAGATTTTCACAATTTCCTCTCGCAAAAATCCATTCTTTTTTAGCTCATCGTCATTTAAGTCGCTAAGTTTTTTATAATAAGTAATTTTATTTGCCCATTGTGTTACTTCATTACAACGATCCATTGATACGGCAACCGGTTTGTTTCCTGTCACCGTTGGTGAGCCAGTTGGTCGTGTTGGCGCTGGTGCTGGAGTTGAAGCAGTACCATATCCTCCTCCGGACGAAACAATCCCCGATTTTTCTCCATTCGAACAGTGATTTGCACATGCCTCTTTTGCATATTGATTCCATAGATCAGAAGTTTTGCACGAAGATTCTGATGCGCCTAAATTAGTTTCAAAACCGTCATAACATTGAACATGAACATTTTTGTACACTCCTAGACCACACTCATTAGAAACCCCAAAAGAATTCACTCCGCATTTTGTGTTTGGCGAAGTGGTGGTGACGGTTGTTTGTGTAGAAGTAACACCGGGCGTTGTTGATTTTGGTGCTGATGTTGACACCGGTAACTCGGATATCGCAGGTTCTATTGATTTTTCGGGTGTTGCTGTTTGCAGAGGTTGGGATATATAACTATTTGAACAATAGCGATTTGCACAGGCCTCGTTCGCGTACTGGTGCCACACATCGACATCTTTACACGAAGACCCATCCCCTAAAATAGCTTTCTCACCATCAGAACATAGAAAATTGACACTTGTGTACATACCAACGCCACACCCATTTCCAACTCTAAAAGAAATTACTTCGCATTTTGTAGGCGTTTCAGTTGTTTGTGAAGAAGTAACAGTTGTGGCTGGTTGAATTGGCGAGACTTGAATTTCTGAAGTTTGCGCCAGCCCGATAACAGGAAGCATCATTAAACCAACAATAGGTAGGACCGTTGAAATTTTTATATTCATTGTCTGCTAAACGAATGGTACTCCTTGCTAGATTGAACACAATGGGGGGTCATTGCATAACTTGAGATCGGTTCTGATGTCCTATTCGGGGTATGAAAAATAATCTAGTACATAAACCCTAAAACAACTTGCTCCGCGGGTAAGCAGAGCTTGCCCGCGTTCGCCTCGCTCGAAAACAAAAGAGCCCCGGAGGGCTCTTTTGTTCTACTCACTCGGCTCCGCGGGTAGGACCGCGATTACGCTTTTCGAAACTTACAGTTTCAGTACACCTCGCGGATTTTCTGTTCGCTTCGCTCCATAAAATGCTCGCTAGGTCTTCGAATCCTGCACGGAGCCATTTCGATGGCTCCTCCGCGGAGCAAAATGAAAAAGCACCACAAGGGTGCTTTTTCATTTTGCTCCGCTGGATAGAGGATGTTCGAACCTGTTTGGTATAGAAACGAAAAGCCCACGAGAAGCGTGTGGGCTCTCGTGGGTTTGACGAAGAGAGTTGAACTCTCCGTCGGATGGTTGTTATTTCAACAAACGGTCGGGCATGAAAACCTGCCCGTACTCGTCCGGCTGTTTTTTTACTTTGCTACCCTTCGGGATAATGGCGGCGTTGATGCGAATTAGAGTTCCGCGGTCGCCCGTTTTGGGGTCGGACATCCGAACAAACGGCGGCTTCACGAGTAGCAGTTCATCCCCATGTTGGTTTCGGAGCAGAACCATGACGCGCTTATTGCAAAACAAGTCGAGCGTCTTCTGGTCAACTTCTAGGATTTTCCAACTTGCTTTATAGCCGAGGGAAAATGCCCGCGATGCCATATGGTTTTGCATGCTTTGAAATGTCGCCTTAATCATCGGCTGTAGCTTGGGGCAACTCGCTTCTTTTCCTCCTTCTATGGCCTTGCGCACGAGAGTCGTAAACGGGCCGACCCTGAAGCTGTGACCCACCTCCGTGTCCAAGCGTTGCATAGTCTGTGCAGAAGCCTGATTATCCAACATCAACAGCAGGTACAGAACGGATACAAACAAAGGTTTAGTTTTCACGCTGTCTCCTTTCAGAGATAACTTTCGATATCCTGCGGGATGTGCAGGAACAGGTACCCAAGAACAATGATGGCATATATTTATAAGAAAGCAAGTTTGCTCCGCCGAGTGGAGTAAAATAAGGAGAAGGCCGCTGTTCGCTTTCGCTGCGCAGCGGCCCCGATTATCGACGATTTTTTTTGAATATGCTGATGTATGCCTCCCGCTTCTCCTCAATACCGCCACCTTCTTTCTCGACGAATAGAAATGTGGCATCAACGAGAACCTGCGCTCTACGAATAGACATTTCATTTTCCGACGCAGGTGAGAATAGCTGATCAAAAGCCGAAAATCCTCGCCTTTGCAGGGTTGCTTGGATGTCCCTCAAGCGCAAGTCCCTTTCGTGAGCGATGAATGCTTTAACCGCGTGCACATATTGCCCACCCGTAAACGCACTCAGAACTTCTCGTTCAAATTCGTGTGCACGAACTTCTTCATCAACCCATGCGGGATTCAGGAATGTATCTCGCTGTCTTTTCTCTACAACCCTCTTCCGGTCTTTGGATGCGTGGAAGAGTTCGTGCAAAAAGACTCCACAAAACCAAGGTTGAGTCATTGTAAGTGCCGGCACAAGTACAGCCCGCCAAGTAGCATCGTACTGGAAGAGACCTTGAATGCGTCGATGTTGCTGAGCATGCCGTCCGTAGAGTACGAGCTCAAGACCCCCGTGCTGTGCAAGAGCGATTTGCTTTTGCGCTTCACGCTTAGAAGCCATCGTGAGGCGGGTAGCATTACGAACGGGGTCGAAGAACGTGATAAACAACTTCCCGCTGAACTCCTTCTTGAGTTCGGCAACTCGCCGCGAACCAAACACATTGAGACACTGAACTGCCTGTTGATGCATCTTTGCTCCCACGTTCTGTTCATGAGCGAAATCTTCGGATGACGCCGGTTCGTGGGTGATATACCACTCATCGGCGAAAACCGTTCCACCAGTGAATACCAACAGCGCGGTTGTTACTACGGTCAGGATTTTTTTCACAGCAAAGCCCTCCTTGAGCTAATTCGATGAGTTGTACAAACAAGCTTACACAGCTCGCATCAATCTTTCATTTAACATATCAAAATATATCTGTCAAACTTTGTTCCGCTGGGCGGAGGATGTTCGAACCTGTGGGGTATAATTTCCACTATGAACAATATCGAAGTCGAACTGAGAGGCCCCCTTGATGATAAGGGATACTTGGTACTTCAGAAATATCTGGAGGATAAGGGAAAACATACCAGCACGCAGAAGCGCTTGTTCTTCGATTTGTCACAAACAATCGGGATCAACAATCGCACTCTTGATGTAAGAGTAAAGGTAACTAATGGAAAGATTCAGATTGTGACAAAGAGAGGTGAACCTGGCAGTGCGTCTCGAGAAGAAGCAGAAGTGAGTGTTGAGGCGACAAATCTCCACCAGGCACTGCACGTTCTCTCGCTCCTCGGATACCCAAAGGGAGTATATGGCGATAGAAAAATTGAACGGTACACCGTGGGAGAAGTGGAGTTTGCCATTCAGGATGTTCTAACTACAAATGATGAGGAATTGCATAGTCGTTTCTATGAAGCAGAAATAATGTCCCACGCCGATAACAAATCAGAAGCCGAGGGTCAGCTTAGATCGCTACTTACGGAAATAGGGCTACCAGTTTTTGATACCGAGGAATGGAATGAGTATGAAGCCATGATAAACAAAGAGGCGAATGGATGGTTCGATTATTCTTCTACAGATATTTCTCGTTTTGCCAATCCAACAAGTTAAATGAACAGGTTCGAACTTGATACTGTTGGGGCTCCGCTGGGCGGAGGATGTTCGAACCTGTTTGGTATAGAAAAAGAGACACCCGACAGGAGCCGGGCTCTGTCGGGTGTGGATTATTCGGCGAGTACGGTCCGCTCCTCGATAATGTTCAGGAGCCGTTGTTTGTGTTCCACCTTCTCGGATTCCATGAACATGTAGCCGAAACCCTTCAGACTATCGACCTCGCGAAATACGTGTTCAATGCACTCGCGGATCTTCGACTCATTGTGGGCATTGTTCGCCCAGTAGTCCGTGATTAGTTTGGAGAGATTCTGCATAGACCAATGGATCGCGAGTATTATGACGAACACCGTTTGTCCTTGCCCGTCCGCTCTCTTCCCCATATCCCGTCTGATGTCGTTTGCATGCCCATAAATCCAGTCAAAACTCGCACGAATCGCTACTTCTTCAGCACTTAAGGTGGCCATCGCTTTTCTCCTCGTATCAGTGAAGCTGATTAACCGGTGACAGCTTAGTCTATTTTCTTGTATATGACGAATCACTATATCTGTCAACCATTTGCTCCGCGGGTATGTAAGCATACCCCTCGGAGCCTCGCTCGAAAACAAAAAACCCTTCTGTTATTTAAATCTTAACGATACCGCCATGAATTTCGCGGTGGCAGTTGGCGCAGACTAAGACACATTTATCGGCCTCTGCCTTAAGCTTCTCCCACGAACGCGTAAGGCCTCTGACCGACAATCCAAATTCTTTTTGTGTGTGATCAAGATGATGCAAGTCAAATGCGCCCGCATACTTCTTGTATCCGCAAATCGAGCAGACTCCTCCCTTGTGCTCGATAAGCATCTGCTTGAGTTTGCGTCTGCGCTCGGTAACAGCTTTTTTCAAATATTCCGCGCGGTCAGCGTATGTCCTTTTTTCTTTGTGTACCATGGTATACATATCAGTATATACCACCCCAATCCCAATGGATTGCGTATCCCCAGAAAATGAAAACGCCCCGAAGGGCGCTTCCATTTTCGTTCGCTTCAAGATTTCTAAACTTCGCTCCGCGGGTAGGATTCGAACCTACGACCAACTCGTTACATCTTGTCCGCTATTACGAGCGGGATGGACTATATCATCACCGGTTCTCGGTGCGAGGCGCTTCCCATCTCTTTCGAGACAGTACTCCCTTGCGGGATAGTCTCTGAACCTTCCCCGAGATGCCTCGGGGCTTGGCTGCTGATTACCCACGTCTTTCTCGTTTGGGCTTCCAGCAATTCACCTCGTTCTTCATTCTCGAATTCCTTCGAGAAGCTGCCTTTGACAGCGAGCCGCTCTACCACTGAGCTACCGCGGAGCGAAATCTATAAATCTCTTGAATCTTTCAATGGGCCTCTCAGGATACGCTTGAAAACGCGCCCCGAAGGGCGTGTGGGCATTCTAGCGTAAATCGCCCGTGCCGCAAAGCCTCTCTATGAATATTGCACCCGCTCTAAATCAGGCGTATAAAGCGAATGGAACAACTGAACTCAGGCAACCCCTGACTAACTGGACAATCAACCAAGAAAAGGAGATCTGTAATGCCTACACCACTTGAAATCAAGATGCTCAGCGATGCGCTGCGACAAGGAGATTGGGAGATCGAGAACGGGCCAAGATTCGCCAAGATCCTCGACTTCGAGATCAACTACGAAGCCCTCCTGGTCCTCGCTCTAGAGAATAAGGACGGCGAAGAGCAGCAAGTAAAGGGCGGGGTCAAGAAGGTCTCTCTCGAAGGCCGATTCGGCACCAGTCACGCCGAGCCGCGGAGGTTTACTGTCTCGTTCCACGACCCGCACCGTACTCTGCTCCCGCAGGCGCTTGGGGGTGTCGGGTACTGGCGCGTGCTCGAGTCTGGCGACGTCGGCTTGTTGTTTGTGAGGAGCGACGATGCCCCGCCGGGGTGGCCGCTCTACATAAACGGCTACCACCCGTACGGATTCGAAGAGCTCTTGAAGCATGACAAGACCGGTGAGAACCTCCTCAGGACACCGCGCCTTGCACAGCCGAGAGCGCTCAAAGTCGGCGACGTCCTCGCGACAGGCGAGCGAGTGCTGTCTCTACCGCGAGAAGGGGCGAACAGCTCTGTCCTTGTCCACCTGACCGGCGGCCTCGGTGGTCACTGGATCGATATGGCCCCTCGGCTCCCGATTGCGCTCCTCACTGAAGAGGACAACGTTCCTCGGGAGCTCTGGGAACGCCACTAAGTGCCCTGCCCTTGCGGCCACACGAGAGTGTGGCCGCTTTTTTTGTTATCCCCACCTAGGGCCGCGCTCCCCAAGACGCGCCGCGCCTTTAGCGAGACGGCCGAATTGGTAAAGTAGCCTCAAACAACCGGGTTGAAATACCTGACGCGTAGTGCAATGTAGAAGCGGTACACCGCCCAGCCGGTGAGCGCGCCGAGGAGCGCGCCGGCGAGTACGTCGGTCGGCCAATGCACGCCTACGTAGATACGCGAGAGCCCGACAAGCGCGGCAGCGACGAGTGCCACCGTGCCCCACGTTCGGTTGAAGCAATAAATGACCGTCGCGAGTGCGAAAAAGAAGATCGTGTGGCCCGAGGGGAACGACTGGAAGTTTTCTGCAAGCGGAGAATTGATAAGTGGGTGCACGCTGGCGAGCTCGACAAACGGCCGCGGGCGCGGATACGCGAACATGAGCGCGCCCTTCACCACAAGCCGTGCGACAAGCGCTGCGGCAACAGAGAGGACAATCATAATCCGATTCTGCACGCGGCCGTGCATTGGCCAGAAGAAGAAGAGGAGCAGGACCGCTGCCCACACGTATTGGGAATAAGAGGCGAAGAATACGGCGAGCCAGTCACCGACGCTCGAGGAGCCGGCCAGGCCGTAGAGCGCAGAGAACCAGTAAAGGTCGAATGTCATATATGCGATTCAGTATATATTACGCAAAAAAAATTGATTTATCGAATAGTTTGTGGTATTATCAAAAGTAATGAAATTGCCCGATACTGATCGCCTGCGGAGCGAGAAGCTTATCTCTTTCGGAGACTTCTTGAAGTCGTACAACGAGGGCCTCCCTGCTGAGTTCCCTCGCGCATCGCTTGCGCTCCTGCGCGAGTTCCGCAAGCTGCACGCGACCCTCTTTAAGAACGACAACCTATGGTCGCTCGACCAGCACCGCAAGAAGGTGATGGACTGGCTCACGGCGCGAACGCGCGTGTCATAGCCTCAGCATTGTTCTCTTCTTGAGAGAAAGCCTTTATACTGCGAGGCACTCTGATACTATGCACGAATCTTCTCCTCCGTACCCGCCAATCGTCCTCGCTGTTCTCGGCATTGCGCTCCTCTGCGGCATACTCCTCTTCGTACAAGACACACAACGCCCGCGAGAGAGTCTCTCTTCTCTCAGCAGCCTGACACTCCACACTGAAAGGCCTCCGGCCTTTGCCGCGGCCGCTCCCGATGTCGCCTCTTCGACCGAGAAGGTGCGCATACCGATACTGGCCTACCATATCGTCCGCCCCAGCTACCCGAGCGACGACCGTGCGGTACGGGACCTCGCCCAGACACCCGAGGTGTTTGATGCGCAGATGCAGTACCTCGCCGATGCGGGGTATCACGTTATATCATTTGGTGAACTCGAGAACTACCTCAAGAGCGGCAAGCCCCTGCCCAAGAACCCGATACTCATCACGCTTGACGACGGATGGAGCAATCAATACACCTACGCATTCCCTATTTTGAAGAAGTACCACTACCCGGCAACCTTCTTCGTGTTCACCAACTCGATCGGGACACGCGGCTTTCTCACCTGGGACAACCTGCGCACGCTCCACAACGCGGGCATGACGATCGGCTCACACACGCGCTCGCACCCCTTCCTCACCAAGGTCACGAACCCGGCTGCCTTGTGGGACGAGATCGACGGCAGCAAACAGAAGATCGAGAAGGAGCTCGGCATCACCGTGCACGAATTCGCCTACCCCTTCGGGATGTACGACCCGGCGATCGTCGAGCTAGTGAAGAAGGCGGGCTACACCTCTGCGCGCGGCGACTACTACGCTGGCGGCAAGCAGTCGGTAAGCCTTTTATACGAACTCAATGCGCTGAATGCACCGATCACGACTACTCTCTTCGCGAAGATGTTCCCGCCGCGGTAGTTGACAAAAAAGAGTCAATCTGCTATTCTGTATCAATCAACCAGCGCTGGATCCAGAGAAGTGGGATCGAGCTTCTATCTTCGGCTACTGATTTGATACTATTAGTCACACACAATCTAGTCTCGCAGTATGCAAAACGGAACAGTAATCAAGAAGAACGACAAAGGCTTCGGCTTCATCAAGGTTGATGGTGCCCAGGCTGGCGCGAAGGATCTTTTCTTCCATTCCAACGAGCTCAAGAACATTTCGTTCGACGAGCTCCAGGAAAACGACAAGGTCACCTTTGAGATCGGCGACAGCCCGAAGGGCCCGAACGCTCTCAACGTCAGCAAGATCTAACTCACGTTAGGTTACGCAAATGAAAACGTCCCGCTTTTAGCGGGGCGTTTTTATTTGCGGCACGATGCACAGCGGCAACCGTGCGGCTTGATGTGCTCGTTGACGTACTCCTCACCATAGTCGTAGGTGAACTCATCGCCCGGTTTAATACCCTTTATCGCGTCGATAAAGATGCGCCCACGCTCTATCTCTGGTTCGCAGTTGGGCTTGCACGAGTGGTTGATGTAACGCGCGATATTCTTGCGTGTCGTGCCGTCGATCGTCTTGCGCTTGTTCACCTCGAAGAGGTACTTGCTGCGGCTCGTGTACTCTTCAGCGAGCGATATCGTCCGCCCGAAGTACTCGATGATACGGTCCCCTTTTTTATACGCGCGTGTCGCGAAGAGGCCGAGTCCGGCACTCGACCGCCCTACCCGAACACCGTCGGGATAATTGGATTTTTTTGTTCGCATAACGTTATACTAGATATATCATGTCTTCTAACTTCGTGCCAAATAAGGGTAAGGACCTCGACGCCGTCGCGCTCGGCACTCGCTACCTGCGGCTCCCCGTGAAGACGCGACTTATCGAGCACGGCGACGACCTGCTCAAGCTTCTCGAAGAGTACGTCGCGCCTCATCTCGACAAGGGGGACCTACTCTTTATCAGCGAGAAGGTCGTCTGTGTGACCCAGGGCCGCATGGTCTTGATCAAGGACGTCGTGACCTCGACGCTCGCCCGTCTGCTCGCGAAGCGGGTGCGCAATCATGTCGGCACGCCACAGTTCCGCGGCCTTGGGCACGGTACGGCACCCGCGATGCAGCTCCTCATCGAAGAGGCCGGAGTGCTGAGAGTCCTCTTCGCAGCTATGGTCGCTGCAGTCACCCGCCCGCTCGGCATCAAAGGCGCCTTCTACTATCTCGTCGGCAAGCAGGCCAAGTCGATCGACTGCCCGATGTCGTGGACGCTCGCACCCTACACCGAGTACGCCAAGAAGGCGCCGCTTGCGCCCGACAACGTCGCGCTCAATATCAAAGACCGGTTCGGCGTCGAGACGATTATCGTCGACGCAAACTACCGTGGCGCCTTCTCACTCGGTAAATCTTCTTCGGCTATCTCTGAGAAGTTTATCCGCGAGGTCCTCCGCGACAACCCTGCCGGCCAAGACAGCGAGATGACCCCCTTCTTCATCATCCGCAAAGCGGTTGTTTAAGTGCGCTGGTCGGACTTCGTCCATTCGACGAGCTGTCCGGCGGCAAGCTCCATATCGTCTGCCTTGCGCACGTAACGCCAATTCCCTTTCGGTACGAAGAAATAATGTCTGCGCTCACTGAGCGCGTCGGCGACGTTCCATAACTCTTTTTCTGCCGTGATCCACTCCGTGCCGAAACGGCGCATGTCGAGCGGCTTGCTGTAACACTCGAGTATCTTCTCCCGTGTCTCGTTCACGAACCATTCGTGGAAATAAGAGAGTGCGAGCTCGCGCGGCGTCCGGTAGATCGGGTCGCGAAAGCGGAGCACTGAGTGGTTGGTCTTGCTGATCGCACCCCAACGGCCACCGCGCCTGTAGAGCGCGACCACGTGGTCTGAGTCTCCCTTTCCCATCTTCGGCGAGAGATTCATGATGAGGGGCGGCTCGCCCGCCACCCAGAGTGCGGCTGCAGCGAGCATCGCACCCTCTATGCAGTGCGCCCTCTTCTCTTCGAGGACGCGGCGAGGCGAGGCGTGCGTGTCACCCTTCTTCTCGAAGTTAAAGGCGAGTGTGTCGAGGAAGTCCTGGATCTTGATTGGCGTATTAATCCGCGCGAGCGCGCGATACGCCTCTTTCGTGAGTCCCGACTCCGCTTGTGTCAGCCGCTTCATACGATAAGCATACCGCATACAAAAATGCGCGGCGCCCCAAGGGGGCGCCGCGCATTTTTGTCGGTAACTTATTTATTGAGCGCGAGCTCTTTAGCACCATTGCTCACGAGCTTCGCGAGCTCTCCTTGCGTCTTCGGGATGTGATTGATATCGACATACCCCACGACGCGGTAGGTAGCACCCTTGCAGATGCCGAGCACCTGCGCAGCGTTCTGCATCCCGGCGTCGGCCGTCTTGTACTCGGCGTTCGTATCGAGGAGCACGTCGATGCGGTTCTTGAACTTCGCATTCATCGTGTCTTCGATGACGCGATACCCGATCTTGTGCGCGACGACGCTGTAGCCGCACGAGTCTCCTGAAGAGATATCCGCGCCCTCGATCTCGATGATGGTACCGAAAGGCAGCTCATCACCAAGGTCTTGGGAGCGCGCGGCGACCACCTCGGGGTTCGAGTACGCGCCACTGGCGGTCTCAAACGGGTTGCCGTCGGTCTGCTCGGGGACCGCATTATAGGCGGTAAGCGTCACGGTGTAGCCCGGTGCGGGCTCGGCGGGTTTGGCGGGCAGCCTATTGCTGCCGGACAAAAACAAAAACCCCATAAGGGCTGTAAAGATGGTCATTGGTTGTAGTTACCGAAATAGCTAGCAGCTACCTCGTTACTTGCTATACTAGCACATTGACAATCCCTTGTCAATAGGTAGAGTCACGCCGTGCTACCATAGGGAGAAGCCTCCCGTATGCGCTACGTAAACGCCACGACCCTCATACTCCCCGGCGTAGTCGCCCTTCTCCTTGTAGGAGGGCTCTCTTTCGCCCTCCCTGCCCTCTACCTCGTCGCGATTGGTATCGGGATTATCCAGATATGTGTGGTCGCCTTTCAAGAGATCCGCTCCGGCAACAACTCGCTCGACTATATCGCCCTTCTCGCGCTCATGCTTGCCGCTCTCACGCACGAGTATCTCGCCGGAGCGGTTATCGCCTTCATGTACACCGGCGGCGAAGCGCTCGAGGCCTACGCCACCCGCCGCGCTGAAGCCTCTCTCGCTGCCCTGCTCTCGCGCCTCCCCAAGAACGCCCTGGTGAAGACTCCCGCAGGGACAGAGGAGATGCCGCTTGCGAGCGTCGCGACTGGTGCGACGATTATCGTCCGTGGTGGCGAGCTCGTGCCGCTCGACGGTCTTCTTATCTCCCTGCACGCAGTCCTCAACCTCGCAAACCTCACGGGCGAACCCTTGCCCGAGACCATCGCCGAGGGAGCGGTCGTGAAGAGCGGGAGTGTAAACGCGGGCGAGGCGTTCGAGCTCCTCGTCTCGGGCACGCTCGCGACCTCAACCTACGCCAAGATTGTCGACTTGGTTAAAAATGCGCAGCTGAACCAGGCACCCTTCGTGCGCCTCACCACTGCAGCGAACCTGCCCTTCACTATTCTGACGCTTCTCATCTCGGGCGGCACGTACCTCTTCACCGGCGACCTGATGCGCGTACTCGCGGTGCTCGTTATCGCGACTCCTTGCCCGCTTATCATCGCGGCGCCGGTCGCCTTTATCGGCGGACTCTCGCGCGCAGCGAGTCGGAACATAATCGTGAAGACTCCTGCAGCGCTTGAGTCGATTGCGACCATTACGACGATCTTCTTCGATAAGACCGGGACGCTCACCCTCGGCGCTCCCGAGCTCGTCGGTATCACCCCGCTCGACACCAGGGTAAGCGAGGTGCAGGCGCTCTCGCTCGCTGCCGCACTCGAGTTCCACTCGATCCACCCGCTCGCGCACGCGATCACTGCTGCCGCAAAGAAGCGCAACTTCACTCCCTCACCTGCAAAGGACGTGAAAGAGATTACCGGCACCGGTGTCAGCGGCAAAATTGACGGACACTCAGTGTCGATCAGCCAGGCACCGGCGATACACCATCAAGCAGGCGGCATCTCGCTCCTCCTTATCGAAGACGGAAACGAGATTGCCGTCTTCCACCTCGCTGACCGACTTAAAGAAAATGCAAAGAAGATCCTTACCGGACTCACCAAGTCCGGCTACACAATTGCCGTCCTCACCGGCGACCGTAAGGAGCACGCCGAAGCGATATTCGCCGGACTTTCGCTTACGATCTGTGCCGACTGCACACCAGAAGAGAAGTATCGCCTGGTCGACGAGGCGAAGAAGCGCGGCGAGAAGGTCGCGATGATTGGCGACGGCCTCAACGATGCTCCGGCACTTGCAAAGGCAGACATCGGGATCGTCTTCTCGGGTACTGAGAACAGCGCCTCGATTGAGGCGGCCGATGTTGCGATTCTCGGACACGACCTCTCGCTTATCAGTGAGCTCTTCGCCCTCTCCAAACGCTCGGTGCGAATCGCGCGCGAGAGCGTCTACACCGGCATCGGTCTCTCGACCGTTGGGATGCTCACTGCGGCAAGCGGTGCGCTCGTGCCCGTCGAGGGCGCTTTGATACAAGAAGGTATCGACGTCGCCGTGATCGTAAACGCGCTTCGCGCTGCCTTCAAACCACGCGTTTAATATAAAAACGACCGCGCATACGCGCGGTCGAAGAGTGTCGCACAGGCGCTGATTACTTTTCAAGTACCGACAACAGGTCTGTCGGAGGAGTCTTTGCGGAGAGCTCCTTCTTGCGATCGAGCACGCCGAGATACAGCCCGATATACGGACGGCATTCGTCGGGACCGAACACGACGACCTGGATCGTCCCGTCCTTCTCCCTGAACTGGTCGAGGGTGCCGGCGCTCTTGTGCCCTTTGAGGAAGCTGAGTGCACCGGCGAAGGCAAGACCGAAGCTCGGTCCCAACTTCTGCAGCACGAACGGCCACGTGAGGAAGCTACCATAAAACGCCGCGTGCCGCGTGCCGAACTGGATGACCTCTTCGCCGAACACAGCACTCCACTGTTGCCGGATATCCTTCTTGACGCTACTGAGTGTGCGCGCTCCGGGTATCTCGTGCCCCTCGGCGCACAACACAGGGTAGACCAGCGTCTTGAAGCCGCATTCGTAGGCGTGCATCGCGAGCCCCATACTCGTCCCCATCGTGCCGCTTGGGACAAAGAGCAGCGAGATATCTTTCTGCTGCTTCCACAACTGCGGCGCGAGGTAGCGAGCATGCGCCTGCGGATTCCAGATCCCGTCGTACTGACACGGGTTGTAGCAGTTTGGTTCCTGACCGAGCCGACGGGCATATTCGACCGTCGTCTCGTTTTCATCAGAGAGCAGTTGCAGACGCGTGCGACGCCCAAGAACTCGTATCGCATTGATCTTTTCTTGCGCGACGTCGATAGACATAACCGCCGTGAAGGAAAGGTCGAGCGCGTTAGCTATTGCAGCCATGCCGTCTCCCGTGTTGCCGCTTGTCGCTTCGACGATCTTTGTATCGGGAGTGATGTAACCCCTCTCGATGCCGTCTCGTATGCCTTCGTAGGCGACAATCCACTTACTGTGCGGCGCTTCGCCGGGGACACCGGCAGCCTTGATTACTACACCGTCACTTGCAAACGGGTTGAGCCACGAGGGAAATTCTGGAGAGATATGCACCAAACGCATGTTCGATGGATCAGGAATCCTTCGAGAGAAGCGGTCCATCAGCTCTCGGTTCGCTTTCATTTTTCGTTCTCCTTAGAAAGTAGAAAAGCCAGGCGCCCTCTCGTTACAAAGGGCTTCTGGTAAGACACTACTCCTAAATCATTCGGGGCGCCAACCTTTCTTGACCTTGGTTATCTTGTTCTTTCCGTCCATGAAAACAACAGTCGGGCTCATCTTCGCCGCCTCTGCCGGCGTAACCCACGCTTCGCCAAGAATCACGACGATATCGCCCTTCTGGAAGAGTCGTGCCGGCGGGCCGTTGAGGATTATCTCGCCCTTTCCTTTCTTCCCTTTCAAGATGTAGGTGCGCCACGAGACGGCGTTTGAGGCGTTGTTTATCGTCACCATCTGCCCTGGGACAAGGCCAGCTGCAGTCAGGAGCGCTTCGTCAATCGTAATCGAGCCGACATAACCGAGGTCGGCGTCGGTGACCGTCGCGCGATGGAGCTTGGCGATACAGACATTTACTAACATATCGGTGAATATATCACGCCCTGATACGGCGTGCGAGTGGTATTGTAAAGGTGTTCACTTTCTATGAGCTTTTTCTTCTGGGCGAACATCATCGCACTGCTCTTTTCTTTCTTCGTTATCGGAGCGGTTCTTGGTGCCGCCTTCTCGAGACCGATACGAGAGAAGCTTGTCGATCTCTTGCGACTCGAGCATCTCCAGCGTCTTTTACTTAATAAGTCCTTACACAACCCCATCCTCAAGCCGGGTACGAACCCGTGGACCGCTGAGGCAGTGATGAACCCCGCGGCCGCCGTGATCGGCGGCCGCACGCACCTCGTCTACCGCGCAATCGGCGTCGACGGCGTCTCACGACTCGGCTACGCGAGCAGTCCCGACGGGATCCACTTCGACAAACGCCTGCCCTACCCTGTCTACGTCGCACAGAAGCCGCGCAACCTCCCCGGCCACGCCCGCCGCTACTCGCCCGTACTCTACCCCTCAGGCGGCAGCTGGGGCGGCTGCGAAGACCCGCGCATGGTGCTCATCGACGGCCGCGTGTACGTCACCTTCAATATGTTCGACGGGTGGGACTTTATCCGCGTCGCTGCAATCTCGATTGCTGAAGAAGACTTCATGTCAGGGCAATTCTGGAAGTGGGACGGGCCGCACATCCTCTCGCAGCCACAGCAGATTCACAAGAACTGGGTGCTCTTCCCGGAGAAGATTAACGGCAAATATGCGATCCTCCACAGCGTCATACCCAAGATCGATATCGCCTACCGCGACTCAATCGAAGATATCGGCACGAACGAACCCTTCATCGCGAGCTGGGCAGGGCCGCGCGGCAGCCTCCCCGCACGCGAAGACGTATGGGACAACTTCGTCCGCGGCGCGGGCCCGCCACCGGTGAGGACTGACCGCGGCTGGCTACTCCTCTACCACGCAATCGACGAGCGCGACCCCGGGCGCTACAAGCTCGGCGCGATGCTGCTCGACCTCGTCGACCCGACGAAAGTGCTGTATCGCGCCGCGGCACCTATTCTTTCTCCCGACGAGCCCTACGAGAACCACGGCAAGCCGGGCATCGTCTACGCCTGCGGCGCGGTGGTACGCGGCGAGACCCTCTATGTCTACTACGGTGGTGCCGACAAGGTGATCTGTGTCGCGACCGCGCCCCTTAATGAGTTCCTCGATGCGCTCGTCGCAGGCAGTCAGCCCTCGCTTGCCACCATGACCCCCGCGCGAGCCGACTAACCTATGTTTGTCCTCCGCCGAGAACCGCATAACCCAATACTCTCGCCCCGACACGAGCACCCGTGGGAGACGCTCGCGACTTTCAACCCCTCAGTGATCCGCGAGAGTAACGGATGGCGTATGTACTACCGCGCGCTCTCTAACCCAGCCGCGCTCGTCTCCCCGTATGCCGGACAATCGACCATCGGCGAAGCTTTTTCAGAAGACGGAGTCCATTTCAGTGAACGACGACAGATCCTCATGCCCGAGGAGTCGTGGGAGGCATTCGGCTGCGAAGACCCGCGTGCAACTATCTTCGAGGGTGCGACCTACCTCTCCTACACCGCACTCGGCGGCTACCCTTTCAACAAAGACAACATCAAGGTCGGTATCGCTGTCGCAAGAGACGGAAAGAACTTCACCGAACGGCACCTCGTGACACCCTTCAACGCAAAGGCGTTCGCCCTCTTCCCCGAGCGCGTAGGCGGGAAGGTCGTCGCGATGCTCTCGATCCACACCGACGAACCGCCGACCGAGATCTGTCTCGTCTACGCCGACCGTGTCGAGGACTTCTGGTCACCAAGCTTCTGGGAGACGTGGTACACCGACTGGCAGTCGCACAAGATAGCGATGCGGCGGAGCGATGGTGACCAGGTCGAGGTCGGCAGCGTGCCGGTACTCACCCAGCACGGCTGGCTCATCTTCTATTCGTATATCGAAAATTATTTTAACGAGCGCGAACGCGTCTTCTCAATCGAGGCAGCACTCCTCGACCGCAATGATCCGTCAAAGGTGATCAGTCGCACCGAATCTATCATGGTCCCTGAAGAGATCTACGAAGAGTACGGGATTGCGCCCATGATTGTCTTCCCCACTGCTGCAACTATTGGCGACAATGGCAACTTAGATATCTGGTACGGCGCAGCCGACACCGTCTGTGCGAAAGCATCGGTGAAGCTCCACGACCTGATGCGCGCTCTAAACCCTGAACGGCCGGCACGCACCTTCAACCGTGCTCCGCAAAACCCGATCCTCGCGCCGCAAGGGACCGGCTTTGAGAGTCGCGACGTCTTCAACCCAGCCGCGATCGACATCAACGGCTCGATCTACATCCTCTACCGCGCAATGGACAACGCGAACACCTCGACAATCGGACTCGCTGTATCGAAGGACGGCGTCACGATCGACGAACGCCTGCCCGAGCCGATCTATGTGCCGCGAGAGGAGTTCGAACAGAAGCGAGGAGGTCCGACCGGCAACTCTGGCTGCGAAGACCCGCGCATCGTGCGGATCGGTGATACTCTCCACATGACCTACACCGCATACGATGGCGCGCATGCGCCTGCGGGCGCCGTCTCGTCGATCAGCGTCGACGACTTCCTCGCGCGACGCTGGGAGAAATGGAGCATGCCTTACCTCCTCACCCCCGACGGAGTCGACGACAAGGACCTGGCTCTCCTGCCCGAGAAGGTCGACGGCAATTATCTGCTCTACCACCGCGTGCACAACCTCTTCTGCGCCGACCTCCTCCCCGACCTCAGCTCAGGCAAGCGTGTGAGCCGCTGTATCGAGATCATGGGCCCGCGAAACGGGATGTGGGACGGGACGAAGATCGGCAGCGCCGCACCGCCGATCAAGGTCGGCGACACGTGGCTCATGATCTATCACGGCGTCTCGCGCCACGGCACCTACCGCCTTGGCGCCGCGCTTCTCGACGCCTCGGGTATCGGTGTCCTCGCACGCACCGCTGATGCGATCTTCGAGCCGCTCGAGCAATATGAAAAAGAAGGCGAGGTGCCCAACATCGTCTTCTCGTGCGGCGCAGTCGTGCGCGGTGACACGCTCTTTCTCTATTACGGCGGCGCCGACCGGGTGATCGGCGTCGCGACTGCCTCGCTCTCGCACATCCTCGACGCGCTATCATAAAATGAGAACGAGAACATACACCGAGAAGTACGTGCCGAGACGCAACGGGGTGAGGTGCGAGCGAGGGTGTACATCGAGAAGTACGTGTCGGAGCGCGACGGCGCGAGACACAGCAAATTTTCAGCCAGAAAATTATGCGTGTACTTCGCAGATGCTCACCGAGCGAGCAGTCATGCAGCGAGCAATCATATATGTATAAACTCATCATCTTCGACCTCGACGGCACGCTCGCAGAGAGCAAGCAGCCCCTCACCCACGAGATGGCGCTCGCCCTCACCAAGCTCCTCTCCCACACGCGCGTCGCCGTTATCTCTGGCGGCGCCTTCTCCCAATTCTTAAAGCAAGTCGTCGCGCAGCTCCCCGTCGACGCGCAGCTCGCGCACCTCTCTCTGCTCCCCACCTCGGGCGCCGCGCTTTACGAATTCGAGCATGACGATTGGAAAAAGATTTACGAAGAACGCCTGACTGAAAGAGAGAAGGATACAATCGAAGCCGCTCTGCGCGCAGCCGGAGAAGAGACCGGCCTTATCGACTTCTCGAAGAAGGCGCACGGAGAGCGCATCGAGTATCGCGGCGGCCAAGTGACGCTCTCGGCGCTCGGACAAGAGGCGCCAATCGCTCTGAAGAAGGCGTGGGACCCGAAGCACGAGAAGCGCCTTATGCTCCGCGACGCGGTCGTCGCACGACTGCGCGGATTCTCGGTCAGCGTCGGCGGCGCGACCTCGATCGACGTGACTAAGAGCGGCATCGACAAGGCGTACGGTATCCAGAAGCTCTGCGAGCGTTTACATATCCCCGAATCAAAGGCGCTCTACGTCGGCGACGAGCTCGGCACAGGCGGCAACGACGAGGCGGTGTACAAGACCGCTGTCACCACCTGTGTAGTCGAAAACCCCTCTGACACGTTGCGTACGATTAAAACTCTCCTCTCTGCTGTTTGAAGCGAGGTCTGAATTCCCTACTTCCGCATAAGGCGCACGAGGCGGATAGTCTCAAAAGAGTGGCGACCGTTCAGGGCGTGAAAGATCGGCGAGAGCTTATCGCCCTTCACGGTAGTGAGCGCCTCGTGTATCTCGTCGACGATATCAATCGGCACAAGATGGGCGAAGTCGGTTCGGGAGAGCTTGCCGAGCTCTGCGAGCTCTTCGAGGTGGTGCACGATAGTCGAGGCCACGAGCCCGCGCGCTTTCGCAACCTCCTTGAGTGATTTCCCATCGCGTGCGGCTTGGAGCGTTTCTGCGAGTCTGCCCGGCAATCCCACAGTTTTTGTATTCTTCTTCCTACCCCCTGCATTCTCCATCCACGCTCCGCCGAGCGCCTTCACGAACTTCTTCTGCATATCGGCCGCCTCCTTCTCGGGCATCTGCGCGAACGCGTCCCGCGCCGCCTCAGAGGCGGCGCGAAAGTCTCTGTCCTTTTCTAATATCTCCGGGTGCACCTCGAGTGCGCGCTGGTTGAGGCCCGTGAGGTACACGCCCGAGAGTCTGCGCACGCGCGAGAGCGCGACGTACCCTTGTCCATATTCAAATGCCTTTGAGAGATCCATAATCGCCGCGTCCATGCTCATCCCCTGACTCTTGTGCACCGTCATCGCATAGGCAAGCCGCAGCGGGATCTGGGCGACGCTCGCCTTCACCTTGCCCTGCTCTTCGAGATTCCACTCCATCGGCTCGGTCGTGATCCGCAGGCCCTCCTTCGTCTTCACAATCGGCATACCGTCTGCTCCCCAACCGCTTACCACCCCGAGCGTGCCGTTCACAAACCGACCCTGCGGCGAGTTCTTGGTGAACATCACCGCCGCGCCTTCCTTGAGCTCTAGGGTCTCCGGCGAGAGGCAGCCGCGCTTGAGACCCTCGACGAGCGAGTCTTTGCCCTTGGCACTCATCGTAAACTTCTTCGAGGCTCCTTTGAGCTTTGCGAGCTCGCCCGCGTTGATCCGGTCGACGTCGGCATTGTGCGAGAAGAGCTTGGGCGCGTCTGCGGGGAGATCTGCAGGCTCTGTGTGCCGCCGCATTAGTTCTTCATGATGAAGCTCTTCGACTTCGCCCGAGCGTATCGCCGAGAGCACGTCGAGAAAGCTGCTGTCGTCTTGTCGGTATTGCTCGGTGAGGTAACAGGTGATCAGGTTCAAGTCGCGCCACGCGTGAGAGGTGTAGGCGAAGCCGACATTGGAGCCGCGCGAGATTGGCGGCAGTTGGAAGAAGTCCCCCACGAGGATCACGGTGAGCCCGCCAAAGGGCAACTCAGAGCGTCGCACCTCGCGGCAGACCGCGTCTGCCATCTCGAAGGTGTTTGCCGAGAGCATCGAGATCTCTTCGATGATTAGCACCTTCGCCTTCGCGATGCGCTTCGCGATATGCTCCTTGCTCGCGATGCGGTCAACGTCGGCCTTCGAGAGCGACTCGCTGATACCGATACCACTCCACGAGTGGAGCGTCATACCACCGACGTGCGTCGCGGCGATACCGGTCGCTGCGGTGACCGAGGGCTCGATACCTGAGGCGCGGAGCCAACTCACGAACTCGTTTACCGTATGCGTCTTACCGCTCCCCGGCTCGCCGGTGAGGAATACGTTCGCACCTGTCTTGAGAATCGTAAGCGCCTCGCCTTGTGTCATCCAGACACTCTATCAGACTCGACTAGGGCTTCACCACGAACCAGACCCCGCCCACGTTCTGTCCGGTGGTATCACCCGGCTTCGTGTCGTTCACCCAGAAGTAGAGGGGTACGCCCTTATACGCGAGCTGCTTGCTCCCGTCGGTGCGGGTGACGGTCGTCAGCGCTCCCGCGACACCCGTGCCCGCAACAAGCGGCTCTGCGGCAGTAGAGAGATACGGCGGCCATGCAGTTGCGCAGCTGTTATAACAGTTCGAGACGTCCTTCGTATCCTTCGTATAGAGATACAGTGTCATACCGTTTGCAGCGACCAGATAGTCGCCGAGGGCTGCACTCTTCGCAAGCGTGAGCACAGGTGCGGCAGCTTGCTGTCCGGTGTCCGTCTGCCCTGTCGCCCCCTGGATCCCGAGCGACGTCGACGGCGTGGCAGAGGACGACACGCTCGATTGCGGCATCATGAGATACCACGCGCCGAGGAGTACGGCGATGATGATGACGATCCACACGATAGTCGAAGTTCTCATAGGTAATGATGATGAATAAGCCTCTCAGGCTTCATCATGCGCGCTTGTGTATGAAGATGTAATGAAGCTAGCGGATGCCGGTGTCGCAAGAGATGGTGGCGGGAGTGTACCCGGTCGGGTTGACCGTGACGTCAACCGTGCTGCAGCGCGGGAGCACACTGCCGCCTGCGGCAGTAAGCGTATAGAGCCCTGGCGGGAGGGAGAACTCGAACACGCCGCTTGCATCTGACTCTCCCGTCGCGAAGGTAGCGCTTGATCCTGCGCGCCGCACGACTATCGTTGTCGCGTACGGCTTGTCCGCACAGGCAGGATCGGGCGGATCGCGCATCACCGGACACGAGGGCCCAAGCGAGACACTCCCACGTACGCCAGAGGTATAGGGCAAGATGCTGCCGCCACCACCGCTCGTCGTACTGGTCGCACTCGGGCACTCGGCGAATTCACAATTCGGCCCTGTGCGGCCGACCGCAGAGCCGTCTGGGCAAATCTTCGCCTCCATCGTGCAGGCTCCGTCGCCCTTAGTCGGAGCTACCGCAGTACGCGTCGTCACCACCCAAAATCCAGCGAGGACACACACAATGAAGACAGTAAGAATGACTGCATTTCTTTTCATCCCTCTAGCATAGCAGTTTATCTCGCAGTCCAAAACGTGTCATAAAAGCGCACTCCATACGACATCACGTATAGGTCGCGCAAGGGGCGCGCCTGATGTGCTCAAACGTTTCTAGCGTACCGTATATAAACGCTGAACCCGGTCGTACTATCGGATAGTGCTACCGGCAGACGGAACGTCCTCGGAGGGCGTTTTCGTTTTTTGTACTGCTATACTGGGGCGCATATGACTACTGATGAGTTGAAGAAGGCGCTTACGGGCGCGATACGGGGCGAGGTGAGTGATGATCCTGAAGTACGCAAGAAGTTGAGCCGAGACACTTCTCTCTTTACCCGGATGCCAGAGCTCGTCGTCTATCCAAAAGACGCCGACGACGTGAGCGCACTTGTGAAGGAGGCAGAGCGCGCCCGTGCCGCTGGCGCAGACGTCTCTCTCACCGGGCGTTCAGCAGGGACCGACATGTCGGGCGGCCCGCTCACGACAAGCGTCGTCGTATCCTTCACTGAGCACATGAACCATGTGCTCGAGGTTGTTGCCCTCGAGACCTCCCAGGACGAGATTGCCGGATACGCAATCTCAGAACCAGGTGTGTATTATCGAGACTTTGAGAAGGCAACTCTCGAGAAGGGTCTGCTCATGCCCTCGTACCCCGCGAGCCGCGAGATCGCCGCCATGGGCGGCATCGTCTCGAACAACGCCGGCGGCGAACGAACGCTCCGGTACGGCAAGACCGAGAAGTATGTCGAGTCGGTGGACGCAGTCCTCTCTGACGGCTCGCAGGTCACCTTCAAGGCACTCGCGCCGACAGAGCTCGAAGAGAAGAAGCAGCTCCAGACACTTGAAGGCGCTATCTATCGCGAGATGGATACGCTCCTCACCGAGAACGCCGCACTCATCGAAGAGAGGCGACCCAAGGTGTCGAAGAACTCTGCCGGTTATGCGCTCTGGAGTATCCGCGATACGCAGAAAGATACCTTTAACCTCGCGAAGCTTATCTGCGGTTCTCAGGGCACACTCGCGCTCTGGACGAGTGCGAAGCTCGCCCTCGTCGCGCCGAAGGAGCATCGCGCCATGCTGGTCATCTTCCTCTCCAATCTCGAACTCTTGCCTGAGATAGTGCAGCGCGTGCTCAAAGAGAACCCTGAGTCGTTCGAGAGCTACGACGACCACACCTTCGAGCTTGCCGTGAAGTTTATGCCGCAAATGCTCCTGCAGATGGGCTTGGTAAAGGCTGCTCGACTCGGGATTGACTTTATCCCCGAAGCGCTCATGGTCGCGACCGGTGGCGTACCCAAGCTTATCCTTATGGCAGAGTTTGCCGAGGACACGATCGAAGCCGCCGACGCGAGAGCGGTAGCGGCAAAAGAGGCTCTTGCCGATCTCAACCTGCAGACCAAGATAGAGAAGGACGAGAAGGAGTCAGAGAAATATTGGATCGTACGCCGCGAGAGCTTCAATCTCTTGCGTAAGAATCTCCACGGTCTCCAGTCCTCGCCCTTTATCGACGACTTCGTGGTGCCGCCTGCGAGCTACCCGACCTTCTTGCCCAAGCTCTCTGCGCTCCTCGACGAGTACAAGGCAAACATGATCTACACCGTCGCGGGCCATATCGGCAACGGCAACATCCACATTATCCCGCTCATGGACCTTACCAAGGAGGAGAACCGCCAAGTTATCCTCGATCTCGCGCCGAGAGTCTACGAGCTCGTCATCCGCGTGGGCGGTACCACAACCGGTGAGCACAACGACGGTATCGTCCGCACCCCCTACCTGCCGATGCTCTTCGGTGCGGAGATGGTTGCCCTCTTCGAGAGAACGAAAAAAGCCTTTGATCCGCACAGCATCTTCAACCCCGGCAAGAAGGTGGGAGGCACCTTTGCCGACCTTAAGAGAGACTTAATGAAGCCTGCGGTACAGTCTTAACTTGGTATACTGATACACATGAAGCGCACCTTTGCCGTCATTATCGTTACCTTACTCGCCATCAGCATGATCGGGATGTTCTTTCCTGCTCTTGTCACCGGCGGATTCTAACATTACATTATTCACGCGAGCGTAACGCTTCGACGGGTATGAAAAAAACTCTGCTCTCACGAGCACGGGCGATTTCTGCAGAAACGTATCGGTACCTTGTGGCCGATCTGTTAGTGTTGCTCATGTTCTACAGCATCGGCCTGAACAACTATCCGCTCTCGTGCAGCCTGGCCGAACTCTTCAGTATCGTACTGATGATGATCGTCTCGGCGATTGTCTGGAATGCGCGAGACTATATACAGAATAATTATCTGCTCTTCCTCGGTATCGCCCTCGTCTTTGTCGCTTTCATCGATCTGTTGTTTGCATTATTTTATGCAGGATCCACTCTCACCATCAGAAACGAAGAGACCAACCTCACCGCGCAGCTCTGGATAGCAGCCCGCTATCTCCAAGCAATATCTCTCCTTGTTGCGCCCTTCTTCATCGGCAGGAGATTAAGAATCGATCTCGTCTTCACGACGTACGCGGGAGTACTGTCTGTCCTCCTGCTCTCGATATTTTATTGGCACATATTCCCCACCTCGTATATCCCCGAGATCGGCCATACACTCTTCAAGACCGTGAGCGAGGTCATCATTACCGTACTGACGCTTCTCTCTTTGATATTCCTCATACGAAAACGGAGTGCTTTTGACAAAAATGTATTCTTTCTGCTGTGCTCCTTCCTGGTCGTAAGCATCTTCTCTGAAACATTCTTCCTGTTGAATGAAGGCGCGTTTGAATTCTCGGATGTGACGGGACATCTCTTGAAGATTGCCGCCTTTTACCTCTTGTACCGCGCCGTGGCAATAACCGGACTCACCGACCCCAGGGAGCAGCTCTTGAAGAGCCTTGAACACAAGGACGAGGAGATCCGTGCGAACGAACAGAAGTTCCGCCTTGTGGTGGAGTCGAGCAAGGACGCATTCGTAACGACAAACAACGAGGGGAACATCGTCCTCTGGAACAAAAGCGCAGAATCTATCTTCGGCTACCGCGAGAAAGAGATTCTCGGGAAGCCCTTCGCTCTCTTGGGCCTGCGGAAGCTGCTTATACTGAAAGACGCCGCAGAGAACACGACTGAAGAGGTGCCGAGCCTTGAGGTAGACCACCTGCCCGAGATTGGCAACAAGTCTATCGAGATGCGCGGCAGACGGAAAGGCGGCGAGGAATTCCCGCTTGAGATCTCCTCTTCTTCGTGGGAGTACGGACAAGAAATGTTCTTCACCTCGATTATCCGGGATATCACCCGGCGTAAGGATTCAGAACATAAGCTGCAGGAATACGCCAGAGAGATCGGCGAGCGCGAAGCGCGAAACGAGGCACTCCTGCTCAGTATCGCCGATGGTATCGTCGTGACCGACATGTCGGGGAGGATCGTGTACTGCAACAACGCATTGAAGCGTATCAGCGGCTTGGGTCCGAAGGAGCTCTTGCATCGAGACCTGGATGAGACGATTCCCTTCTTCGACGAACTTGGGAAAAGAGTCCCCATCGAGAGGAGACCGATTTATATCGCTATAGACCCCCGCAAGCGAGAGAACTTGCCTATATCCTCTTCGTCGACCTTCTACCTGGTACACAAGAAGAGCCGACGGAAGGTGCCACTCTCGATCAACGCCTCGCCCTTTGTCATCGACGGTACCATCCTCGGAGCGATTGCGGTATGGCGCGATATTACGCATGAAAAAGAGATCGACAAGGCCAAGAGCGAGTTTATCTCCTTCGCTTCGCACCAACTGCGCACACCGCTCACGAGCATCAGCCTCTCTATCGATATGCTCTTGAACCACTCGGACGAGCCTCTCACGAAGGTGCAGAAGAAATATCTAAGGATTGCGTTCGGCGGGATTAAGGACATGACCGACATCATCGAGACCCTGCTGAATATATCAAGGATCCAGATGGGAACGCTCGTGGTGAACCCCGAGCCCGTACATCTCCCCGACTATGTCGACACGATTTTGAAAAATATCTCTATCGCTATAAGGAACCGCAATATCAAGATTAAGCGAATCTACGAGCCGAACCTGCCCGACATCAAGATAGACCAGCGCCTGATGAAGATTGTCCTCGAGAATCTCGTCTCAAACGCGATGAAGTACAGTCCACTGCGCAGCACTATCTTGGTCGAGATCAAGAAGCAAGGCAAAGATGCGGTGATTGCCGTCTCTGATACGGGGAGCGGCATACCAAAGGAGCAGCAGGTACGCATATTCGAGAAGCTCTTCCGCGTCCATATCGACGGCAAGGTTAAGGGCACCGGCCTCGGGCTCTATATGGTCAAGGCTGCGGTCGACCAGTACGGCGGACAGGTCTGGTGCGAGTCGCCCTCACCAAGAGCGTTCGACGACAAGAATCTCGCCGGGCAGAAAGGTACGACCTTCTACGTCACCGTGCCTCTCTCAGGGATGAGCTCGCTGAAGCAGCTTGAGTGACCCCTCCTCACGCGTGTACCACGTGCTCCTCGCTCGCCGTGTTGATCCGGTACCCGACGCCGCGTATCGTCTCAAGGAAGTCTCCCTTCCCTTTCTTGTTTAGCTTCTTTCGCAGATGGTTGATGTGCACGTCGACGACGTTACTGAAGGAGTCGAAGTGGAAGTCCCAGACGCTAAAGAGGATATCGTCTCGGGTGACCACCTTGTTCGCATGGCGCATCAGGTATTCGAGCACGCCGAACTCCTTGAGCGTGAGCGATATCTCCTTGCCGCGAAGAAACACCTTCCGTGATCCGGGGTTCAGCACGATGTCTCCGTTTCGAAGCTCGATGGCCAACTTCTCGCGCGGTCTGCGCAGGAGCGTCTTGACCCTCGAGAGTAGCTCTTTGAAGTCAAACGGCTTGGTCATATAGTCGTCGGCTCCTTTGTCGAGGGCAAAGACCTTGTCGTCGATATAACTCTTCGCGGTTAAGATCAGCACCGGGGTGGTGATCCCCCGATCCCGCATATTCTTGCAGATCTCTATCCCGTTTTTCCCTGGGAGCATCACGTCAAGGATAATCAGGTCGTACTCGACGTGATAGAGCTCGATGCGCCGTTCGCCCTCCTTGCCGTCAGAGACCCAGTCGACCGAGAACCCCTCTCTCGTGAGTCCGGCCTTCACCAGATTCGCGATCTGCGGCTCGTCTTCGATGAGTAATATTTTCATAAGTGGTGTAGAGATTATCCTTTCTTAATGAAGCAAAATCAATGGTACCTTGGAACACATTACGCTTTCATTAAGAAATGGTCATATTCAGGACATTGGGCTGTTTTCGATACTTTTCGATTTAACAAATCCTTAATCGACCGATTGTTACCCTTCTTCAAGCGCCCAATGCAGCGCGTCGCGGGAAGCGCACATGCATAAAACCGTTCTTTATGTTCTTTCGGATCTTCGAGTCTGTTGCACCCTTTCGCACGCCATGGTCTTTTACGACCGCCGATTCGGATGCAGGATTTATAGGTCTATACCTAATACCCAAGACTATGCGACGAACGATCAACGCGTAATTGGCCAGGGAGGCTGCACAAAAATGCAGCCTCCCTGGCCGTTTTTATGCGGTTCTATCGCTATCCCCTACTCTCTGCCGGAGGGGTTGCGTACCTCTGACATTTCTGGCATACTGCTTTCACTCGCAGAGTATTCGAGCTTCGCTCGGCCATCACCGGCCGCAAGTGTTCAGTTTCGGCGAGGTTAATCAGTTAGATCCAATACATGGACACAGCATCAGCAGGTTCGGTTCAGGGCAACAAGCTTTACGTAGGCGGTATTCCTTATCGCTCGACCGAAGACGATCTCAAGAAGGCCTTCGGTGAGGCCGGCAATGTCGTCTCCGCGAGCATTATCAGCGATCGCATGACCGGCCGCTCACGCGGATTCGGCTTCGTCGAGATGGCAACTGAGGCAGAAGCTCAGGCTGCTATCGATCGTTGGGACGGCAAGGAGATGGACGGGCGCACGCTCTCAGTCTCTTTTGCTCGCCCGCAGGGTGATCGTCCTCCCCGCCGCGAAGGCGGCTTCGGAGGTGGTGATCGCGGCGGCTACGGCGCCGGCGCCTCTAACGGCGGTGGTTACGGTCGCGGCGGATATTAATTTCTTCGCTGAAAACAAAACAGCCCCGACGGTTACCGTCGGGGCTGTTTTGTTTTCCTACAAAAATAAAAAATGGAAAAGTCCCACGCCGTGGGGCCTTTCCTGCCCGTTCATTCTCTAATCTGGGAATGAGCCTCGGTTTTATAAGTGGTCCTAGGTAGCGAGCGCATTCGTCGCATGTATTGGACCGATAAAAATGTTAAGGTTCTTCCCAAACGAGAACGAACTGCCTATTCATTTTCCTTTTATACATTGAGAATGTCAAGCAAAATCTGCGGAAAAGACAGTGCAAAAGCTGTGCATATGTCTGTATAATGCGTGTACATCATGACTCCCGACGCAAAGTGGCTTTTAGACGACAAATACGAGGGTTTACGAAACCCCCACTTTGAAGCGGATACGAAGCGGCTCGCCTCTGGCGAGCCGCTCGGCTACGTAATCGGCTGGCAACCATTCCTCGATTTGAAGATCTACCTCGACTCGCGACCACTGATTCCCCGCCCCGAGACCGAGTGGTGGACCGAGCAATTGCTCAACGAGGTTACGGGCGCGCCGGAGTGCCTGTTTGAGGACGTGTCGGACCGTGACGACGGGAGACACAGCAAATTTTCAGCAGAAAATTATGCGTGTCCGAAAACAGGCACTCCGGCGCGCCCCATGTCGTTTCTCGACCTCTGCGCCGGCTCCGGCGCCATCGGCTGCGCGGCGCTCGCGAGACTCCCTAATGCTCAGGTGTACTTCGGCGAAGTCGACCCCGCACACGAAGCAACCATTCTAAAAAATATCTGCGAAAACAATCTCGACGCCTCGAGGGCCTCGGTGCGCATCGGCGACCTCTTCGAGCCGTTTGAGGGCATGACATTCGACATCGTCGCCTCAAACCCTCCCTACGTACCTCATAACCGCGTGCTCCCGCGAAGCGTCGCCGACTACGAACCCTCGCTCGCCCTCCTTGCGGGAGAAGAGGGGCTCGACTATGTCCGCCGTATCGCGAGAGGTCTCTCGAAGCACCTCGCCAAGGGCGGTGTCGCATGGGTCGAGTGCGATCGCGGGCACGCCGAGGCTGCACAAGAGCTCTTCACCGAGCAGGGCTTCGCCGCCTCGATACGCACCGACCAGTACGGCAAACCCCGCATTATCGTTGTATCATTTCCCTAATGCCTGATCAGCCGCTCCAACCGTTCTCACCGCCCACTACCCTGTTTACGCAGCTACACCTGCCGAGTGCCCTCTCTGCGGGAGTGCTCGTGACCTGGGCGCTCTACGCCGTCTTCGCCTTCTGGGCAATCTATACACTCGTCGCGGTTTACCACTGGCTTAAGTATTCTCACGCGTCGTGGATCGCCTTCCCCGCAATTGCCGCACACCTCTTTATCTCTGTCGCACTCATGTCCTACGCGCTTTCGGGCCAGGCATTCTTCCTCTCCCCCTATCTCCCCGTATGAGAGAATTCGAACTCGAACCGGGCGAACACGTGGTGAAGGAGGCGCGCAAGCATTGGTTCCTCTTCCTCGGCGAGCTCCTGCCCTTCGCTATCCTCGCTATACTCCCCTTCGCACTCCCGAAGCTCCTTATCCTCGCGCCGCCCATGACACCCTACGCGGCACTCTTCGACTACCACACCGTACTCTCCCGCGCCGTGCTCGGCGTCTGGCTGCTCGTGTGGTGGACGAGCGCGTGGGGCGCCTTCACCCGCTACTTCCTTAACGCATGGGTGCTCACTAATCAGCGCATCGCCACAATCAAGCAGCGCCGCTTCTTCGTCCGCGAAGTGTCGAGTCTGCTGCTCACGCGCGTCCAAGACGTGACGACCAACGTCTCGGGTATCGTCCCCTCGCTCCTCGGTATCGGCGATATCAAGGTGCAGAGCGCCGGTGCTGACGTCGAGTTCACGATGCGCGGTATCCCGCGACCCGAGCAGATGCGCGACCTTATCCTCAAGTACGTCTCCGCCGAGCCAGCCCAGTAACGGTCTGATATACTCAGGTGCATATGTCCGAACCGCTCTCGACCGATCCGTACAAAGGCGTCCGCGACTTCTACCCCGACGACTGGGCGAAGGTAGACGCGATATTCTCGACCCTGCGCGCGACGCTCCGTGCCTGGGGGTATGAAGAGTACAACGCCTCTCCCCTCGAACGCGCCGAGCTCTACGAAGCGAAGACCTCTGAAGAGATTGTGGGCGAGCAGACCTACACCTTTATGGACCGCGGCGACCGCCGCGTGACGCTCCGCCCCGAGATGACACCGACCTTAGCCCGCATGGTAGCCGGCAAGCGCCGCGAGATGCCCTTCCCGCTCCGCTGGTTCTCGATCCCGAACGTCTTCCGCTACGAGCGGCCGCAGAAGGGGCGCTTGCGCGAGCACTATCAACTCAACGTCGACCTGGTCGGCGTCGCGGGCAGCGAGGCAGATGTCGAGATTATCAGGATCGCCTCAGAGCTCCTCAAGGCATTTGGCGCGAAGGAGAGCGACTTTATTATCCGCGTGAACTCGCGCGCGCTCCTCACCGCTGCCTGCGCCGCAGCCGGCCTCTCGGCCGAGGCAACGCGGAGCTACCTTCGCCTCCTCGACAAGAAGGCCAAGATGACGCCCGAGGCCTTCGCTGCGGCGCGGGACTCTCTCACCGTGAAGGACCCGCTCGCGCTCATCGAAGACTCCGGCTCCTCTCCCGACATTGCACGCGAGAAGCGCGCGCTCCAGGACACGATTGAGACGCTTACCGCACGCGGCGTGAGTAACGCGATCTTCGACCCGACCCTTACGCGCGGCTTCGACTATTACACCGGCACCGTCTTCGAAGTCTTCGACACGAACCCTGCGAACCCTCGCTCGCTCTTCGGTGGCGGTCGCTACGACAAGCTGGTCGCACTCTTCGGCGGCGAGCCTATCCCCGCAATCGGCTTCGGCATGGGGGATGTCACACTCGCCGACTTCTTCGAGACGCACGGTCTCACCCCGAGCGGGAGCGCCGGCAAACCGCAGCTCTATCTCGGCACCCCGTCCGCAAGTGACATCCCCGCTGCCCAGGCCTTTGCCGACACGCTTCGTAGGGAGGGCGCTCGCGTATTCGTCAACCTCACCGACCGCGCACTTGGCGATCAGGTGAAAGACGCGGTGAAGCGCGGTATCCCGCTCTTCGTAGCCTACGGTGCAAACGAGGTCTTGAGCCAGACAGTCCGTATGAAGGTACTCAATACGGGCGAGGAGGTCGGACTCCCTATTTCTGAACTCCCGGTGCGCGTGCGCGCCGGCAGCTAATCTATGCGTCCCGTTAGAAATCACGAACACCTGCTGTATAATGGCAACATCATGACGAAATATAGTTTTCATAATCGGATAGAGTGCGGCGCAATAAATGCGTTCGTGTTCTATTTCTAACGGGATGCGTGCGATCACCTTCGATATTGAATCTATCTCCGACTCTATCGTGCGCGGCCACCTCGACGTTGCCGAACAAGAGCTCACCGTCGTGGCTATCCACGACTCCGAGACCGGCGAATACTCTTCGTACTTCAAAGAGGAGCTGCCGCGGCTCTGGCCCGTACTCGAACGCGCCGATATGCTGATTGGCTTCAACTCCGACACCTTCGATATCCCGCTCTTAAACCGCTACTACCCGGGCGACCTCACCCACATCCGCTCGCTCGACCTCCTAAGCGAAGTGCAGAAGGTGCTCGGCCGCCGCATCCGGCTCCAGGCACTCGCTGAGGCGACGCTCGGCCGCGGTAAGAAGGGCGATGGGCTCAAGGCCGGCGACTGGTGGAAGGAGGGTAAAAAGGCAAAGGTGGCCGAGTACTGCGTCGAGGATGTGCGTCTCACGCGCGAGCTCTACGACTACGTGCTCAAGCACGGTGTGCTCAAGTACAAAGACCTGCGTGATATCCGTGATATCAAGATTGACACGAAGCACTGGGAGCGTGAAGCGCTCTCGACGCCGGCGATGACTCACGCATTCCCGCTATGAAAGACTCTCTCACGATC